>ENA-ORBV01004933-ORBV01004933.1-microbial-mat-metagenome-genome-assembly--contig:-NODE-4933-length-25037-cov-6.736098_pt1 | contig 25037 bp, 14 predicted proteins | sample MGYA00237777_ERZ505514 | MGnify/ENA primary metagenome ERZ505514 (study PRJEB26160, sample SAMN06269048) | microbial mat metagenome | isolation source: Oligotrophic lake microbial mat | place... | reverse complement strand
ACAGACACACAATTAAACCAACTGAGAGACACTGGCCAATAAGTTGGACCTGGTGTTGAAGCATGTGAGAGACACTGGCCAACAAGTTGGACCTGGTGTTTACATGTAATACATCCTCCATCGAAGCAGGAGGCAGTGAGCGACCTATTGCATAATGCCCAAAACGATGTTTCAAGGCGACAGGGCAGAACTGAATGTAGCTATCTTCATAGCTAGTATTTGCTAGCTATCAACGTAGCGACTTAGCTGGGGGTATGCCGGAACATACTGCTCCGACAAGTATTGCAGCCTCCCTGGCTGGCATATCATATAGTTCTCTGTGCCAGTTTGATTTGCCAGTTGAAGATCCGTCATTGGCCTTAGTAATCAAGCGCCCCGGCCATGCCTGCTAAATTTTGAACAGCATTAGATATCTGTATTTCCTGAAAATTAATGATCAATCCCAGGAGAGGGGTCGATAAGCAGTCTCATGGTCGAACTGGATTCCTTTTGCATCTTGTGCCACCTACACGGATACTGCTGTAGCGTTGGCATTGGACAACTAGACGGAAAATCCTGTCCAGCCCGTACACTAGCTGCCGGCATGCGATAGTAGTCTAGTTACTCGCGAGAAAAAGGAAATTATGAAAATTGTATCTATCACTTAATAGAGTCCACTAAAGGTGCAGCCTGCCCTTCCCGCTTGGAAGCCTCGCTGCTGCATGTTGGAAAATTTCTACAAAACTGTCTCCACTGCACGCGCCAAACTATAGTTACGCATGCACAGTGCAAAGAGTGCAAATATCACCTCAATGACTTGTGCAAAAATGACACAAAAGCTCCATTCTTTTGCACAAGTCAAATCGAAAAATATCCGAGATTCTCAGTGTTCTTGTTCATCCAACAAAGTAGTCAAGTCGTCTTTTGAATGGTCCTCATTATCGTCCTCCTCCATATGGCTAATGGCTAGCTCATTATTAATTGGAAGCACCCGATCGGACAATTTGCGAGGCATATTTATAGGCGCCATCACGTGCTGTCTCGGCGTTGACTCGGTCTACCTCTTCGCATCGGACTTCAATTTCCTCTGGAGTATATCCCTGAAAGAAGAAGTTACAAGAGAAAAAGTCAGTCAAAATGTGCCAAAGAAAGAAGCAAAAATATGCACACACAACGACACGTACCGGGATGCACTTGTTTCGTTCTTTCAGGCGCTCCACACAAACATCGACATCGGCATCAATGTAAATGGTCCAATCGAAAAAGGATTTGATATCTTCCCAGCCATCATCATCGTGCAACAAATACAATCCTTCACACAGAACAATTTCATGCTTGGATCGTTCAAAGGTGTGTTGATCAGGTGTAGGATCTCCCACGGCATGATCAAAGCCTGGAATGCACACAATGGGTTCATCACCGTAGGCAATGCGGTTCAATTCCTCCGCCAAGTTCTTGGCGTGAAAGGTATGAGGCGCCCCCCGACGATAAATGGCATCGGCCGCATTGGGAAATTCCGCCAATTCCGCCAAAGGAATGTGAAAGCCATCCATGGGCATGACAATGGCTTTTTCTTCTCCCAACATGGCGGCAATAATTTCCGCCGACGTGGACTTGCCCGATCCAGGAATGCCCACAACACCAACCATAAAGGGACGATTGGGATTGGAGACGGACGCCAATTTGTCCAAGACCATGGCCACTTCCGGTTCCCAAGTGATTTTGACATGGGGAGCAACTTTGACCATGGCAGGGTTCATGTACAGCGATGCCGAAATGGCCGCTTCTTCAGCTGTGATTTCTTCATATTCTGGCTCCTTTTGCTCCTCCAACAAAAGACTTTTCGTGGTTGGTCGTGTGCCATCGGCATAGGTTATCATAATGTCACCATCACTCTGGTTCATAAAGTGAATGGCTTGTGGTCCTGGAATGGGCAAGTCATCGGCCTCGAGTTGCTCCAAATAACTTTCCATGGCTTCATCCACAACTTCTTGGATATCGGCCAACAAGTCTTTTCGGGTCACACCTTCATCAATGGTCAAATCACTTTTCAATCGAATCACCGTGCAATCTTCGTCGGGGTCCAAATCATCGTCGCACACCTTTTCATACTCGTCCATGGCTTCCAAGCGATCCACAGCTTCTTGGACATCCGTGAGCGTTTCCATTTCATGAGGAATATCCCAAATGGCCATGTTTTTTCGCCTGGTTTGCTGTGGAACAAAGGCTCTTCGCAGCTGTTGATGAGGTGCTGGTTTTCCCACAAAGGGAGCGTTAAAGGCAGAGACGGCATTGTTGGCTGCCAAAAGGGCCAATACAAAAAGCATGCTTGGCGAGGAAGAGGAGACAGTCATGGCGGGATGAATATTTTCCGAATTAATAAAACTATAACTTCTAGTAGTTTGCGTTGGGTGCTCAATAGGGAAGACTATTTCACCCGATTGATTCCTTTTACGCGTTTTGTGTTTTCAAAGAAATTATGATTAAGTGATGGGAAGTCAGTCAACCTGATGACTCCGACTGTGGTACCGGTTGTCCAGGCTGTCTTCTTCCTCCACCCAGACTCTGGGTGGGATGGTTGGTTCAGGTTTTCCGAGTCGGTGATACTCCCATTGGTCAATGGAGGGAATTCGGGCACAAGGAATATATCTCAACCAGTTCTCCCAGCTTTTGTGCCAACAGTATTTTGTTGGTTGCTTGCGTGGCACTTGTTTTTGCTCGGAGTGTTGCAACAACGAATTGTTATTCTCTTCTGAGATACCCGAAACTGACGTGGCCAGATAAAATGCTCGCGCATTGTTCATATGGGAAATAAATGCACCACGTACGACAAGGGACTGCTAAAACGACCGAATTTTTAAATATTTTAATCCCGGTCATGGAGGATAAGGAGAGGGGTTTTGAAAGGATTACCAGAAAAGAATGACTGGCTTCTGTCCAATCCCTGGACACTGTTAAAGGAGGCAAAAAGATCTTCCACCAATACAATCAGATGAAAGGTGCTAAAATGGGATATGCCATTTGGCTTGCAACATTTAAAGTGTTGTGACTCAGTGATTCAAGCAGGTTAAACAATGGAAGTGAAACTGGCCCCTTCAGTCTTGTTTTCTGTCGACTTAAACATCTCTTAGTTTATGGAATTGCACTGTCAAAACTTGTTAAAAAATAGAGCCTGTCAGATAACTTTTTATTGAAGAGCTTGTTGCTACAAACCTCAGTTTACAATAGAAACAACATTGAACATCCTGTGACACAAATTCTCTGAGTTGAGAATTTCATTTTCCTTAAACATTTCAGTGAACAATGCATGATGACCCTAACTTTTTGCTTCTTTACAGTGATGGTGGACACCCTTCCAATCAGCATCTCTGGCATGCAATAGATGAAGCTTTGAGAAAGTTTTTGGGAGCATGGTTCGCCATCACACCATCAACTGAATGTTGCAAGGATCAATCCAAAACTACATGTTGAGAGAACAAAAAGACCAACGGGAGTTGTCCCGTAAAATCAAATGCAAGCACACAAAGTCAGCAATCGTTGAGCCATTTTTGAAAAATTGTGCAGATGTTTTCACAAACAGATCAAGTCAAACAAGACACATTTGAAGACCAGTGGAAATCTTTCATCAGGGCTCACACAATCAAGATAGGCTGATTATGACATGTTGAGGAGTGATATTTAGTTTCCTCTACTAGCTAGCTTGGTGTAGCATTAGCAGCTGGAGCACTGTAGGTGATGGAAAAGAGAGCCACAGACTACCACTAGCTAGCTATGTAGCTAGGAGATGGGGTCTTCTCTAACACTAGCCCTATCGACCACGCCCGGCGGGCGCCAATTTTGGCAATGCCATCAAAATTTGCGCGAAATATGACATATGCAAGATGTTAATAATATTGTCCAACAATAATCCTCGATGAAGTTGTTGATGTCGGGGTTGTCTCCCCTCATTATTGAAGCTGCTGTATCTCACGACTTTCAACACCACACTACTACTAGAGCCAATCCGAAAGCTACATGTAGATAGCTCAAGAGGAGCTCTAACCAATGTTATATAGGGGACACCTGACCGAGTCGAGTTCCATAGAACACTGCAGATCTTGATAGGATATTACACATTCTTGCGCCTGTCAGATATCGAGGGAGGGGGTACCACACAATCGCAATACACAATTTGTAGCTGGGTGTTCACTCATGGGGGATAGACGAAAGAGTCAGGAGGACAAGAACAAGGGGAAAAAAGAAGATGAGAAAAAGAAACGACAAAGTCAAAAGGACGACTTAAAGAAAAGTCAGCACAAGAAAGACGACTTAAAGAAAAGTCAGCACAAGAAGGACGATTTAAAGAAAAGTCAACACAGTCAACACTCGAAGGAAGACGTAAAGAAACGACAAAGTCAAAAGGACGATTTAAAGAAGAGTCAACACCAGAAGGACGATTTAAAGAAAAGTCAACACCAGAAGGATGATTTAAAGAAAAGTCAACATCAGAAGGTAGATGACAAGAAACGACAAAGTCAAAAAGTTGATGTTCCGAAGCGAGAAAGTCAACACGAAAGAATCCATAACGAAAGGAAAAGCTTTGGCGCGAAGGATTTCTTGGCGGCCGCTCGCAACCAAGCGATGCAAAAGCTACGGATGGAGTTTGAATCTTCTGGCTACATTTTGACAAAAAATGAGTTGGATTTGAACTTTCTCTTGCAGAGTACACGTGAAATGATCAACAACATTAATGATATCTGGAACCGAGCCAAGCTTAACATGGCGGGAAAGGATGCCGTGGAGTTGGTGAAACGTAAAGTGAATGACCGTACTCAAAAGGTTGCCGCCTTGACGGTAACGGAGACAACCTGCACCCGAATACGCTTCCAACGCTACGGGTATTTTACTGTCCACGTCACCACTGCTACTGCTGATATTGGCGCCAGCGAACACAGAAATCTGGTGTTCACCACATCCTGTGAATTAGTGGTTGACTCGTTTGACCTGCTTCCCCAGATGCCAGGAGCCCTTCTCGAGATTATTTCTGCACCAGCTTTTGCGGCTGCCTCGCCTCAGGAGATATTGCCAGACTTTATGCAATACGTTGTCAAGGCGATGGTTCTAAGCAATGATATCTTGCTCCCCTTTCTTGCCATATTGAAGCAACACCTCAAGGTCATCCACAAAAACTTGCAGGACATCGATACATGGTTGCTGGGGCCAGGAACTACAGCAAGGTTCCTGAATAAGCAATTTGGAACAAAGCTAAGGGTACCCGTCATTACAGACCCGGATGGTGACGATATTAAGATGATCAAATCCATTCCATTATCGGAAGGAGAGATTAGAAAAACATTCTTAATTGGTACCGAGGCACAGCAGGAGAAATTAGTCAAGTTTGTGAGCTTTGCCACTGCTGTCTGATTTTAGCTACTGGTGACGACATTCCATTTTCGGCGGGCGAGATCGCCTAGCAGGATATGCTCTTTAAGCTTGTGAGCTTTGCTGCCAGGGCTGTCTGCTCTCAGCGTTGTCGTTCACATATTGAGGTATGTTTCCGTGCAGACCGAGCCATTGTCCAACCGCTTGCTGTATACGGCAGCGGCAAATCGCAGATCAAGCTCAAGCTAGAAGCAAAGCTGGACATGATTTCGGAGCTGAAGACTCTTCAGAACAGTATTGTGGGCCAAAGATACGCAGTCAATGCTCACGGCACTCTCTTGTGCCCGAAAGACGGTCACATCTGTACATCAATAATTTGAGTTTTTCTTTCAGCATTAGTTTGTTAGGGGTTCTCTCGTATATGTACTTTGCTTATTATGTATGTGTAATACGAAGTACCTGCGTTCAGGGCATATCGGAGGTGGTACCTTTCAAGCAGAAATGGACGACGAAGGCTGATAGGAGCTATTCATTAGCTGATATCGACGACGTTGATATTTCTGATTGCTCTCAATTAGCTTGTCCATACAACCAGAACTATGACTTTCAGTGCTTCCACCGGCGTCCATTGGTGCCAACGGATGACGTTCTCACACCAAATTCATGGCTTGCTTGGTGGCGATCACTTTCATCTTACCGGACTTGGAACAGCGTTGACGACGACGACGCCTGAAAATCGTTAGGGGTGGTGCCGTTATAGAGGGCTGCTCGATGGGCGCACGTTCGGTCGTTCCCTTGATTATAAACAACATAATGTTGTCATTCACATCATCATCAGTACTACTTCGAAGTGCATTATAGTTTTGGTGGAGGCTTCGTTCATGCTCCTCCTCCTGTGGCCACTTTTCCCTTGGCACTTGGCCGATGGAGTGGATCCTGTGCTCACCCGACATCGTTTTAAAGGAGTTGTCGATCCAGTAGAAAGGGGATAATTTTGAGAGACCATGGCAAGTATAGTAGTAAATGATATCGACAAGCAGTGTTTTGACTGTATGATTTTTTGAGTTTGATAGATTGTGGAAAGAGGAATGAATATACATTAATGAGGAGGGAAGGACTCGGCCGATCCCGAAGTCGCCGAGAGGAACCCAAACTCGACCGGCCGTTCGGGTCCCCCGGGAAAAGAAGCGACAGGGGAAGATGGCTAGTGACCAAAAGACACGACTGGCCACCTTACAGAAATGCTGTAGCGCCACAGTAATTAAATAGTCGCTCATCAGCCTTTGAGGTTAATGTGCTCTTTTTGGTGCACGATGGATCCAACTGAACATCACGATCGGAACATTGATTTGTTCGCTTTGAAAATATGTATCATAGTGGTACAAATAGAAATAACGTATTTATAAATTAGTAGTTGGTAAGAAATAAAATTACTCGTAGGTGAAGTAGACGATGTTAGAAGATTTTTAGCATTGATCTACTCTCTGCTTCTGCGCCATCAACGTTAAGAGGGCCGGTGATGATCGACGGCAACGTCGACGCGACCCGCGAGTCTGCTGACAAATGCCGAGCAAAGTGAAATTATGCAGCAAAGAACAACATGATCCTTTGACTTCAAGTTTGAGTGAAAATGTAGCAAGTTTACTTGTGAATGAATATAAAAGCCAGTGCGGTGCCATGATCAACGATGTTCCATATTAGACCAGTACAGTTGACAAATTGGCAGGACCGTGACAAACACCACGAGGACATGACACACCCCCAATTTAGATTTCAGATCTCGGTTGCCTCTGCTCCGTGCCTCTACCCTCAAACGTCCATATGCAACGGATGATGCAGGTTCGCTATCACCAGGCAATCTTCTCAGGGCAATGCCGTCGAACCATGTTCTGTTTGCTCCCTCCTCTCCCGGAAGCTGGTGCATGTACACCTTGATCGAGCGGGTTGCATTTACCTCAACTCGCCCGATATAACCACGATACAAATGAAGGTCGATGTCATTTGAGACTACAACATCCTGCTCCGTGACAAAGTCCGAAGCAAAAACATGCTGACAACCCTGTCGTTCAAACATCATCAGTGAGGATGGACTTAAGCCCGCCATGATGCCATCGTCATCTGTCGGTCGAGACCAAAAGAGCACATACACGTCGTACGCCCCGGCGTCAACGGCTGGAGTGTATGCTACGGGGCTGCTCGGTTCACCTGTGTCTGTTGACACGTTAATGGGCACATAAATGAGTGGCGAAGGCCTCTCTCTTCGACGATCCAAGTATGCTACCAACGCTGTGTCCCACCCATCCCAATTTTGACCACCATCCCAACCTTGACCAAAGTACCACAAGTCGTAGTATCCCCTCATCCACATCACGACTGTATTCTCCTCGTCCCAGTCAAGGACGGTCAATCTGAAATTATGGCTGGATGAGTTGCTTGTGATAGCTTTGTATGTCCAAGATGCTCCGTAGTTCGATGTAGTCGCTTTATAGATCTCCTGCATCGGCCTGCCTGTAGTGCTCGACATGATCTCATTGTTTGTCTCGGGGTCTGCGTGTGACGAGAAATAAACAGCACTCACATTGTTAGGGTTGACGGCAGATAGTGGAGTACCACGATGGTCTTCGATCCCGTCTTGTTGTTTCGGGTGAGTATACCAGCTGCCTCGGAAAGCTAGATGATTCACCACCCAAGTTTGGTTGCTTGGTATCCAGCGGCCATAAAAATGGCTTACCCAGGTGCCGTTTCCCCCGCACCAAGTTGCCGCCAAGGCACCTGTCTGGTCTAACTGGAGATCATGAGGCCTGATCCCTTCTATTCGCTGACCATCGATTTGATCCCCCCTCATCATGACTGGTGTGTAGGCGCAAACGGGTGACGCAGTGTTGTCGAAGATATTGCTATCGACAACCGTCCCATTCATGCTCCAACACTTGCCATCTCTGATGAATCCCGACCAGATGCTGTTTGGGCACACGTCTCCACATCGGCAGTTCGTTTCGGCCATGACAAAGTAGATTGTATCCACCCCGTTACTGGCGTACTTGGCATATGGTCTATGTTTCCCGTTGATCTGCTGCGTGAGTCGCCCTCCCCATCGCCAAGTGTCCCCCGTGTTGTCCGAGAAGATAAAGTAGCGGTCCCAACTATCATAGCCCTCGTTGCGAAAAAGGTTGTGCAAGCGCCCTTGTCCTGTGCCTTCGGCGCTGAGGTGGATCAGGTTGGAGTAGGTAACGTCGTTTGTACCGGAAGCGCCATCTTCGATCTTGCGAATGCAATGCTTGGTTGAATTCTACACAGTTGCATCGTCAGGACACATCGACTTGCGGAGGTAAATGATGTCATTTTTGCCGTGAGACGTCCAGGCAGCATAGTGATGATGGTCGGGTAGTTTGATGAAGAGTGTTGTGGTCGTCTTTGTCTCTCAAGGACTCTCCCTGTGGTTTGTTGCTCGGATCCGCAATTGGTGCCTCGCCAAGAACAACAGATGTTCTTTGTCCGGAAAGCAGGTCGAAGGTCGTGCACATGACATCGCCGACGCTGCCAAAGAGATCGTTACCTCGGATTTCTCCAACTGTGATGCGAGGAACATCGACAATCGCCCGCTCGTCAGTGCACCATGTCCAGAGAGCAGAGGGATCGATGGTAATTAAGTCTCCGTCCACCCAGTCAGGACCGATAGCATTACTGGGGGCGCACCCAGCAAGAAAAGCTATCAGAGGAGCGAGTTTGGCCGTGTAGGATATCATTGTTTGCGTTGGGTTCGTCTCTTCTTTTGTGATTTGTTCAAATGGCAGATAGGGTTCTTTGGTTTCGTGCTAGCTAGTACTACAGCATAGAAGTGTTTTAGAAAATGAGCAGACCTTTTTTTTTTTGTTCCGGCGCCTGTAATCGAGAAGTGCCAACCGAACCTCTATTATTATCTACCGCACAATGCTAGGATGAAGGTAAAACTAAGGCGCACTACTAGCTAGGAGGGTTCTCGAATGCCCTACAAGAGACTGCAATCGGACCTGTCGGCCCAGGTGGATCATGTGGTTCGCAAAGAGAAGAATGAGTCGACTGAATGAACAACTAACTTGCCAGTTCGAAGAAGCGTTTTGTTCCCACCCCCACAAAACAAAAAAAGCAAGATCATGTAGTTCACGCTATTTGTAGTCGCACACATGTCCTCCTTCATTGATTGAATCCGGGTTGTGCACGAAAGAGGGCGGCTGGCCATACAGTAGCTACTAGTACTAGCTACTGGTAGCTACTGTAGTTTGACAAGAAGACAGACGCCGCCGCCGGGCTACAGCACTCGATTATCAATTTTATCATTGATTACAATTAAAAGCTATTATTACAGCCCAGCCTGATAAACCGCAAAGCAGCTACGCTCTTCTTCTTAAATTAACAACAGTTTGATCACCACCACTAAAACAAGCATGAGGACCCGAAACAGAAGCCACGTGGCCTCGCCAGCCTTCCTTGTGACACTATGGATGATTTCCTGTTTGTCAAGTGTCAGTCAAGCAGCACTTCCTCCCGGATACGAAGATGACATGTGGTGTCCTCCTCGCTATTGTGCTCGCGCGATCCAGTACATGAGTGGCCTCGTCGGTCCTCAACACATTTTCCAAGAGTGTTATTTGGCGGAGGACGACAGTGTTGTGGATGAAATTTGGACGGGAAGTCTCACCAATGTGGCAGCGCCCGAAGGGTGGGTAGAAAATCCCGAGGCTTGTCCGGAACCACGCATCGATGAAGATGGGGCTCCCGATGACACTCGGCCGCCTCTTTCGGACGAGGACACGACGACTGCGGGTGCTACTAGCACTACAAAGAATGTGACAACCACCAATGGTGGTGATGCAGGGTTCAACACGACAAGCCGATGCAATCCAGTGTTGGGAGGAGGAAGAAGAGATTTGCAGGACGGTTGCGCTGATGGCGAGTCTGATGGTGCTAGTCGCGAGATCTCATCGGCTGGTCGTTCCGCCTTAGCTGGTGTCGTCTCTTTGATTGGCGGTATTGCTGCCATACTTGGTTAGGGCATACTGGCCATCTGGCTTAGCTAGTAGTGCTATAGGGCGATCATTACTCGGAGTACAAAACTGGGCACGGTGACCAGGAGCAAGATTATATGCCATGAGAGAGCTGGTAACCGGAGGAAGCTTTATGCTGGTGCTTGTGTGGCTTCCTCGGGGGTTGTGCTGTTCTGGTCTAGTAGCTAGAGCCAGGGCACTGTAGCAGACGATATTAGCGATATCCCGAGGGGTTGAACCTATGCCCAACGCCATTGCGACACTGTCACGTTATTGGAAAATAAAAGCAAAGATGCGGAATTGGTCGAGGCTGTTAAAAGCAGCATGGAGCACTAGCTAGCTTGTACACTAGCTACTAGGGAGACATTGTCCACTAACACATTTACTTTATTGTACTATTTGACTACCTATGCTAACCCCCCAGCCAAAACCAGCTTGACCACCCCACCCTTGGCATGCCGGAGGTACTGTTTAGTGTATTGAATCCTTTCCAAAAAACTTGCGACGACGGGGACGCTTTTGATCAAGTTGAAACCTGGCACCTCGCTGATCGTGAGGCTCGCGCACTATGCACTGGACTCCGAAAACATTTCTGGCTTCATGCGAAGCTAGAAGTAGAGAGAGCTGAGATCATCTTGAGCTTGGAGGATCACCTGGAACCATTGTTCTTTCGTGGCATCGGCTCGGACCAATTGTTTCCGTCCTCCCATACGATTTAGGTCGCCATAAAACTTGGCCTGCGCTTCGTCAACGCCAATCGCGCTAATCTCTTGGAGCGTGACATCGTGATCATGCAACATCTCGACAAAGGCTTGTGGACTCGCCAGGTTGTGGGATAAAAGAAGAGCCTTATCAACTTTACAACCAATATGCAGTGTTTCCAGTTTGGAATTGTGATGAAGCGCTTGTGCGATTGCCACCAAACAATCGTCGTCATTCACATAGTCATATTCATCAAAGAAAAACCTAAAAGATGTCAACGACTGATTGTTGGCAAGCATCCGTGCCGTGCTTTCTAGAACTTCTCTTGTCAATTGACCAGAAGATAACCACAAACTACTGAGGTTGGACTGAATGTGTTCCAAACATTGAAGCAACGTCAAGATAGCATCTTGCAAATCAAACCCATGCAATTGTAATTCTTCCAATGATTTCGACCTACACAATTGCTGGAAAGAATCCAAGGATAAGAACCTCCAAAAAAAATCAAACCTGATTCGTCGGAGAGAAAGCATCTTGGAGAAGCACAGTGCGCACATTCACTCAACCCATGGTTCATCAACCGAGGAGACCCTGTAAGGGGACATCGTGCTACCTATCTTTTGCTGTGGGCTAAAATAACGCGCAACCTTCAATAAGAACGGTCAGCTAGATACATCAAGAATCTATAAGTTTTTGCCGTGCCCCCCTTCCGCAGATGGAGAAAGAAAGCAGGCACAGCAATGCTTATCAAGGCTGGCATCGCGGCGGTGGCAATACCTACTTTTCAAGCGGTCGCGTACTAGATCGTGCTTTCGCACCTAAAAGATTTGGGACCATTGATTGTGGCCTACTCCAAAGTGATTAGAAGCGATCTCCGGCCCTGCACCTCACAGTAGGTCAAACAAGACCTACTGAAAGCAACACGAATCATACCAACTACAAGCTACCAGTCTTTGGGCATTGTCGGAGGTAGAACACCAAGCCAAAAAGACAATTTTCGGTCTCTAACTTCATCTACTAATCATTACGGATACATTATTTACTGATCGCGCCGATGCCACCTCTCGAGTCATTCTGAAACCCTTGGCAATGGCTGGTCGTCCTCTTAAGAAAAATTCAACCCACCGCCCAAGGTACTCTGCATGGCTTCCTGGATAGCTGGGGCGACATTTTCGCTCAGATTCGTAGCAAAGGTGTCCTGCAAGAATTGATCAATATCAAAGGAAATAGTCTGGCCAAAGCCTCCAATATCCAGTGTGAGAGAGTCATACGTGATGTCAGCTTGTTCCACATTAATAGAATCCGCAAAGGACCACCCAAGAAAGAGGAGGTTGGGACTTTCACCAACAATGGACATTCGGAACGTTAGACCAGGGTTCACTGCTGTGATGGATCCTCCAATGGTTTCGTCGATACCCTGGCCGCAAGCTTCTGCCTGGATTCCTGCATTAGTGGAAGACTTAATTTCGTCGAAGGAAGCGTTGAATACCCAAGTTCCACCCCACTTGGTTGGTCCAAAGAATGAGCTCTCCCAGAGCTCTGTGCCGGGAACGAGCTCCCAAGTGTCGATTTTAAAGGTGTCGAGGCCAGTCACGGCTCCAATGGCATACGAGACAGATGCTGAAGCAGTGCAAAGACCGAAATCGACCTCGGGTATTTCAATCGTTTGGGCAAGAGGATTAAGGGTATCCAATGCGCCAAGGGAAGTTCCGATCACATTATTCAAGACGGGCACAAAGGCTCCAATCACAGAGTTGATTTGGCCGGCGCCAAGTTGAAGGTTTCTCGACTTGTCGGTAGAACCATTTCGGAGACTTGCGCCTTCAGAGAAACCCATCATGAGGGCGGAGAAAGTAAGGAGAGCTGCTTGGATTTTCATCATTTTGAATAAGTTTATATTTTCTTGGATGCAAAGGTAGTGGCTTTTGGTTTTGTGAGGATTGTTTTATGATCGGAATTTGTTTTTGTGAGAAGAGATCGATCTTCACATCCCTTATTTTCGTTTTCGTTTTTGTTGAGGCAGTGACCCCGCAAGTTTCCGAAGTGTGATCGGAAGTGTGGTCGCCGAAGTGGCGCCGAAAATGTGAAGAATCATGAAGGTTGTGTCCACTACTACGTCGTAGCTTCTAGCTAGCACTGTAGCTAGCTAGCTACTAGCTAGCTAGGAGTACCGGTACGGCAGCCGTGAAGCCGCGTTATGCTGGTATTAAGCCGAGAACAACGCAGAACAACATACACACTACTGACGGACGATGACAGACAAAGATAAGCGGGTATCCTTTTCGATCAAGTAATTTGATCGTGTCTCAAATTCCCGGAGGATGCATCAAAACAACCCAGTAGTAATAACACTTCAAACCGCGTATTCTTTAACACTGAAACTCTTGTTACGCGTTTTGCGCCTGATGCGTGGTTTGGGCTTTTTGCGCGGTGCATTAAATAAGACGGTTTAAGCGTCAGCGTATCGCCGCGGGTTGTTTTGATGCATCCTCCCGGCAAGACTGAATTGGGTGTTAACCAGCAATAAGCGCTGTGGTAGCACCAGTACGTCGTAATACCAGTACGTACAGTACTAGTCCCTGTCGTACTGTAGCACCACAGTAGTAGCAGTCTAGCACAACCGGATATGGGTGGCCTGGTGGTGGTACACTGTAGCCTGCCAACTACTAGTTAGTAGAGTAGCTGTGCAATTGTGGTCCCACTAGTACAACTGCAGTGTTCCTACCGGTCCTAAGTTTGCTCCAGGTACCTCCATTAACTCCTATCTAATGGCTGGCTGCTTAGTAGTTGAGCATTGATGAGTTTCAGGGAAAAGCAAGCTCTGCCATCAGGTTTATCTAGCCTGTGCAGTAAACGTGGGCGTTGATAAAGAAAAGAAACCTTAACAGTTCTGCAGTGGCTGGAAACAAGAAATAATCTGAACTTTCTTCGAGTCCTCGAATCAAAAGTTGAAAAGAGAAATGAATGGAACGCAACTAGTAAGTAAGGAATCGTGTCGCAATATCTTATTAACGGTTAAAGATATTGTACTTGTAGATTTTTCTTCTTCTCATTGCATATTGTCAACGCGACCTTTAACCATGCATTGATTCCAATGAATCTTTTTTTATTTGACACATTTTTCCAGAATAGTTTTCAATAAGGGTTCACCCAGCTTTTGGCGGACACGTTGTCTCATGTAAATCGTCTCCACTCCAACGGCAGGTTCCGCCGTTCCTTTGAGGATAACCGTCTCAAGACCTTCATCATATTTTCTGTTGGGCTCCGAAATTTTGGAAGAATAGGGAATGCCGTCAATAGACATGTTCAACAAAACCTTGCCACTGGAGGCATTGCGCATAATCATTCGGCGCTTGCCTGTCGTTTTGTGTTCTTGAAATTTGAGAGCACCACCCCCACACAGTTTCTTGCTCTCCCCCTTGCGTGTTACATAGAAATGTACGAATCCGGGTGCCACCGTTTCGAGGACATTATAATCTTTGTCGGCATCGCCTTCTTGCAATTCGGACGGTTCACTGGGCATGGATTCACCATCCTCTCCAAGAGTTCCTGGAGTACCCGCTGTACTCGCAAAAGCGTTGGAAGCAGCGGCTGGTGTTGCACCAGCATTAGCGTTTCCTCCAAACAAAGATGTTCCTGGCGTAGCACCCGCAAACGCAGTCATGGGTGCTGGAGCTGCAGACGGAGTAGCCCCGAATAAGAATGCATTGGTTGAGGCTCCAGCCGCACCATTTTGGCTGGCACTAGTAGTAGAACCTCCCTTTTTCTGTAGTTCTTCCTTCTCACCCCAATAACTTTCCTCAAGGACATACACCGCGTCTAAATAGCGATTCAAAAGCGGCGAAATATCACTGTACTTGAGATCCACATTTTGGACTTCCTCGAGAAATCTATCCTCCAGCCGATTGGCGTGTTTTTGATATTTTTGGCATAGCTCGCTTCCTGCTGGAGTAACCGAAGTGGTGGTGGTTGCGCCAACACCAAATGAAAATGGCTTGGCCGATGATGCGGCACCCGTGGTGCTGCTGCTACCTCCAGTAAAGGAAAACGCAGGTGCTGCCGTACCTCCTCCTGCACTACTGCTACCACCAAATGAAAAGCCCGCTTTACCAGTGGTTGCAGGCGCCGGCGCAGGTGCTGCGCCACCCCCAAATAGAAAGGGCGTACTAGCTCCACCGCTACTGCCATTAGTATCAGTGCTCTTTTGGGCGGAAAATGAGAAATTGGCTGCGGCGGGTGTCGGTGCACCAAAGGAAAAATTCGCGAAGGCAGACTTTTTGGCTCCGCCATTATCATCGTCGTCACCACCTCCAGTACCACCAGGTGTAGATCCTTGGGGGCGACGAGCACTCACAATGCGACGCTTGCGTCGAACATCTTCCGGTGCTCGTTCAAAGCCAACACCGCCCTCATCTTCACCACCGCCGCCACCGCCACGTGATTCCAAGGCTTCGTAGTCTTCTTTCCGCATTTGGGCATTCTCATTGCCTCGTTTCACCATTTTGTTGGCTCTAGCTAGTAGCTAATAATGACTGAACGATTTAATGGTAGTATTAGCAAATCAAGAGGAGACAGTGATGACTATTGATACTGTATGGTACAGGGCTCGACAGCTTCATGAATGCTGGATATTGACTACTAGCTAGCTACTCCAGTAGCTAGCTAGTACTGGTACTAGCTAGCTAGCAGCTACCAGTAGCTACTACTAGCTAGCTACTAGTAGGCCATCTTCAGAGTTCAGAAGCCCCGTCCCTTTGCTGCGTCCCACAGCTGTCCCACACCACAAAAACTTATTTGAGCAAGCGTGCGCCTTTCTCCATTTTGAAGCATAGGGTTCAGGATATTATTTAACGTAACGCCGAGACGTTTAAAAGAGAAACGTGGACGGGTTTGGGTTGTGCGTTGTTTGAGGGAGGGAACGTTTGAGGGAGGGAACGTTTCAAAATGAACGGATGAAGGAACTGTACATTCGTGCAGCTTGCAGCTTGGCACACAAATCTGAAAATGGAAAAACATTCACAACTAACAACAAAAGAATTTACTTTCCTTCGGAAAAAAAGAAAAAGAAAAATACAACGAAGCATATTACATATTACATATAAAAACCAGATGACACCTCGGTTGACAATCCACAAGGCCGGCGAAGGTTATATTGGCCGGCTTGTGGTTTCCGATGAGTTTCTCAAGGGACGCCCAAACCTTATCCTCCAGGACGCAAGCTCTGTGCAAACAGTCTTTATCCTCGATCGATCCGGTTCTATGGGACGAAATGTAAATCGAATGGCTCGAATTGTCATCCCGGCAGTGGCACGTCGATATTTCAAGTTGCAATCCGATGACACATATACTCTCATTACATTTGACAGTATCACTGAGACCACCGTGTCAAAAGTTTGTGAATTCGAGAAATCTAATATGCAGTCTCGTGGCTGCACCAACATGGCCCCTGTTTTCTCTCACCTCAGGACTGCGTTGAACTGCATCCCGAATGTCCGAATCGTGGCAATTTCGGATGGAGAAGTCCATGATACACGCGAGACTTTGGGTGCAGCTTCCGCGGTGGCTCCGGCGCTCAAGGGGGGCATGCTCATTTCTGCTACCGCAATTCGACTCTTCACCTCGGGCTCTCAACCTGATACGAGAGCATTGGCTTCTATCCTTCAATTGAACACAGCTACCACGGGATCTCTAGTCGACGTCCTGTCTTCCCAAACTAACGAGGAAATCATTACCCAGATTGGTGCTGCGATTAACCCTTCGAGCACGGGGCCACTTTTCGAATTGACTGCTGATGTTCCTTGCTTTCTTCAAGTACCTTGGGCGAAGGCAACTCAAGAGATCTACCTCAATGATCTGAGCGCCACAAAGCCGAAAACGGTTTGGTTGGAGTCCAAGCCAATCTATCCGACACTGGATGGGGAGCCCGTGGATTTGTACCATGGTGACCAAGTCACTCATGAAACACTGCATGTCCTTCTGGCAGACAAAATCAAGTATTGCGTCGACCAGCTTCGTCTTCTTAAAGTGATGAATTCAGAGTCCTCCAAGGAAGAGCTTGTTCGCATCGTAACCTACTTTCAAGATCTTGAGGCCTCGCTGCCACCACCTCAAGAGCTCAGCGGTCTGTTGGAAGATCGCTCCCTTGCGGGACGATCCAAGTATATCAAGGCTTCTATTTTCCGACGTCTCAAGTCGGTCACCATGACGATGCAGAGCATTGCCAACGATGAACGGATCGCGAAACTGAATCTGGCACAGCAAGCCGACTACTTGCGACAAACTGGTGATTCCGCGAGCCGAAATGCCCGGGCTCTTGCTCGGCGCGCTGATGATTCCGGTATCGACTTTGATGCTACAATGCGTGCAGAGATTCTCAGCATGGCAGCGCACATGGCGGATCTTGGTCAAGTGGATGACTCGCAACACGCTGTCTCGTTTTATTCGTCTGCCACGACCCTAGAAGGCATCCAATACATCGTCGAGCTTGCCAAGGATCCAGAGACTCTCCAGAATCTGACGGCTGCTGACATGCTTCGTCTGTTCAACATTGTCGGTATTCCGGCCGTGGCTCCTGTGGGAGATTACCCCGACCCCATGACCTATCGAATCGAAAAGCTTCTTTATGGCTCGTATGTTTCGGTTGCGGATATTACCATGACATTGCATCAAGGTGGTACTTTGACAGCTCCAGGCCACACGGACCAGATTGTTACCGCTATCCCCTTTTTTGAAAGCCGCCAAGTACAGACCTTTCTTCAGCGCTATGCGCGTTCTTCCCTCGAGTACATTGCCTCCATTGGTATGCGCCGAATGATTTGCGAAGTCCCCAAAACGTACCCGTATACCATTTGCTCCGGAATTTGGAAAATGGTAGAGGAGCTCGATAAGCATGGCAAGACGGAGATCCGGGTCCAAAATTTCCAGCATCTCGTCCACACCTATGAGAATGCTGTTCAGGGCTATTTTGATCACATTTTGCCCTTGCTCGGCGAGAGCGCAAACCAGGACCCAACCAAATCCTGCAACTTGGGTTATAATGGGATTACCAACATGATTGCCCCGATACTTTACAAGATTCGTCACCGAGAGACACTGGATATGCCCCGAATTCTTCGGGCTCTTTATTCGTTCGAAACGTATCAGGTCATTCGCCGTGTGGTCCGTACCGGTGGGCCGAATGCTCGACGGGAAGCCCTGGACAAATTGTTGGGCATTGATTTTTCTCAGGACCAAGCCACCCCGTTGTCACCCATGTTTACTCGAACAGAGCCCGTGCACTGCATGGAGGCTGTGATTGACCAAGAGTGTTTGGAAGACTATGCCAAGCACTTGTGGTTCGTACCATATGCAACACTGCTGGAGCCACTTTTTACAGCATTGATCGATCGTCCATTCTCAGACAATGATAATTGGACGGGTCCAATCCAAGCAGTTCGAAAGGTAGAGCCCATGTCCGACGAGACCATCGCCAAGGCACTCGATCTACCTTCGTCATCCATAACGTTGAAAGACTTTATGCTGTTCAACGTAGTGGAAGGCCTCCTCTGCACAAATAAAGCATCTCGTGTGGACAAGGAGACAAATCTCCCCAAACTTGGCGATTTGGGACATGTCGGTGTGGGTTCCAAAATGATTCAAGAGTACGTGGCTTCTCGGTATGAAGCCAATTACAAGGAGCGGTTGAAAGTTCAATCCGAACGAGAGCAACGCATCTTACAAACCGAATTGGTAGCCACCCTGGTGTCAACGACAAGCCTTGAAGAGTTTGAGGCATGTATCCTAGAAGGCAAACAACGTGGCCCAATTTCCGTCCAAATCAATAGCCCCAATGATTGTGCCGGGTTCCAAATTCTCCACAACGCTTTGATGAATCTGGAGCAAACGGTCCCACGGCGCGCGGCCAAGTTGTATCTCATTTATTCTGGCCGTCCGCTGGATGGGCCTCAAGACAAAAAGATTTTCAATGGCGGTAATTTGTATTGCTGTGATTGGAAACCGCTGCAAGAGTTGCTCGTGGCATGCAACAAAACTCCCATCTGGGAAAGGCTTCAAGTCGAAATGCGCACTCGTGGTCACGTTTACCGTGGTGGATCCGAAGATGCCAATCGCCATGGTCACTCCAATGACTTCAAATCCTACTTTGCCTTTGGATGCAAAACATTGGCAGAGTATCATGCCAGGGTTGACACTGCGGATTGGTGCACGTATATTCAAGACCACCGAGAGTGTTGTGGCGTTGCCCAATTTGTGGCGCATATCCAAGCTGCCGCCTTCAGCTCTTGATCAGTCATTGATGTTCATTGATATGATTGACTATTAAATAAACTTACATAAATTAAACAACGGAACACATTTTAGCGTACTACTCTAGCTAGCTAGTAGACCTGCGCTGGTAGGTACTAGTAGCTACAATAGCTGCTATAACTGTACGTACCAGTACCAACAGCGGCACGAAGTGATAATTATCTAATGTTTATAATTTATTACAGTGGTACTGATGAGGGTCAATTCCCGCAATCGCACTCGGGTCCAAGTGCGAGTCCAAGTACGATTGCGGATTTGTGATAGATGGATGCGTCACTTGCAGAACCCCAATTTTACTAGACGCTCACTGCTACGTTGTTCTTCGGAATGGCATTCAAGTTCATTTACGAGCTCCAAATCACCTGTGTAATTACTTCGTTTTTCTATAGAGGTCTAAAATATATTTGCATTTTGGTCCCGAATTCTTATTCTTTCCACGAGCCATGCACAGAGTGAATCTCCGCGCCCTATTTTTCGAATGGGGACCCATCACCCATCAAACGCACCCAACGATATCAAGTAGCTTTGTTCATAAGGAAAAGGATTCTATTCATGGGCACTTGATTCATTGATTCGTTTCCATCAAAATAATTGTTTGCAAACATCAATCGTTCTGCTCTTGCTGGATTGACTACACCCATAAAAGAAAGAAACATACACCATGATGGACTCAACTACTACTACGAGAAGAGGTTCTGTCTCTCTGTTTTTGACGGTTCAATCCCTTGTATTTGTTGCTTCCAATGCGTTTACGGTCGTTCCACCCTTTGGTCTTGGCATCACCAAGATGATGTCCTCTTCTCCAGAACCTAAACCGACCAATGAAGAAGAGGAAAATTCTTCTTTTACAGTTGGAATCTTGGGGGATTTGCAGTAAGTGATACTTTGCGTCTGCTGTACACTAATTGAAAACCACAACTAGTCGACTGACAAGTGTTTCTTTTTGTTTCGATTTTTCCACATTCTCTCTCTCTCCCCCTCTATTACAGCATCGACCCTCGAAAACTGGAAGACTATAAAGAAGGCCGTGAGCAGTGGCTCAAAGTCTTTGACGAGGAAAAGGAACGAACGGAAAATATTGCCCTCGTGTCTCTAGGTGATTTGGGAGAAAGCAAGTTCTGTGACCACAACCCCCACAATCCGGACGAACTCTTTTCGGGCACGTCTCTTTGCCACAAAATTGCTGCCAATTACCTCTCGAGTTTCAAGGTCCCCTACGAAGTGATTGGTGGCAATCACGATTTGGAAGGCATTGATGAATTCAAAACGGACGAGGAGAATTTGGATGCCTTTTGCAAGGCCCACAACAAACCGTCGGCGCAGTTTTGCCGTCAAATTGCCGATAAAACGCTCTTGGTCGGGTTGGGATCGACCGTCTTTCGGGATGCCCCCTACACCAGTCATGAAGTCATTATTGACGATGCACAAATTGAATGGTTTGAGGACTTGCTTGTAAATCATCCTGCCGAAGATGGCTGGAAGATCTTTTGTTTTACGCATGCTCCTCCCAATGGATCTGGTTTACGAGTCCTGCAGGAGAATCATGTGGTCAATGGATGCTGTTGGTTGAATCATTCCGATGAAGACAAGTGCCGAAAATTCATTGAACTCGTCCGGGAGCACCGTTGTATCAAAGCTTGGTTTTCGGGACATTTTCATTTGGGTCAGGACTACCAAGACTCGATTACCTTTCCCACAACTGAAGAAGATGGACGAGGAAGTTGTGTCTTTGCCCAGACCTCCGTCATGAGAGATGGTACGTCACGGGATGGTCGCCGCCAAAGTCGGTTGTTGCGGGGCAACAAGAATGGATTTGAAGTCTGTACGGTGGACCATGCCAAAAATGGAGAAGTTCGCGTCGATGCAACAATTACCTATGAAAATGATGAGAGTGAGGTGGTAGTCTATGCTCACGATGACGATGAAGCCTACAACCACAAAGATTATTTCAAGGTCTACACTCCAGAGGTGGGCGACCGAGCACATATTCGTGGCGTGGAGGAAACGGATTTTAAGGTACTCGCCCATCAGCCCATCGATGAGTTTAAGAAGAGTTGGTGGAGGTTGAGCAGTGGACGTGTACTGGGCATGTGCAATGGTATGCTCTTGGAATACGATCGGTCCACATTGGCCCCTCTAGGTCTAGTGCTGTCCGCCGACGAGTTGGTGGGAAAGAAAATCGCCGTCGTAGACGCTACTGTGCCAACAGGACCGGACGATGAGGAAGAAGAGAAGGACCAAGCCGTCATTATGTACAACGAGAAAAAGAGTGAGGCTGTGGTCATTCAACCCAACGAGGATGGTAGCTACTGGCGCAAGATCGTTCGAAACAAAATGGCACGGATGGCAGAGCGCCGCCGGGAAAAGGCAGCCATCGAATTTGCGCGACGAATGTTTGACATGGAAACAAAAGAAGAAGCCGAAGAGCAAGTTCATAGCAGTTGGGGCCCTTATACGACGACCAGCGGAACTGCCAAAACCACGCAGATTGTCCCTCCCGACCTTGTCGTCGACTGTAAGCCTAGTCCCTGTGAACCCGCAACTTCCACTCTATTTGCCGTCGAAGGTCTACTAGATGAACCCTCTTCCGTTACAGGTCTATTGGATAAGCCCGCCCGCAAATCTAGAAACGGAAAGGGGAAGCCTACAAACGGAAAAGGGAAGCCCTACATTGAACTCGGTCTATGATTGACGATAAGTCACAGAGGTTCTCAAAGCCTGGCATTGGTCCAATTTGATTTCCGCTGACCGCAGGCAAAGAGTACGCATTGCATTTTTACATTAAAAAAAATTTACGGTCCTCCTTGAGGAAAGATACATGTAACAACAAATAAAAACAATTCCATTTTTCTTTTGCTTGGTAATGTGTCCCTGCCAGTGTCGTACTAGCACCCTAAGCAGCAAGCACCCCGCTTCTAGCTACAAGTAGTGAGTTGTAGCTCGCTACCTCACCCTTGTTTGTAACTCTCTGTCCGAAGCCTACTAGCTAGCTAGAGGAAGAGAGACAAACTCTTTTCTCAAACATGGCCATGGAGAGCCAAATGAGCGCATTGGTCACTTTCTGCGAGGGATGCATGTACAGCTACTGTTAGTGGTAGGCTTGTCTGCAGTGTTCTGCCTTGCTTCCCTTCACATGAGCTGCTGCTGGCTTGGTCGACTTTGCACCTCTTAGCTTACGGTCTACCGACACTCTGTCCCTGACATAAATGAGGACAGGAGCCGGAGTGGCATGGTTAGGTAAAAGTGTTTGGATCGTGACCATGAAGTGCAGTACATTGGGAAGCAAACTAGCGGAAGAGGGGCGTGCATTTCAACTGGTTAGGTAGACTGACGGAACAGTTGGTCGGTTGCTTCAGTTCTGCCACATGAGTAGACCGCCATCGCAAGGCTTTTTCGATGATCAGCACACCAAGCGGGAGCGGGGGTTCAGTTACTTTGTAACTAACTACCTAGCTAGTAGCTAGCTAGTTAGTTAGTAGTATCGATGTAGTCGGAACAGTTGTTTCATTGCTTCCGTCTGCCACGGTACTAGTGTACATGCAACATGTGGAGGCCGGTGCTGCTTCAGTTGGCCCTTTCAGGAAGCATTTCTCTTTCCCTGTATTTGACTTGAATGATCAGTAAACGATACAAGCGGAAGAGGGGGTGCTTTCAATTAAGCCAGTAGCTCGCTTGCCACTGCAGGAGCTACTGGGCTTCAGCTAGCTAGCTGGAGGGGCGAGAATCAGCACGGACGGAGTGTCAGTATTTTCTTTGACGGCGGGTTGCTGAACAAATGAACTACTAGGGACAAAGGACAACGTTTTTCATGCGGCAACCGGAGACCTAGCCCGATCTAACTGCTACTGCAGACTGCCGGGGGTGCGTAAGCTCGTCGTCACTGTTTGGGCGATCAGCCAGTTTGCTGAAAAAACGACACTAAGTATTACCAGCTCTTGACGCGTTGCGGAAGCACTCACTTTTGGGGGTGACTCGGATCAGTTGCTGAACAACGACAGCTACTACACGTAGTGCTCTAGCTTTCTAGTGGAACAACGACGAAGTCCCATCAGTTGCTGAACAACTAATCGACAGCTGCAACGCAAGCAGTTGCTCTAGTAGCTAGAGTTCAGCGAACTGGAACAACGACGAAGTCCCATTTCTTGCCATACTGCCGCTACTGTAGCTACCTAGTGCGGAAGCACTAACTTTTGGGGGTGATCAGTTGCTGACAACCGACAGATTGTCGCAACTGAAGTACTAGTAGGTATTTTCTTTTCTACTAGGACGAAGTCCCTGCGTCGACAATGGGGAAGCTTTTGCCTCCGTCACTTTTTGGGATGTTCAGTTGCTGAACAACTGACCATCCAAAAGCTACTAGTAGTGCTCTAGTTTTTCAGCAGAGCGACTTTGGCGATTCAACATGTAGACAGGTCATCTTTTGCCGGATATCATCTGATGGATGTTGGCGGAATCAGTTTTCTGCCAGACAGAAGTCGAAATAGTCAGAGGTTGAACTACTAGCTGCTTAGCTAGTCAGCCAACATAGCTAGCTAGCTAGTCAGCCAGCATAGCTAGCTAGCTAGAGCTGGTATGTGGAGCAGAAAACTTTTTGTTTAGTTGATCCCAGCAAACTGACTACTCTACTACCAGTAGTACAGTCTACAATACCGGCAGTTCCTGGTTAAGCACTGCCAACTTACTCATTAGATATCTGGGGTAGTTAGTTGCCGCTGGCTACTAGTAGCAACTACTAGTAGGAGGATAAATAGCCACTACGACGTACTACTGCAGTACAGAATGTCCACAAAACATGGGAGTCAAACGTACGTCCCTTAGCGTACAACCATACAAGCACCTAGTATGACCGGCTACTACTAGTAGGGGTAGTAGTACCTGATACGTCTTATTAGCATTGCTGGTAAGATGACGGGCTTACAACCAACATGGTTGTGACTCACGGTCATTAGGTGAGAATTAAGTGAACTAGATCACGAGTTTCACGACGACGATTTCCTTTACGTCGTCCTACTCCCTCTCCCCCCAAATCCTCCACAGCCAAATTAAGCCTAGTAGCTAGGATGTACAGCATGTACTCTATTGTTTTTTATTGGGCATTGGACATTACAACAAAGCAAGCGAAGGGCAGTGTAAGTCCCTTAAGACTAAAAAACATTGATTAAATGCTCGATACCCCCTAAATCCACCAAAGAAATATTTGCATACAGATATTCTAGAGTAGCTACCACATAGTGGGGAAGAAGGAGACGCCCGTGGTCAATCTTCAAATCGAATACTCCGAAGTACAAGGGTTCACCTTTCTTATCATCGGACGCCAATTTTGGCAGTCTAAGTGTGAAATCACGAGGATCTCATCTCCGTTGAAAATTATTTTTTTACGATTAGGGGCAAAATTGGGGACGAAAAGAACCTGCAGAACTCAATGGTCATTGTGCTACGTCAATCTTCCGGATGTTTTAGCTTTAGTGCGTTTTTTTGTTCGTGACCCGAGAAAATATCAATTGGCAAACTCTTGGCAATCGAGAAAGCTGCAAGGAATTAAGAACACGTAAGTCAATGACCGCCCCAGCAACTTTTTAATCACTCTCTGTTTCTGTGTACTAGTAGCTACTAGTAGCTAGTCTCGCTCTGTCTCTTATACACATCTGACGCTGCCGACGAATAGAG
>ENA-ORBV01004931-ORBV01004931.1-microbial-mat-metagenome-genome-assembly--contig:-NODE-4931-length-25047-cov-6.325791_pt1 | contig 25047 bp, 20 predicted proteins | sample MGYA00237777_ERZ505514 | MGnify/ENA primary metagenome ERZ505514 (study PRJEB26160, sample SAMN06269048) | microbial mat metagenome | isolation source: Oligotrophic lake microbial mat | place... | reverse complement strand
TTTTTCAAGCAGAAGACGGCATACGAGATTCGCCTTAGTCTCGTGGGCTCGGAGATGTGTATAAGAGACAGTATCGAAACCGGGGCCGGTTCGGGCGGCGAACGCAATCTCGTTGTGCGGCGCCGGCGACCACGTCGGCCGGTCGGCATACGACTCGTACGAAATCTGCCGGAGACCCGTGCCGTCCACGTTGACGGTAAAGATCTGCGGTTGGCCGCGACGCTCCGAGGTGAAGGCGAGTTGGGTACCAGTGGGCGACCACGTCGGCGTTGAATCGATCGCCGGGCTGTTGGTCAGGCGCATCAGGTTTGAGCCATCACGATTCATCACGTAGATCTCGGAGTTACCATCGCGACTCGAGGTGAAGGCAATCCGCGAACCGTCGGGCGAGAACACCGGTAGCCAATTCTGCCCTACGCCCTTGGTCGGCGACTCCATCGTCCCGGCGTAGATGTTGGAGATCAACACGTCTGGCACGCCCGACCGATAGGAGGTGTAGACAATCGACCGGCCGTCGGGCGACCAGTTCGGAAACAGGTTCATGGTTCGGTTGATGGTGATGCGGCGCGGGTTGGCGCCATCGTAGTCGGCGACAAACACTTCTTTGACGTCACGCTTCTCAACCGTCGCCAGCACCGCTTCGCGATTGCGATCCGAGATAAAAGTCAACTTGGTCCGCGCCACGCCGCGCAGGCCGCGCTGCGAATCGTGCAGCTCGTCGGCCATGGTGTGGGCATAGACGCGGGGATTGGCCGCCGAACCGGTGTACTCGCGCCCGTACGCCGACTGCCGGGCGCGCACGTTGTAGAGACGCATCTCGATGCGAATGCCAGTCGCCGTCTTCTGCACGGTGCCGATAATCACCCCGTCGGCGCCCAACTCGCGCCAGCGATCGAACGGCACGGCGTCGATCGACCCGGCCACCGGAATGGACTTGTAGGTATCGCGGGGAATCAGGGCAAACTCACGCTCGAAGTTGAGGTCGTCCCACAGCACTTCGCTGATCGTCCTGGCGGCCTCCTGCGTCTCGCGATCCGGCGACAGCGCCAGCAAATCGGGAACCGCCAGACGAGGCGGTGTTCCAGGATCGCCGGTCAGCCGCAATTCAACGCTGGTCGGCTGCTGGCCGGCCGGCGGCGCCGGCTGTTGGCCCAGTAGTGCGGCCGAGGCCGCGACCAGCAGCGCGGCGAGGACGGTCAGTGGGTGAGTCGCGTGCGTCATGAGTTATTGTCCGTACGGAAATAGCAGGTGAACCGTCAGCGCCGGCTGGTCGTAGCCGGCAGGCAGCGACGGCAGCTTGGTCAGCCCGAGGGCGCGCTGCGAGAGGTAGTCGAGGTTGCCGTTGCCGCTGGATTTCTCCACCGTCGCGTCAACGATCCGTCCATCCTTCTGGACCACGAAACGCATCGCCGTCGTCCCGGAGGCTTGCTGTCGCGAACTCCAGTTGCGGCTGATCAGGTCGAGCATGGTCGCCAGGTATTCAGGACAGCAGAAGTTGGCGACGTCCAACGTCAGGCCGGTGCCGCCACCGCCGGCTGACAGACCGAAGCCTTGTCCCTTGCCGCCGGTCTCGGCGACGGTCGAGCCTTGCCGTACCTCGGCGCCCTTGGTCGGGATGCGGCTGCGCGGATCCTTCGCATCGACCTTGTTCGTCGGGACGTTGCGCGGCGGGGCTTTCGTCGGTTCCACCATCGCCGGCGTCTGCGCCGCTGGAGGCCGCACGGGTTCGACCGCCTTCTTGGTTTCCGTCACCTGCTGAATGGCCCGTCCGCCGAGCGTCGCCAGACCACCATCGCGCGGGCCAACCGCGCCGCCCAGGCTGATCTGCATGATGATCTCGGGGGCGGTGTCCTCGGAGCCCCACCAGTTCGCCGGCACAAACGCCACCGCCAGCACCAGCACGAGGTGCGCGACCGCCGACCACCCCAGCATCGAACTGAGGCCGTCGGTCTTGACCATCCGCGCCGCCAGGACTTCGGAGACGGCGTCCATGCCCTAGCGCTCCGCCCTCGGCTGCGCCGTGATGCCGACGTTCTGCACCCCGCCAGCCTTGAGGCGATCGATCACCTCGTACAGTTCCTGCAGGGTGACCCCGGCATCGCCGCGCAAGAACACGTCCTTGTCGGTGCGCGACTCCATGAGCTGGCGCACGCGTTCAGCCAGCACGTCAGCACGGACCGCTTCTTCATCGATCCATACCCGCTGGTCCTTGCGGTAGGACAGCGGCACGCTGATGTATGGCCGCACGGCGGTCAGCTTGTCGGCGCGTCGCGATACAGGGAGGGTCACTTCGATCCCCTTTTGCATCATCGGTGCCGCCACCATGAAGATGATCAGCAACACGAGCATGACGTCGACCAATGGGACGACGTTGATCTCCGAGAGGGACGTCGTCACCCGGCGGCCGCGCCGGCGGCCGGTGTTGGCATCAGGTGGCGCCGAAACCTTCGGCACTAGGTGAAGTTCCTTTCCGAAATGTTCAGGAACTCCAGCGCGAAGTCGTCCATCTCAGACGCGTAGGTTTTCACTTTCGACGTGAAGTGGTTGTAGAAGTAGACAGCAGGGATGGCGGCAAACAGACCCATCGCGGTCGCAATCAGCGCTTCAGCGATCGGCCCACTGACCACCGCGAGGTCAGTGGAGCCTTGCGCGCCAATGTTCATGAACGCCATCATGATCCCCCACACCGTTCCGAACAGCCCGATGAATGGCGTGATGCTCGCGGTCGTCGCGAGGAACGTCATCCGCTTCTCGAGCTTGCCCACTTCAATCGACGACGCGCGCAGCAAGGCGCGGTCGACGGCCGTGATGCTCTTCAAGGTTGGACGCACCGCAGGGGTTCCGGGACTGGCCGCCCCTTGCGATTGCCGCAACTGGGCCGTCAGCTCGGCATACCCGGCCTGAAACATCCCCACCAAGGGACTGAGCGCCAGGGACGGGCAGACCGCCTGCACCTCAGAGAACTTGGCGCTCTTGCGGAAGACCTCAAGGAACGTGGCGGACTGCTTCTCGAGACCGCGGAACGCCCAATACTTCTGAAGGACGATGCCCAGGGAAATGATGGAGAAGATGAGAAGGGACGCCATCACCATCATGACGATGGGGCTGGCGGCGAAGATTAGGTCGGCGAAATCCCCGGCAGCCGCTCGAGCGGGCGGAAGACCACCCTCGAGTTGCAATGCCAGGACGAGCGATCCAGGCGTCGGCAACAAAGCCTCCGAATCAGGTCCATGGGAAAATGCGCGCTGGGAAGCGCCGTACTGTGCAACCGTAGCACGAGGTGTAAAATTCTGTCAAACCCATGATACGATTGCAGTTCCGCTCGCCAAGGGATTCCCGCAACACGAGGCGCCACCCGCATGATCCGCTACCTCGCCATCCGCAACCTCGCGGTCATCGAGTCTGTCGCGGTCGACTTTGAACCATCGTTCAACATCCTGACCGGCGAAACCGGCGCGGGCAAGTCGATCCTGGTCGAGGCTGTCGGCCTGCTGCTCGGCGGGCGCGCCGCCCAGGACCTGATCCGCACCGGCGAAGACCTCGCCAGCGTGGAGGCGGTGTTTGAAACCGCCGAGGGGGAAGAACTCATCGTTCGCCGCGAGATCACCTCACAGGGCCGTAGCCGCGCGTTCATCAACGGCTCGCTGGCCACGGCCGCCGCCCTCAAAGACTTGTCGAACCGGCTGGTGGAGCTGCACGGCCAGCATGAGCATCAACAGCTCCTGGATCCCTCCCAGCACCTGGCCCTGCTCGATAGCTGGGCTGGCCTCGATGCCCCCCGCGCACGGGTCTCGGCTGCCTTCGCCGAAGTCCGGCGCTACCGCGAACACCTTGAGCGCCTTCGAATGGACGACCGGGAACGGGCGGCGCGTTTGGAGCTGGTGGAATTTCAGCTTGGTGAACTGCAGAAGGCGAATCTACAGGCCGGTGAAGACGAGACGCTGGCCGCCGATCGCCAGTTGTTGCGAAGTGCCGACACCATCCAGCGACTCTGCAACGAGGGCTACGCCGAACTGTACGACACTGAGGCCGCGGCGCTCGCCGCCATGGGCCGGGTTTGGAAACGGGTAGGGGAGCTGGCCGCGATTGATTCCCGCTTCGCGCCCTACCTCGAAGCCCGAGACGGGATTAAGGCTCAGCTGGAGGACCTCGCCTTCACCCTGCGTGACTTCGCTGACGGCATCGACGCCTCGCCGGCACGTCTGCAGCAAGTGGAAGACCGGCTGGCCCTGATCGAGCGGCTCAAGCGCAAACACGGTGGCACCCTCGAAGAGGCCATCATCAGGCGCGACCGGCTGATGAGTGAGCATCAAGCCCTGACCGGCGGGCAATCCACTCTGGCCGACATCGAGCAGAGCCTCGCCGATGCCGGCCGCCGGTTCCTGGACGAAGCGCGCTCCCTGTCAGCCGACCGGCGCGAGGCTGCCGCGACGTTCGCCAAGAGCATCGAGACCGAGCTCGCCGATCTGGCCATGGCCAAGACTCGATTCGAGGTCCGGCTCGCCAGCGGCGAGTCCGAGGACAAATGGACCGACGCCGGCATCGATGCCGGAGAGTTCTTCCTGTCCCCGAACATCGGCGAAGAGCTGCGTCCGCTTGCCCGCATCGTCTCCGGCGGCGAGCTATCGCGGGTCATGCTGGCGCTGAAGACCCTGGGCGCCAAGGGCGGCATGCCGGGCAAGACCCTGATTTTCGACGAGGTGGATGCCGGCATCGGTGGGCGAGTGGCGAGCGTGGTCGGCGACAAGCTGGCCGCGCTGGGTCAGCGCTTCCAAGTGTTGTGCATCACGCACCTCCCGCAGATTGCGGCGTGCGGCCGAGTCCACTTCTTAATCGAAAAGGGCGTTCAGGGCAGTCGAACCGTGACGAGCGTCACCCGGTTGACCGATGAAGACAGGGTGGCAGAAATTGCGCGCATGATGGGCGGCTCGGCCGCCGGCGTCAAAGCGCTGGAGAGTGCTCGCGAGCTGCTCGGCACCTCGCAGGCGAAAGGTGAAGCGCTGACGAAAGCGAAAGGCGAAAGCCAGCGACGGGCGAAAGCGAAACCGAAATGAAATACTTCATCGAGACCTACGGCTGCCAGATGAACGTGCATGACACGGAGCGGATGGCGGGCCTGCTTGAGCAATCGGGCTACGACCCCGCCGACTCCGACCGCGACGCCGACATCGTCATTGTCAACACGTGCAGCGTCCGCGAACGGGCCGAAGAGAAGCTCTATACCCGCCTGGGCGAGATTAAGGAAATGAGCCGCGAGATCGGGCGAGACCCGCTGGTGGTGGTCGCGGGCTGCGTCGCCCAACAAGAGGGCGAGAAGCTCATCAAGCGCTCAAAGGGCGTGGTCGATCTGGTGGTCGGCACCCAACAGCTCAGGATGCTGCCGATGCTGGTCGAGAGGACGGTGGCCGCGCGGCCGCCGCTGACCGAGCAATGGCTGCAGAGTGGCCGGCCGTGGCGGACCGACGGGCGCATTGCCATCGAGAACCCCTACGAAGATCCCTCGTTCCCGCTCGGCATCGTTCGGCGGGGTGATCCGGTCCGCGCCTACGTCACAATTATCGAGGGCTGCAACGATTTCTGCGCTTTCTGTGTCGTGCCGTATACCCGTGGGCACGAGCGCATGCGGTCAAGAGCCGAGATATTGGCTGACGTGCGTGAAGCGGCCGACAGCGGCCGGCGCGAGGTTCAGCTACTCGGACAAATCGTGAACCATTACCAGGCCCCCGACGACCCGACGTGCGATTTCCCCGCGTTGCTCGAGGCTGTACACGAGGTGCCGGGAATCGATCGCATCCGGTTTGCCAGTCCGCATCCACGCCATACGAGCGACCGGGTGATTGGTGCCGTCCGCGACCTCCCGAAGGTCTGCAAGCATCTCCACCTCCCGGTGCAGTCCGGCTCGACACGCGTCCTCGCGCTGATGCGCCGCCGCCATACCCGCGAGGAATACCTCGACCTGGTTGCCCGCATTCGCGCGGCTATCCCGAACGTGCAGCTATCGACCGATATGATTGTTGGCTTTCCCGGTGAGACGGAAGCTGACTTTGAAGAGACGCTGAGCCTGACCGCCGCGGTTGGCTATCACAGCATCTACTCGTTCAAGTACTCGGAGCGTCCCAACACGCTGGCGTCGAAGCGGATGCCCGATGACGTGACTGATGAAGAGAAGAAGCGTCGGATCGTGGCGTTGCAGTCGCTCCAGCGGTCGATTCAATCGGACCTTTTCCAGCGGTCGATTGGTGAGACTCACCAGGTCCTGGTGGATGCGACGAGTCGGCGTCACGCGTGGGAGCTGACCGGCCGCACCGGCGGCAACACGGTGGTGAACTTCCCGGGACCACCGGAGTGGCTGGGCCGCATGGTCGACGTGACGATTGAACGAACCGGACCGAACTCGGTCTGGGGACAGGCAGTAGGGGACCCACACTGATGGGGCCGGCGGCCCGCATTCGCGGCCGCCGGCCGCTTCGGCGAGGTCTCGCCGTAGCTCGCAGGATGACTTGCGAGCGCAGGCGGAGGCAACGTAATGATTGAGATGAATATCAAGGGGCTGATGGTTGATCCCATCACCAATATGCCTATCATCATCCTGCGCGATTCGGACGGGCAGAAGGTGCTGCCCATCTGGGTGGGGGTCTTCGAGGCCAACGCGATCGCGTTGCAGATCGAAAACATTCAGACGCCGCGGCCGATGACGCACGACCTGCTGCGCAACATCATCCAGGACCTGCAGGCCACGGTCGACAAGATCGTGGTCTGCGATCTGAAGGAGAACACCTTCTACGCGATGATCCACCTCAAGACGCCGCTCGGCCCAGTGGCGATTGATGCCCGGCCCAGCGATGCCATCGCGTTGGCGCTTCGCACCCGAGCGCCGATCCTGGTCGACGAGAAGGTGATCGACCACGCCAAGACGGTCGACCTGTCCAACGAGAAGCAGGACAGCGATCGACTCCAGCAATGGCTTGAGCAGTTGGACCCCGACGACATGGGCAAGTACAAGATGTAACGGATCTCGCGCCCCGGTGCGGTGGTGATTGTCGGCGCGCCGACAATCACGCTAAACCACGCATCCACCTATCTTTACATCCTGCATTTAACCTAATCACCCACTCGCCAGAACACCAGATCCTCCAAATTCGCGTTCGTGCGCTAGAATGCGTCTGGAACCGTAGTCCTGCACGATGATTCTCAGTATCGCCAACCAGAAAGGCGGCGTGGGGAAGACCACCACCGCCATTAACCTCGCCGCAGCGCTCGCCATGCGTGGCAAGCCGACGCTGCTCATCGACCTCGATCCGCAAGGCAACAGCAGCATGTCGTTCATCGACATCCGCACGGTCACGAAGAGCATGTATGACGTGTTCGTCGATAACGCCGTCCACCTTGCCGACGTCATCGTGCCGGCGACGCTCCCGAACCTGTCGATCGCGCCGGCGCGGATTGCGCTGGCCAAACTGGAATCGCGGCTGGTTGGCGAACTTGATGCCCCGTTTCGACTGAAGGACGAACTGGCCGCCGTGGCGGGGCAGTTCGCCAATGTCGTCATCGATTGTCCGCCGGCCCTTGGCCTGCTGACCATCAACGCGCTGGTGGCCTCGACGCACTTGCTGATTCCCATTCAGTCGTCGTACTTCGCCCTCGAAGGGACGGACGACCTGCTCGAAACCATCGAGAAGGTTCGCCAGCGACCGAACCCCGAACTGCAGATCCTGGGCGTGGTCATCACCATGCACGACAAGCGCACCGCACTGGCGCGCGACATCCAGGAGCAGATTCGCAAGGTGTTTGGCGAGAAGGTGTTCCGCACGGTGATCAGCAAGAGCGTGCGGCTCGAAGAAAGTCCCGCCTATCGGGAATCAATTTTCACGTTCGCGCCTGAATCGTCCGGCGCCACCGAGTATTACCGTTTGTGTGAAGAGGTGATCGACCGTGCCTAAACCTCGCGGACTGCCAGACAACCTGCGGATGCGCCACGATGCACACTACGTCGAAACCCTCGCCGCCTCAGCCGGTGCGCCGGTGGGACGCATGGTCCCGATCGATCAGATCGACCCGAACCCCGACCAGCCGCGACAGGCCATGGGCGACCTGGCCGAACTGATTTCTTCGGTCACCGAAAAGGGGATTATCGAGCCCCTGGTGGTCCGTCAGCGTGGACCGCGCTACCAGATCATCGCCGGCGAGCGGCGTTATCACGCCTCGGTCCAGGCCGGCCTGACCGAGTTGCCGGTGGTCATACGCGACGTCGACGACCGCGAAATGCTGGAGCTGGCGCTCGTCGAGAACATCCAGCGAAAAGACCTGACGCCGTTCGAAGAATCTGAAGCCATGCAGGCGTTGGCGCAGCGCTGTGGCTATACGCACGAAGACCTGGCCAAGCGGCTCGGCAAGTCGCGAACCTCCATCACCGAGGGGTTGTCGCTGAACGGCATTCCGCCGGAGGTCCGCAAGGTGTGCCGGCTGGCCGGGATCACCAGCCGGTCGTTGTTGCTGCAGGTGGTCCGCCAGGGCGACCCGCAGAAGATGCTGGCGCTCGTCGAGAAGATTGCCACTCAGGGTGCGACCCGCGAACAGCTCCGCAAGGACACGCAAAAGGTGAAGCCCGGGCGCCCCAAAGCGTTCGTGTTCGCGTTCCGGCCGCCCAGCAAGGCGTTCAACCTGCGCCTCAGCTTCAACAAGAAGGACGCGAGCAAGGACGAAGTGATTGCCGCGCTCGAGAACATTCTCCAGGAACTGAAGCACGCGAAGTAAGGCTGGCCCGTTAAGTTAACATAACATGTATTATCAGACTTAATGTAATTGCCTCGGAAACAGCGCCTGTGGACGCTTTGTTGGTGTCGTGAGAGCCCTTACCGGGCAATTGACCTAGAGATGCCAGTCCGAAACAGCTGAACCGGCAATCGGGATGGCCACCGTCCACCAGCCGGCGGCCGGCCAGGTTTCGAGCGCCAAGCCCGACCGGTCACGAAGCTGGATCGAGAACCCGAGCTGTTGACCGTAAACGGCGCCAAGCCGTTCGAGCGGGATCGCCGCCTCAGCCAACTCATCAACCGCCATCCAGAGAGCCTCGACTGGAACCGAGCGGACATCGGGCGGCGACGTGAGGACCACCAGAGTCGCCGATTGCGAGGCGAGCAAGCGGGAAACTTCGGGTCCGGACAGGCGCAGGCAAAGCGTGTGGTCGGCGCCCAACCCGACCAGGAGTTCGGTTAGCCGAGGCGAGGCGGCCACCTCATGCATGGCACCGGCGGGCCGAGCCAGTGACGCCGAGGCCGCGCCCACCCACTCCAGGAAACTGGTCGAACGACCGTCGAGCCGAATCGAGACCGGCCCGGTTGGCCGCAGCAAGTCCGGACCGGGACCGGTCGTAATGTTCGAGACGTGCAGCTCATCAGGCGCCGGCAGTCCCAGGGCCGCGTACGCGTTGCGAACGTGGAGCCGGAACAACTCATCGAAATCGCGGTCGTGATCGGACGAGTGGTCGTCGCCGTACCACCAGAACCAATCGCTGCCTTCGGCGATCAGCAGTTCCTCGAACGCCCGCTCGCGGGCGGCCGGCGACACACCCGACCCGTGCTGATCGAAGGCGGCACGCGCATCCGCAAGTTGCGACCAGGCGCGATGGTCGTCGCGATGACCAATCCAGATATAGAAGTCAGCATTGATCCACGAACCGGGGTGAATCGAGGGCAGCGGCGTCGCGGGACCGGCCGCCGCCTCGGCCATCGTGACAGTCCGAATGTCGGCGGCATCGCGGAGTGCGCCGTAGAGCGCACGCAGAAACGGTCGGCCGCCGCCGGGGTAGTGCTCCCAGGCGTTCTCCCCATCCAGAATCACGCTGACGGTCGCGACTTCCCCGCCGGTTTCGTTACCGAACCGCCGGCCGGCTTCCCGAACCCGCTCGACGAAGTCGGCGGCCGCGGTCTCGGCGTCCCACGACTGGTAATGAAAGCCAATGCGGTCGGATAACGCGTGGTCGCGGAACATGGTTACGGGACCGGCCGAGCCCAGTCGATACGGGCGGTAAAGCAGGCCGGCGCGCTCGGCGTGACCGAACGCATCGCGAGGCAAGCTGGTGCCGAGCGACCGGGCCAGGATGTCTTCGTCGGTGGCGATCCATCCAACGCCCGCCTCGGCCAACAGTGCGACGGCCTCGTTTGACACCGAGCCCTCGGATGGCCACATCCCCAAGGGCCGGACGCCGAACGTGCGCTCATGGAACGACAAGGCCCGCTCGACCTGCGCCCTCGCATCTTCGGGTCGGGCAAAGCGGGTTCGTGGACGTTCAGCCTGGGGATGCGTGCGCCACGCCGTATCGGTATCGCACAGCAACGGCAGGATCGGGTGGTAGAAGGGCGAACACGATAACTCCACCTGGCCGCGCTGGCTCGCCGCGCGATAGGCGGGTACCACCAGGCGCAGCAATTCGAGCTCGATTCCGCGCAGCTGCTGCTTGTCCGATTCGGAGTAGCCCCGGTCTTTGGCGATCAGCGCCTTCAGCCGCGGATCGGTGTCCAGCCAATCGGGGTCGATCCAGACCAGCTTGTGCCACACCTGCAGGTCGCGCAACTCATCCACCGAGAATCGCCCTGGCTCCAGGCGCGCGGCGTGAAGTTCCGCGTAACGCGGGTAGGGTCCGATCATCCGGCCGTACGGCGCGTGGAATCCGTTGGCCACCAGCCAACGCGCCTCGTCTGGCGTCAGATCGATCGCCGGCTTGAGGCCCAGGGCCAAATGGCGGTCGCGGGCCCGTTCGTCCGCGAAGGCCTCGACCTGGACCAGCAGTGACGGCACCAGGTTAAAGGTGACCCGAACGCCGGGGAACTCTTCCAGCAGGGCGACCATGCCCCAGTAGTCCTTGATGGCGTGCAGCCGCACCCACGGCAGAATGTGCTCGCCGGTGGCGAGGTCCTCGTAGTAGGGCTGGTGCATGTGCCACAGCAGCGCCAGGTTCACCATAGGCGATAATGGGAGCAGCCCAGCCTCATGCGAATGCGCATTCTCGACCGGTACGTCCTCAGGGAGATCATCCCACCGTTCCTGATTGCCTTGCTGGTGTTCACGTTCGTCCTGATTATCCCCTTCATCATCGACCTCGCTGAACAGATGATCGCGAAGGGGGTGCCCTGGGGCACGCTGCTGCAACTGATGGGCACCCTGGTGCCCGGCGTCGCCGCGCTCACCATTCCCATGGCGTTGCTGATCGGCATCCTGGTCGCGCTGGGCCGGCTGTCGGCCGACCGCGAAGTCGTGGTGCTGATGGCCTGCGGCGTCAGTCCGTACCGGCTGCTGCAGCCGGTCCTCTTCATCGGCGTGATCTGCTGGGGCGTGTCGTCGTGGGTGATGCTCAAGGCGATGCCCGACGCGAACCAGTCGTTCCGGGAGATCTCCCAGACCATCGTGATGGACCGCGCCGAGGGCGAAGTACGGCCGCGCGTGTTCTTCGAAGACTTCCCCGGCATCGTGCTCTACGTCAACGAGGTGCCGATCGGCGGCACCGGCTGGAGTGACGTCCTCGCCGCTGACTCGCGCAATCCGGCGCAGCCGATCATCTTCCTCGCCAAGCGTGGCCGCATGGTGATCGACCGCGAAGCCCGCACCATCCAGATGATGCTCGAAGACGGCACGCGGCACAGCACGCAGCAAGCCGACCCGAGCGCGTATGAGGTGCTGCGCTTCGAGCAGACAATCGTCTCGCTGGATCCCGAAAGCGTCTTTCCGCGCCAGGGCCCGGCCCGCGGCGACCGCGAGTTGTCGATCGAGGAGCTGCACGCCAAGGCCGAAGAGCTGCGGGCCCAGGGGATTTCACCGCATAACCAGATCATGGAGATCCACAAGAAGTTCTCCATTCCGGTCGCGTGTTTCGTGTTCGCCGTGCTCGGTTTGTCGCTCGGCGCCACCAGCCGCAAGGACGGCAAGCTCGCGGCGTTCGTGCTGGGCATTGGCGTGATCTTCGCCTACTACATCGTGATGTACGGCGGCGAGGCACTGGCGAAGGGCCACTGGCTGCCGGCGTGGCTGGCCATGTGGCTACCGAACTTCGTGCTCGGTGCCGTCGGTATTGTGTTGCTGGCGTCGCGATCGCGATCGGCGGGTTCCCCGATTCGCATTTCGTTGCCGGCGTGGCTCAGCCGTCGTGGGGCCGCAGCCGCTCGGGCCGCCGAGGTCCAGACCGCTCCCGGCGCAGGTACCGCAGCGCGCACCCGTCGCGTGGTCATTGTCCTGAAGGTACCGCAGTTCTCGTTGCCCGGGCCCCGACTGCTGGACCTGTATCTGGCCAGGCAGTACATGCACATTCTCGGAATGACCACGGTCGGCATTCTCGGCCTGTTCTACATTTCAACCTTCATTGATCTCTCGGACAAGTGGTTCAAGGGCCAGACCTCGTTCGGCATGCTTGCGCAGTTCCTGTTCTGGTCGACTCCCGAGTGGCTGACCTATGTGCTGGCGATCGCGGTCTTGCTGTCGGCCCTGGTCACCATTGGCTTGCTCACCAAAAATAGCGAGCTGATCGTGATGCGCGCCTGTGGCATCAGCCTGTATCGCACGGCCCTGCCGCTGGTCGTCTTCGGGATCGCCGCCAGCGCCATCCTGTTTGCCATTGAAGATCGGGTGCTCACCACCGCCAGCCGCAATGCCGACCGTCTGAAGCACATCATCCGCACCGGCTCGCCGCAAACCTTCGGGGTGCAGAATCGCAAGTGGATCGTCGGCCACGAGGGCGAGGTCTATCACTATCAGTTCTACGATCCCGTGCGGCGCGAGCTGAACAGCCTGTCGGTGTTTGGCTTCGACCAGGCCGCTCACACCATTCGCTCGCGGATGTTCGCGGCCAAGGCCACCTACGCGCCATCGGCCTCACCCGCCGGTCCGGTGCCGAACTGGCGGCTCGAACAAGGATGGTCGCGCGAGTTTGGGCCGCGAACGCAGGTCAAGAACTTCGTCACGTTTCCCAGTCGCACCGTGGCGCTGGAACCGGCCGACTATTTCGTGACCGAGGCGCGCGAGCCGGCACTGATGAACTTCGGCCAGCTCCGCACCTACATCGCCGAGCTGCGGGCCAGCGGCTACAACGTGCTCGAGCACGAGGTCGAACTGTATCGCAAGGTCGCCTTCCCCTTCGTCACGCTGGTGATGACGCTGATCGCGATCCCCTTCGCGGTCACCACCGGCAAGCGCGGGGCCATGTACGGCGTCGGCGTCGGTATTGTGCTGGCGTTGATCTACTGGGTGATGATCAGCGTGTTCGCGGCGTTTGGCGCCGGCGGTTTACTCGATCCCATGCTGGCGGCGTGGGCACCGAACCTGATCTTCGGCGCGGCCGCGGCTTACCTGCTGTTGACGGTGCGAACATGAGACAGGCTCCCGTACAGAAACCCTCCCCGACCCGTCTCGTGACGGCCGGCGTCTGCCTGATCGGCGCCATGGTGTGCGTGCCCGCCGGCTTCCTCCAGATGGTGTTCGCACTGCAACGCGGAGGCTACGGCACGAGCAGCATCACCTACGCGGTCGCGTGGATCGCGTTGGGCGGCGGATTGTTGGGCCTTGGCATCGCGTTGATGATCTGGGAACTGAGCGTGCGCCACGGCATCCGGCACTAGCGGTCTGTCCGGCTGAAGCCGGCTGCGACAGCGGCACCATGTCGCGTCCGCCTGCGTGATCGCCGAAGCCTTGGCGAAGGCGGTGAGGCGGACATCAGCGAACAAAACCCACTTCGGAGATGGTCATCCGACCCGACGCGCCGGGCCGGCTGTTCAGCGTGTCGATCACAAACAGCAGCGAGTCCGCGCGATCCAGAAGCGGCGTTGCGGATGAGGTCGCGCCAATCGGTACGAAGCTACTCAGCCGCACGTCGACGATGCGCGCGGTCTGATCGGCGTAGAAGGTGGCGCCCCACCGTTCGGATTCTCGGCCCGACCGCAACTGCACCCATGCCCGCACCGGTGCGCCCGCCCTCACCGTAAACCGCACGCGATCGAAACCGGCGACGCCGCCAACGGTCGGTAATTGGATCGCCGCGTACTGCCCGGCCGGAACTCCGGTGGACAACGCATAGCGCCACCCGAGTGGCGGCTCGCCCGCCAGCCGCCGATCTCGGGCATCGTGGAGTGGCGCTTCAACCAGTTCGCTGATGTCGGTGGCGCCCTTCTCGATGGTGGCCTCGCCCGTTCGCGCCGGAATGCGCGCGACCGGCAGACCCAGGGATGGCCGATCGCGGACGCGTGGTGCGAGTCCGACGTAGATGGGATTCGCCAAGATCCACGGCACCGGCGGCGTGCCGGGGGCACCCGGCACATGCGCTTCGATGCGATAAACCCCGGCGTCCGTCGCGATCAGGTCGATGACATTGGCTGGCGTCTCACGAACGGCCTGGCCATTTCTCAGCAGCACCAGGGTCGTCCCAGGCGGCCCGTTGACGCGAGCGCGAAGGCGCACCTCACTGGTCAGGTCGATCGCGTCACCCAGGCCGACCGACCTGGTCACGCTCACAGCGGTAAAGTCGAATCCTCCGGGCGACGCGAGCGCATCGATCACGGTGAACACGCGTCCCGCGGTGATGGCGGCCGTCACGGCCGCGGCATCCGCGACGCCGTCGCCGGTCAGGGGCTGCTCCAGCACGACGTGATTCGAGAAGGCGCGAAACGCCGATTCATATCCAGGCACGTTGATCGACCGCGAGGTCGGTGACGGATCGGTCTGCTGCCAGAGATCCAGCCGCGCATGCGCATCGGCACCGGCCAGCGCGGGCAACGGCTGCGCCAGCCCCATCTCGTCCCATCGCGTGAGCAGCGCGTCGGGACGGTCGAGCAGCGTCGCCAGCGATCCGGACGGCCGGAACCAGTAGGTCAGCAGCGTCCGCGCCAGCCAGCTGGCCGACTCGTCTCGCCAGCCGCTGTCCCCGTTGAGCCATTCGAGGCCATCGACCGGCGTCTCCCACCCGTCCCATCGCAACGAGGCGCGTGGCGAATCAGGATGCGCGGCAATCCCGAAGCCACCGAGCCGATGCACATCCTCCAGCACATCTCCCGGCGTTCCGGCGAGCGGGTACGGTGCCACCGGCGTGGCCAACGCCACCAAGTGCCCTTTCGTGGTGTTGAGTTCCACCGCGTCGATCACCAGCACGCCGTGCCGATACTGCGGCGCATCGGGCGGCCGAGTGCCATCGCCGTGGTCCGTGATGATCACGAACTGCAGGCCGGCGCGTTGGGCCGCTGCGGCAATCTGGTCAACGCTGCCACTGCCGTCGGAACGATCGGAATGAATATGGTACGCACCGCGCGCCGTCGGGGCGCCCCCCTCCAGTGGGGGCACGACGACCGGCGCCGCCGGCAGCAGCATGGCCACGATCACCACGACGAACGCCAGCGCGAGCGCCAGAACCCAGGCACGACGCCGGCGAGGTCTCTGCGTTAGCCTGGTCATCGGCAGTGCAGGGTCATGGCTGACATCGGCGCTTACGAACGTGGGTGGAACTTGTCATAGACCGCCCGCAGTCGGGCTTCCAGAATATGCGTATAGATCTGCGTCGTCGATAAATCGCTGTGGCCCAGCATCATCTGGATCGCCCGCAGATCGGCGCCGCGATCCAGTAAGTGGGTCGCAAAGGAGTGCCGGAGGACGTGCGGGCTTAGCGAGGCGGGGAGTCCGACCTGCCGGCCATATCCCTTCAGAATCTTCCAGAACCCCACGCGCGTCAGTCCGATGCCGCCGCGCGCGTTGATGAACAGCCGCGTCGACGTGCGCTTCTTGAGCAGCGCCGGTCGCGATTCCTTCAAGTACCGCACGACCCACGACGCGGCCTCGTCACCCAGTGGCACCAGGCGCTGCTTACGGCCCTTCCCGGTCGTGGTGAGATAGCCGCTCTCAAGATTCACATCGGGCGGCTTCAGGCTGATCAGCTCTGAGACACGCAGTCCGGTCGCGTAGAGCACCTCGATCAGCGCCCGGTCGCGCAGGCCTCGTGAGGTGGTGGGATCGGGCGCGGCGAGCAGGCGATCGACGTCTTCCACCGACAGGAACTTCGGCAGCGTCTTCCAGGCCCGTGGCGCACGCAGGTCGTCGGCAGGATTCACCGGGCGATGCCCGGACACCACCAGGAACTTGTAGAACCCGCGAAAGCAGGCGACCGCGCGCGCGACCGACGTCGGGGATCGCCCCTCGCCCATCAGCTGGCGAACCAGCGCCTCGAGGCCGCGGCGGTCGAGGTCCTCGGCCGCCACCCCGACACCAGCGCCATACTGCAGCAGTTGGGACAAATCTCGGCCGTAGCTGTCCACGGTGTTGGGCGACAAGCGCCGCTCCACCGCCAGGTGGGTCAGGTAGGCATCGACCAACGCACTCACCTCACAAGGATAGTCCGAGAGCGATGCGTCATTGACAGCCGGGACACCGGGGACTAGCATCAGCATTTCCCTTGAACGACAACGAGACACGCTAAGTGGCCGCAACCCGTTCGCGATGGCAGTCGCTCCCCACCGAGGCCATTAACCCCGCTTCGCTGAACATCGACAAGCTCGATGCCGGCGGCATTGTCGACCTCATGCTGGCCGAAGATCGCCGCATGCTCGCGGCCGTCCACAAGGAGCGCGACCGCATTGCCCTTGGCGCGGACATCTGCGCGAAGGCGCTTCGCAAGGGTGGCCGGCTGGTGTTTGTCGGCGCCGGTACCAGCGGCCGGCTGGGCGTGGTCGAGTCGGCGGAGATGCCGCCGACCTTCGGCACCAATCCTCTGCTGGTGCAGGGCATCATGGCCGGCGGCAAGAACGCCATCATCCGCGCCAAGGAAGGCGCCGAAGACAACTACGAAGAAGGCGCCCGTGCGGTCACGCGCCTGGATCCCACCAAGAAAGATGTGGTCATCGGCGTCTCAGCCAGCGGCATGACGCCGTTCGTCCGCGGCGCCCTGACCAGCGCCCGCAAGGCGGGATCGCGCGTGTTGTTTGTGACCTGCGATCCACGCAACGAGCTCCAGGCGTTTGTCGACCTCACGATCGCGCCGGCCGTCGGACCCGAGATCATTGCCGGCTCGACGCGGCTCAAGGCCGGCACGGCCACCAAACTCGTCCTCAACATGTTGACGACGTCGGCGATGATCCTGATTGGCAAGACCTACGGCAACCTGATGATCGACGTCAACGCACTCGGCTCAGAGAAGCTGCGCGATCGCGCCCGTCGCATTGTCAACATCGTCACCGATCTGGACTACGACGAGGCTGAGAAGCTGCTGAAGAAGGCGAAGTGGAACGTGAAGATCGCCATCGTGATGCAGAAGAGCAGCCTGACCTATGCCAAGGCCATTGCCCGGCTGCGCAAGTCAGACGACCTAATCCGCGAGGCCATCGGCGAGGACATCGAACCTCGCCTGCGCGCGCTGATCAACCACCCACGCTAGGCCACCACCGGGCTTGCCCTGAGCGAGCCGAGCGTCAGGCGAGGCGAAGGGCGGCACCGCGGTCGAGCATGACCGTGACGCGTGAGTGCAGCTGCAAGAACGAGGCGGGCAAGCGCGTCGTGATCGGGCCGTCGATCATGCCGGCCACCGCCGCGCTCTTCTCTTCACCGGTCGCCATCAGGACAATTTCTCGCGCACCCATGATGGTCGCCATGCCCATCGATAACGCGTGCGTCGGCACCGCGCTGAGGTGGCCGCCAAACCAGCCGGCGTTGGCGGCACGCGTGTCCTGCTGCAGCACCGCGACGTGAGTCTCTGCGGCCAGCGAATCCGCGGGCTCGTTGAAGCCGATGTGACCGTTGGCACCAATGCCGAGAATCTGGATGTCGATGCCACCCGCCAGGGCGATGGCCCGTTCGTAGCGCGCGCACTCGGCGGCGAGGTTGGCGGCCCGGCCATCCGGCAGGCCGGCGTTGAGCGGTTCAATCCGCACATGATCGAACAACTCCGCCTGCATATACGAGCGATAGCTGCCGGCGTCGCCCGCGCCCAGCCCGACAAACTCGTCGAGGTTGAACGTCCGCACCTGCGACCAGTCGACGTGCCCGCGCTGACTGCGCGAGCGGAGCTCGCGATAGAGCGCGACGGGCGTGCGGCCCGTCGGCAAGCCCAGGACCAGGCGCGGGTTGAGAGAGAGGGCTTCGATCGTTCGGGTCGCGAGCGTCGTGGCCAGGGCGTCTTCGTGGTCGAATCGTTCAATGTTCACGGTGATGTCGTACTGAAGGCGTCAAAGTAAGGAGGGACGCGGACGCCGCCACGGGCCTGCGCCAGAGCCAAGCGGACGGCGCCCATGGCAGGTTCGCCAGCGAGGGCCGACACGCTGCTGCGGGGAGCCACTTCGGCCAGCCGCTGCGTGACCTCGCCGGCCAGCCAGTGTGCCTGTCGGATCATGCCACCTGACAGCAGCACGGGAAACTGTTCGCCGCGCATGTCGAGCCTGGTGATCACCGACGCGGCCGCGAGGGTCAACTCATCAGCCGCCTTGCGCATAATCTCGGTGGCGACCACATCGCCTTCGGCGCGGGCCCGCTCCACCGTTTCACCGAGCGAGGCAATCGCGCGCTTGCCATGCGCGTGATCGTAGATCTCAGCCACGAGCTGTTCCGGCTGCGACAACGAAGAAATGCCCGAGCACCAGTGCCGTCAAGCGGGTCTGCGGGCCACGGCCATCGGCCGCGCGGGCCACGGCCTTGAGCGCCCGGCGGCCGATCCAGTAGCCCGAGCCTTCGTCACCGAGCGACGTACCCCAGCCACCCGCGCGCGCGGCCAGCCCCTGCGAGTTGACGCCATAGGCAATGGACCCGGTGCCGGAAATGAGCACCACACCAGGACCGACCGTCGACGCGGGTTGCAGCGGCACCCCTGCGACCAGCGCAATCAGCGCGTCGTTGACGATCAGGATGTGCGTGCGAAAACCGAGCCGGCGCATGATGCCGCGAATCACCTCGCCATCGCCTTCGCGATCCACGCCGGCCAGGCCGAGGCAGACCGCCGCAGGCGGGTCCGGGTGAGGCGCCATGGCGGCGTCGATCACGTGGTGCAGAACCTTTTCGACTTCCAGTTCGCCGTGCGCCTGGAGATTGGCGCCGCCGGCGCGTCCCTCTCCCACCACCCGGCCGTCCGCATCCGCGAGCAGGGCCACCGTCTTGGTGCCGCCCGCGTCGATGCCCAGCACATGCATCTCCCTAGCTTACAGCCCAAGCCGCGGTCACGCCCTGGGAGCAAGCGTGCTAAGTTGGCATGTTCTCCATGCTGTGCCCCACTCCCCCCGTGATGGCGCGCCCCGCTGTTGGTGTGGCGTGCCTGATTCGTCGATTCGCCGGCGGGCTGATGCTGGCCGCGCTGGTCGTCAGTTCGCCGTTGCCCACCACGGCGGTCTCCCTCGGGGATTGGTCCGCCGCCGCCGAGGACGCGCGCGCCCTGTGGGTGACACGGACCACGCTCGCGTCGCCTGAATCTATTCGCCAGATGGTGCGCGCCGCCGAGGCCGGCGGCTTCAACACCCTCGTCGTGCAGGTGCGCGGTCGTGGCGATGCCTACTACGCCGGCACGCTTGAACCGCGCGCGCAGGAACTGGCCGGCAAGCCTGACTTCGATCCACTGGCCACCGTGCTTGAGAATGCCCATTCGGCGGGTCTCAAGGTGCACGCCTGGGTCGCCGTGAACCTGGTGTCGAGCTCCGTGAGCCTGCCGGCGTCGCGCGAGCATGTCATCTACCGATCGCCCGAGTGGTTGATGGTGCCGCGCGAACTGGCCGCTGAAATGAAGAAGGTGGATGTGCGCAGCCCGGCGTATATTGGCCGCCTGGCCCGCTGGACGCGCGCGCACTCCGCCGAAGTCGAGGGCCTCTACACCTCGCCCGTGCATTCCGGCGCACAGACGCACGTGGCCGCCGTGATCGGCGCCATGGTCCAGAAGTATGCCGTCGACGGCGTGCACCTCGACTACGTGCGCTTCCCGAATGAGGACTTCGACTACAGCCCGTCGGCCATCGAACTCTTCAAGACCACCATTCTTCCCGGGCTGACCGACCAGGAGCGCCGGGCCGCAACCGCGCGCGAGTTGCTCGATCCCGCCGCCTATCCCAACCTGTTCGCCGATCGCTGGGATGAGTTCCGCCGTGACGGCCTGACCGAACTGGTCGTCAAGGTGCGAACCGCGGTGAAAGCGGCCCGTCCAGGCACGCTCGTCAGCGCCGCCGTGGTGCCCGACGCCAAGCAGGCCACCGAATCGCGCCTGCAGGATTGGCGAGGCTGGCTCGATCAATCACTGCTGGACGTGCTGTGCCCGATGGCCTACACCACTGACGCAGCGGTCTTTCAGCGCCAGATCGCCGCCGCCCGCGACTACGCCGGCAGTGTGCCGGTGTGGGCGGGCATCGGCGCGTATCGCCTGGGCCGGCCGCAGACGTTGCAGCACATTGCCGCCGCCCGCAAGCTGGGCGCCGGCATCATCCTGTTTTCGTACGATGCCCTGACGGCGCCCCCCAACAGTGCCGGCAGCCTGAGCGAACTCGGCCGTGCCGCATTTGGCGCCGGATCGCACTAAACTGCGTCTGATTCCATGTCGCTGTCCGCAGTCGACTACGCCGTCATCGGCGTCTACCTGCTCGCCATCACCGCCTTCGGATCGTGGTTCGCACGGTACCAGAAGACCACGCGCGACTACTTCCTGACCGATCGCAGCGTGCCCTGGTGGGCCATCTGCTTCACCATCGTCGCAACCGAAACCAGCACCCTCACCTTCATCGGTATTCCCGCGCAGGCGTACGGCGGGAACATGACCTTCCTGCAGCTCGCCATTGGCTACATCATCGGCCGGGTGCTGGTCAGCCTGCTCTTCATCCCCGCGTACTTCCGCGGCGATCTGTTCACCTCGTACGAACTCTTGCAGCGACGGTTCGGGACTCGCGTCAAGACCCTCGCGGCGGTGATCTTTCTGATCACCAGGTCACTGGCCGATGGCATCCGGCTGTTCACGACCGCGCTGGTGATCTCGATCGTCACGCAAGTGCCGATCACCGGCGTCGTGATCGTTCTCGGCGCCGCGATGATCGTCTACACCATGCGCGGCGGCGTCGCGGCCGTGATCTGGACCGACGTGGTCCAGATGTTTGTGTATCTCGCCGGCGCCGTCGCCGTCGCGATGGCCTTGCTCAATCGCATCCCCGGCGGCTGGCCCGAGGTCGTTCGGGTCGGTCAGGATACCGGGCGGTTCGTCTTCTTCGACCCCGCCTTCGACCTGACGCGGCCGTATACCATCTGGGCGGGACTGCTCGGCGGCGTTGCGCTCACGCTCTCGACGCACGGCACCGACCAGTTTCTCGTCCAGCGCCTGTTGTCGGCCCGCAGCGCCAAGGAGGCGTCGCGCGGCCTGGTGCTGAGCGGTTTTATCGTGTTCGCCCAGTTCTGCCTGTTCCTGCTGATCGGCGTGATGCTGTTTGCGTATTACCAGCACGTGCCGGTGCCGCTGGCGCTGACGCGCGCGGATCAAATCCTCCCCATCTTTGTGGTCAGTGAACTGTCGAATGGCCTCGCCGGTTTCATCATCGCGGCCATCGTCGCCGCCGCGCTCTCCCCGTCGCTCAACGCCATGGCCGCGACGACCGTGAGTGATTTCTATTTGCCGTACGTCAATCCGTCGGCCGACCAGGCGACGCAGATGCGGGTGTCAAAGATGGCCACGGTCGGCTGGGGCATTGTGCAACTCGCCGTCGCGATTGGCGCGCAGTGGATGAACCGGTCGGTGCTCGATGCCGGACTGGCGGTGTTGTCATTTGCCTCGGGTGCCGTGCTCGGGGCGTTCCTGCTCGGCACGCTGGCGCCGAAGGTGAGCGAGCGCGACACTTTTGCCGGCATGGTCGCGGGACTCGCCGTGATGACGGCCGTGTGGTGGGGCACGGCGATCGCGTTCACCTGGTATGTGCTGATCGGCGCGGTCACCACCTGCGCTGTCGCGCTCGTGCTCTCAGCGATCACGCCGCGGCCAGCCACGTCATCATCGTGATGGCGCCGGTCGCCTTCTCCACCGTCGTCGCGCTCCTGGACGAGGCGATTGCACAGCGGGTGTTTCCGGGTGCCGTCGTGGAGATTGGGCGACGCAGTGGGGCGATCGCCACCGTGACTCGCGGCGCCCTGACGTATGCGCCCGATGCCGCCGCCACCGATCCCGACACCATCTACGATCTGGCGTCGCTCACCAAGGTGCTGGCCACGACCGCGATCATAGCCGGCGAACTGGCGAGTGGTCGCATGCGGCTCAACGACCGCGTGCGCTATTGGCTTCCGGCGTGGACGGGCGACGACCGCCAATCCGTGACGCTGCAGGATCTGCTTGAGCATTGTTCCGGCTTGCCCGCCCACCGGCCGTACTGGGAACAGCGCAGTGGCCGCGCGTCGTTTGAACTGGCGATCTGCGAGGAGTCGCTCGCCTACCTGCCACGGACGCAGTCCGTCTACAGCGATCCCGGTTTCATGCTGCTGGGATTTGCCATCGAGCACGCGACCGCGACCACCCTCGATCGCTTGTTCGATGAGTGGCGCGCGCGCGAGCTGTCGACCGACGTCGAGATCGCATTTCGGCCACTGGCGACACTGCGCGGTCGCATTGCCCCGAGCGAAGACACGCTCGACGGGGAAGAACGACGCGGCGAGGTCCACGATGAGAACTGCGCCGCGCTCGGCGGCGTAGCGGGACATGCCGGATTGTTTGGCACGGCTGCCGCTGTGGGCGCGTGCGCGCGTTGGTGGCTCAGCTCCCCCGCGCTCGCGGTGGTCGCGAACCAGAGCCAGACGCCAGGCAGTTCGCGCGCCCTCGGTTGGGACACCATGCTGCCGACGTCATCGTGCGGAACGCGGCTGTCGCCGAGCGCCATCGGCCATACCGGGTTCACCGGTACCTCGTTGTGGATTGATCCCGAACGGGACTTATACGTCGCCTTCCTGTCGAACCGCGTCCATCCGACGCGCGTCGGCGAGGGCATTCAAGAGGTCCGGCGGGCCCTGCATGACGCGGTCGTGGCGGCGCTTGATATTTGACCGCGGCGGACGATGCGGCTACTGCCCCGGTGGGCGGGGCTGCCCCGGCATGGGGGGCCGATTCGGCTGGGAGGGCGGCCGCTGGCCCGGCCCCGGAAACGCTCCCGGTTGCATGCCAAAGGCCCCAGGGCGCTGCTGTTGGCCGGGTTGCTGGCCGGGTGGCACCGCGGTTCCCGGCGGTCCGCCCGGCTGACCCGGCCCTTGAGGCCGCTGCGCCGTCTGAACGTAGACGAACGCCCACTCGTTGTATTTGCTGCGTCCGTTGTACAGCTTCAGTGAGGTTTCGGTGCTCTTCGAGGTGACGCCGATAATGCCGCCGGCCCCGGTCGCGCCGGTGCTGCCAAACCCCGATTGCAGGGTTTGGCGGGCAGGAGTGCTCAAGGTTGCACCGCCCTGCTGGCCAGCCGCGCCGCCGGTCGGCGCGCTGACGCCCTGGGCCGCCTGGTTCGCGTAGATCGGCTGGAACTCGTCGTTGGTGATCGGATCCTTGTATTTCTTGCGGAGAAAGCGTTGCTCAACCAGAACGTCGATGCTCGGCGGTGCGGTATTGGCGAACTTCCGCTGGAACAGGCCAATGGCCCGGGCGTATTGATTGCCGCGGAAGACCAGTTCCTGTTCCTTTTCGCGAGTGTTGAGGGTGGTCCACTGCGGCAGCAGCGCGCCCATCAGCACGGCCATTACGCTCATGGCGACGAGCAGGGCCGCCATCGCATAACCGCGCGACGCGCCTTGACCCGCTAACTTCATGAGTCTATTATCCTTAACAGGCCTTTCTGTGTCACGTCTGCAATCGCTCCGCCGCATGGTTCTGCGCACCTTACGCACTTTGACGACTACCGATACCACGCGGTCTTTCCTGGTGGCGTTTGCGGTGATCGCTGCGGTCGTGGCCGCGTCGTGCGACAAGGTGCCACTCACCTCTCCCACGGGATCAACGATTCAATTGAGCGCCAGTTCCAGCACGGTGCCGCTTGACGGGTCAGCCGAGATCACCGCGACCGTGATCGAGTCGGCCGGCACGGCGGTACAGAACGGAACCACCGTCACCTTCCGCGCTGATCTGGGCCGCATGGATCCGCCGGAGTCGCAAACCGTCAACGGCCGCGCCACCAGCCGATTTTTCGCCTCAGGTCAGTCCGGTGTCGTCCGCATCAACGCCTATTCAGGCGCCGCGGCAACTGGCGGAACCACCAGTGCCAACTCGTCGGCGCCTGCACCGAGCGGTCCGCTGACCATTCTGGTGGGCGGCGCGGCGGCGAGTCGAATCACTCTTCGCGCCGAGCCGCCAAACATTCCGCAGACCGGCGGCACGGTGCAGATCATCGCGAACGTTGCTGACAACAACGGTTCGCCAGTGCAAGGTGCGCCAGTCACATTTACCATTGCGGCTGGTGGCACGGGCGGAACAGCTGGAACCGGCATCCTCGGTTCGCCTTCCACCCAAACCAATGCGGCGGGCGTCGCGCAGACGTCGCTCACGACGAATCAGACGACCACCGTCACTGCAACTGTCGCGACCGCAGGCAGCACCACCGCAGTGACTGCCAACGTCGTCATTACCGCCCTGGCCGCACCGACAGTGACCCTGACCTGCCCGACGGCCATTCAATCTGTTGGCGTCGCGGTCAATTGCTCGATTGCACCCACCTCGGCAGGCGGCAGCCCCATTGTCAATGTCACCGTGAACTGGGGTGATAATTCCGGCGAACTCTCGCTCGGCCAGGTAGGCGGAACCTCAAATGTGTCGCATACCTACCGCAGCACGGGAACGTTCACTGTTATTGCGTCGGCGACGGACCAGAACAGTCAGCGCGGTCAGGCAACAACGACCGTAACGGTCAATCGGAGCCTGCCATCGATCCCTATTTCTGCAGGTTCGAGCACTGGCACCACCGGCCAGCCAATGACATTCACAGTCACTCCACCGCCCAACCCTCCCCAACCGATTACTAATGTCACGGTGGACTTCGGCGATGGGACGACGCGCAATCTTGGCGCCATCACTGGAGCGACCAGCTTCACCAAGACCTACGCGGTGGCTGGCGGTTACACGAT
>ENA-ORBV01004930-ORBV01004930.1-microbial-mat-metagenome-genome-assembly--contig:-NODE-4930-length-25050-cov-4.545269_pt1 | contig 25050 bp, 16 predicted proteins | sample MGYA00237777_ERZ505514 | MGnify/ENA primary metagenome ERZ505514 (study PRJEB26160, sample SAMN06269048) | microbial mat metagenome | isolation source: Oligotrophic lake microbial mat | place... | reverse complement strand
TTTTTCAAGCAGAAGACGGCATACGAGATTCGCCTTAGTCTCGTGGGCTCGGAGATGTGTATAAGAGACAGGTGAATCCACCGCGATCGCGGCCGTAAAAGCGTCCCGGGTAAAAGCGGGCGACGTCATGGTGCTGATCGGAATTGGACCTGGCTGTGGCATGCCCGAGACGTACCAGATCACCTCCGCGCTCAAATACGTTAAGGACGGCCAACGCATTGCCTTGATCACGGATGGACGCTTCTCGGGGGTTTCGACCGGAGCGTGCGTCGGCCACGTGAGTCCGGAGGCGTGGGCGGGTGGACCGATCGGACAGGTGCGCGACGGTGATCGCATCCGGCTTGTCGTCGACACGCGGACGCTGACAGGGAGCGTGGACGTGCTGGGCGTGGACGCGGCCGAGTTCGAGGCCCGCGGCTCCCACCCGAGTCTCCGACCCGATCCACGCCTTCCGGCTGATACCCGGCTGTGGGCGGCTTTGCAGAACGCGAGTGGCGGAAGCTGGGGCGGTTGTGTTTATGACGCCGATCGCATTTCGCACCTGCTTGAGCTCGGCGCAGCGGCGGAGCGGCAGGCCGCGAGCCCGCCTTCCTAGAAACTCTTCAGAATTTCCCGTTGACGCGCCTGATTTGCCCGCCTTTGTTCGCCCTCCCTTGTCTGGCTCGGTAGCTCAGTTGGTAGAGCAGAGGATTGAAAATCCTTGTGTCACTGGTTCGATTCCGGTCCGAGCCACCAGTTTTAAGAAACCACTTATCTTCATTGGTAAGCGGTTTTTTTGTGATTCGGAAAAGCCGGTGCGCAGTTCTTCATGACGGGTGTGCTCAGAGGCTTTAACGAGGTAGACTTCGTTCCCGCTGCAAACGCTGACGCTCGCACGCGACGGTGGCTGGCCTCGGGCCGGCCGGTAATGCCTTTGGCACTTTCGTGCTTTGCTTTGGTGGCGTTTGGCTCGGTTATCTCGATGCGGGCGCCGTGAGGTCCTTCCAAGCCGCGGAATGAATTTGCCCCGAACCTTACCTACAATTCTTCAGTGCGCCTGCGTTATGGAAGATTCTAACGGGAAGATAATTCGAGTATTACAACCTTGTTAGCTTCGAAGTGCCCCTTGCCTCGCCCGTTTTCATCCGCCACTCCAATGGAGGCGTGGCAACCCAACGCCGTCGGGTTATCCCATCACGCCAGCTTCATTACATGCCCTTGCCCCGCCTGTTGTTAATCGTCTTCGCTGCAAGTCTTCTGACTGCCTGCGCGACATATTCACCGAAAGAACTGAATCCCGCGACGACGCACGCGCAGCTGGAAAGTCGACGTTTAAACGACCCGGCGTTGGAGCGCTACTTGGCCGACCGTGGGCAAGCAGTGACGCGGGAGTGGGATCTTTCCCGGCTGACGCTCGCCGCGCTGTTTTTCAGCCCCGAGCTCGATATCGCTCGGGCGCAATTGCAGGAAGCGGAAGCCGGCGTGCGCACGGCTCAAGAGCGGCCGAATCCGGCGTTTAGCTTCTCGCCCACGTATAATACCGACGGGGCCGGTGGCGTTACTCCCTGGATTCTCGGCTACGCGTTGAACCTACCGCTCGAAATCGGCGCTAAACGGGGCCATCGGACCGCAGAAGCGCGGCACCGGGCCGAGGCGGCCCGTTTGCATCTCGCGGGAGCGGCTTGGTCCGTCCGTAGCAGGGTCCGTCTCGCGCTTACCGATCTAAATGCGGCCCAGGCGACCGCCGAGCTTTGGCGCGGTCAGATGCCTTTGCTGGCTGATGCTGCGCGCTTGGTGGAGGCGCAGGTCGGCGCGGGTGAAGTGTCGCCGTTGTATGCGAGCCAGGCACGCATCGCGGTCAATCGTGCGGAACTTGCCGCACGCGAAAGCGAGCGCGCGGTTAGTACCGCACGCAGCCGGCTCGCCGAGGCCCTGGGTGTGCCTCACGCCGCCCTCGCTGACGTTCAGTTGTCGTTTCTGGGTTTGGCTGATGCGACCGAGCCGGTGGGATCGATGGAAGCCCGGACTTGGGCGGCGCAGAATCGAGCCGATATCCTCGGCGCGCTGGTTGGGTATGCTGCTGCGGAGTCCGCCTTGCGCCACGAAATCGCACGCCAGTATCCGGATTTGAACATGGGGCCGGGTTACGAACTCGACCAGGGTGCAGGCAAGTGGTCACTGGGGATTGGCTTCACCTTGCCGGTATTTCATCAGAACCAAGGACCGATCGCGGCGGCGGAAGCACGGCGTGCCGTGGCAGCGGCGCAATTCATCGCACTCCAAAACCGGGTGCTGGCTGAGGTTGATCGCGCCGTGTCGGATTACTCCGCAGCTCGCGGGGATCTGGAAACGGTGCAGGCGATGCGTGCCAGCTTGGAGACGCAGACGAAAACGGTGCGCGCCCGGCAGCTCGCTGGAGAAACGTCACGCTTGGACCTGGTTCGCGCCCAAATCGAGCTTGCGGACCTTTCTCGTGCTGAACTCGACGCGCGTCTGCGCGCGTCCAAAGCAATCGCCGCCGTTGAGGACGCCGTGCAACGCCCGCTCGCCTGGCCTGAGGCCGTGTGGCGATCTCAGCCGCTGCGCATCCCAGCACCTTGATCGATTTTTAGCGCTACCGTCCCTACGCTACCCATGAAATTCGTTACCCTTTTTTTGTTGGCAACCTGCTCAGCGCTTTACGCCGCTCCGAGTGCTTCCGCCCCCGCGACGCTTTCGAAAGAGGGCGATCTAATGACGATCATTCTGAAGCCGGAGGCGGAACAACGTTTGAGGCTGAAGACGGTGGCGATCGAACGCCGCACCGTTCCTGCGGCTCGGTTGTTTTCGGGTGAAGTCGTGTGGCCGCTTGGCGCTGATGACGGTGGCGCTGCTCCTGTAGTCGGTGGCACGCTGGAAGAAGTGCTGCGGCTCGCCGATCTTCAAGCTGCGGCCGATGGCCGCGTCCGACAGGCACAGGTGCAGATCGATGCGGCGAAGATCGCGCTGGCCCGCGCAGAGAAAATTCTCGGGGCCGAAGCGGGCAGCGTCCGTTCGGTGGACGAGGCCAAAACGGCGCTGGCCATCGCTGAAGCCGCGATGGTGACGGCAAAGGCGCAACGAGGGTTGCTCGGTTCGGCAATGAATCAGACCGAAGGGGTTCGCCGCAGCTGGGTGCGTGCGGCGATTTACAGTGGTGAGGCTGCAATTTTGGACGCCAAGGCGGATGCCACCATCCGACCCATCGCTTCAACCGCGCCGGGCAAAACCGCAAAACGGGTCATAGGGCCGCAGACCGCGAATGCCGCAATTTCGACCGTGGACTGGTATTACGAACTCGCCGACGCCGACAATTTTCGTCCCGGCGAGCGCCTCGCCGTCGAAATTCCCACAGCCGTGAGCAAGGTGGAAGGCCTCGTTGTCCCATTCAGCGCGGTCTTGCACGACATCCACGGGGGGCAGTGGGTCTACGAAAATATCGCCCCCCATACCTACGCGCGCCGCCGCGTTCAAGTTGCGCGCATCCTGGGCAGCGATGCCATGCTCGCGAGCGGCCCGGCCGCTGGTCGCAACGTCGTTACCGATGGCGCCGCGGAGCTTTTCGGCACCGAGTTCATGACGGGAAAATAAGAGGCGTCCGACCGACCGATCATGCTAAACTCGATTGTTTCATGGGCACTCAACATGCGGGTGCTGGTTGTCGCCATCGCCGCTGCATTGCTTTTCGCCGGCATCAATGCGACGCGGCATGCACCGCTTGACGTATTTCCAGAATTCGCCCCACCGCTCGTCGAAGTTCAGACTGAAGCGCCTGGTCTTTCAACGGAGGAGGTGGATGCGCTCGTCACGGTGCCGCTGGAAAATTCGCTGAATGGTCTGCCGTTCTTAAAAACGATCCGGTCGAAATCCGTGCTCGGCCTTTCGTCGGTCGTGATGATTTTTGACCCGGGAACCGAGATCCTCAAGGCCCGGCAGCTGGTGCAGGAGCGCCTGAATCTTGCGCAAGGTCGCTTACCCGCCGTGGTCAAACCGCCGGTGTTGATGGCGCCCTACTCGTCGCTCAGCCGGGTGCTGAAAGTGGGCCTGACCTCGAATACGCTTTCGCAAATGGATCTGAGCGAACTCTCGCTCTGGACGATTCGCCCGCGACTCATGTCGGTCAAAGGCGTGGCGAATGTCGCGATCTGGGGCCAGCGCGACAAACAGTTTCAAGTGCTCGTCGATCCTCAGCGGCTGCGCGCCGCGGGAGTGACGCTCGATGCCGTAACGCGCGCGGCCGGTGATGCCGCGGTGATCAGTGCGGGTGGTTTTATTGACACCCCGAATCTCCGCCTGAGCGTCGCGCAACTCGGGCTGATCACGACTCCGGAAGACTTGGCCCGCACCGTCGTGGAATTTCGCCGCGGTATTCCGATCCGACTGGGCGAGGTCGCCGAGGTTCGCATCGGACATCCCGCACCCATCGGCGATGCGGTGATTAACGACGGTCCGGGAATCCTGCTAATTGTGGAGAAGCAGCCCTGGGGCAATACGCTGGATGTCACCGCGGGGGTTGAAAAAGTTTTGGCAGAACTGAAGCCCGCACTGCCCGGGGTGGACATGGACTCCACGATTTTTCGCCCGGCGACGTTCATTCAGCTTTCGATCGACCACCTGACCGAGGCGCTGTGGATTGGCTGTCTGCTCGTGATCGTCATTCTGTTTCTGTTTCTCGGGGACTGGCGCACGACGGTCATCAGCGTGGTGGCGATTCCGCTTTCGCTGGCCATCGCACTGCTGCTGCTGCGCTGGCGCGGCGAGACCATAAATACCATGATCCTCGCCGGACTCATCATCGCACTCGGCGAGGTCGTCGATGATGCCATCATCGATGTGGAAAATATTCTGCGCCGGCTCCGCCAGAATCGGGTTCTCGCGTCGCCGCTGCCCGCAATCAAAGTTGTGCTCTCGGCGTCGCTGGAAGTCCGGAGTGCCGTTGTCTACGCCAGCGTGATCATTGTTCTCGTGTTCGTGCCGGTCTTCTTTCTTCCCGGACTCGCCGGAACGTTTTTCCGCCCACTCGCGCTTTCCTACATCCTTGCCATCGCCGCGTCGCTCGCCGTTGCGCTCACGGTGACGCCGGCTATGAGCCTTATGCTCCTGCGGATTGATTCTGGCCCGCACCGCGAAGCCTGGCTGGCCCGGAACGTAAAGGCCGGATATCGCTTCGTGCTACCGCGGCTCGCCCATCGTCCGGGACTGGCGATCTTGATTCTTGCGGTCGCGTTCGCGGTCACCGGCTGGGTGTGGCACGCAAAATTAGGTGAGGAGTTTCTGCCCAATTTCAAGGAGCGCGACTTCCTGATGCACTGGCTGGAGAAACCCAACACGTCCGTCGAGGCCAGCACGCGCATCACGATTGCCGCGAGCAAGGATTTGCGCGCCATTCCCGGTGTGCGCAATCAGGGCGCCCACATCGGCCGCGCCGAAGTGGCCGACGAAGTCGTCGGACCGGACTTCACGGAGCTCTGGATCAGTCTCGACCCGAAGGTCGATTACGACACCACCATCGCCAAGGTGCAGGCGGTGGTGGACAGCTATCCTGGCTTGGTGCGCGACCTCCTGACGTTCCTGCGCGAACGTATCAAAGAAGTGCTTACGGGAGCGAGCGCGAGCATTGTGGTGCGCATCTATGGACCCGACCTCGGCCTGTTGCGCTCGCACGCGGAGAAAGTCGGCGCCGCCCTCAAGGATATTCCTGGTGTCAGCGCATTAAAGGTCGAAGCGCAAACCCTCGTGCCGCAGATCGAGATCAAACTCCGGCCTGAGTCCGCGGCCCTTCACGGGTTGACGGCGGGGCAAGTCCGACAGGCGGTAACCACCTTGGTCAGCGGGCGGAAAGTCGGCGAGGTGTATCAGGATCAGAAAGTCCATGACGTGACGGTCTGGAGCCTCCCCCATGTGCGCGCAGATTTCACCCAGTTGCGTGACCTCTTGATTGAGACGCCACCCGGCGGCCATGTGCGTCTGGCCGACGTCGCCGATCTGGCTATTGTTCCAACGCCCAATTCGATCCGCCGCGAAGGAGCCTCCCGTCGCATTGACGTGACCTGCAACGTTGCCGGCCGGGACCTCGGAGCCGTGGCCAAGGATATCGAGGCACGCGTCGGAAAGGTGAATTTCACCGCCGGCTATCATCCGGAAATCCTCGGCGAGTATGCAGAACGCCAGGCAGCGCAAAAGCGGCTCCTCTGGCTCAGCCTCGCTTCGTTCGGAGGAATTCTGGTCCTGCTCCTCGCGGACTTCCAGTCAGTGCGTCTCGTGTTGCTGATCGCGTTCACTCTGCCCTTTGCCCTTATTGGTGGCGTTTTCGCGGCGTGGTTGGGTGGTGGTGTGCTGTCGTTGGGTTCGCTGGTGGGTTTCGTGACGGTACTGGGGATCGCCGCGCGCAACGGTATTCTCCTGGTGAGCCATTATCGCCACCTCGAGCAGGAGGAGAGGCAGACATTTGGTCCGGCGCTCGTCTTGCGAGGCGCCGAGGAACGCCTGGTGCCCATCTTGATGACAGCCGCGGCGGCAGCGTTTGCCCTGTTGCCTCTCGTGCTAAAAGGCGATGTGCCGGGTAACGAGATTGAGCGGCCGATGGCTCTGGTGATTTTAGGCGGGTTGGTGACCTCGACGCTGTTGAATCTGTTCCTGTTGCCGGCGCTCTACGCACGATTTGGGAAAAGCCGGAGCGTCTAACCTGCATCAATCACATTTTTCCTGAAGATTTTTTTGTCACAAGCGCACGGAGCTCGGACACAAAGTTCACAGAGCAAAATTACGCTGTCTTGCTCTGTGGCCTCTGCGGCTGGGCTCCCGGGTACTCTGTGGCTCAGGTCTTGGCTTGACTCAGGTGTGAATTTTCCAGGTTAACGACGAAGCAGAATCCTTGCTTTACGCTAAGGGCAGCCGAACGTGAAATTCGGTCCAGCCCACCGCACAGCTATCGCTCATCGTAAGACTGCCCCCGTGCAGTTCGACGATCTCCTTGCTCAAGGCCAACCCAAGACCGTGGCCGCGGGTGTTCGCACGGCTCAAGTCTGCTCGGAAAAAGCGTTCAAAAACGCGTTCGCGCATCTCCGCGGGAATGCCCGGTCCGGTGTTGCCTATGCTTAGCACGACCCCTGCGGCTTCCGCTTTCAGTGAACACTGGACGCGCCCTTGTGGTTCGTTGTGGGTGCACGCGTTATCCAGCAAATTGAGTAACAAGCGACGGAGGTGGTGCACGTCGCCGTTAATGCGCAACGCCGGCAGGATACTGACGGTAATAGTCACGCCTGCGGCTTGGGTCAGAAGGTCGGCGTGTTGGCAAACTTCAGCCACCAGACGGGAGAAATCGATATCGGGTCTTTCGAGACGCACCTGACCGGCGTCGAAGCGCGCCAGGAGCAGCAACTGCTCCGTGATGCGATCAAGCCGCCCGATCTCTTCCTGCAGACTGGCGATTTTTGCTTGTTGCTCCGGTCGCAGCTCTGGATCCCGAACGAGCAACTCCAATTCACCGCGCATAATGGTGAGCGGCGTGCGCAGTTCGTGCGAAGCGTCGGCGGCAAATCGCTTTGTCTGGGTAAAGGTCTTGGCGATACGGGCCAGGAGTTCGTTGAAACTCACGGCGAGTCTTTTGATTTCGTCCTGAGCCACGGGTTCAGGCACGCGCCGTTCGAGATTTTCGGACTGGATGCCCTCGATCTCCTCTGCCAGCGCGCGAAACGGCGCCAGCGCCCGACTCGTCGCCCACCATGTTCCAACTCCTACGACCACGACCACGAGCGGCAGCGACCACGCGTACGCGACGACCAGGTCGGCGAGAACGTTATACACTTTAATCATCGCGTAGCCCACGACGATTGTGCGTTCGGGGCCGGCGGAAAAAGATCTGACGCGCCATGCTGTAAAGATTCCTCCGGTCGAAACAATTCCAGCGACCGCGAGCGCCGGCCGCGACGCTTCTTCCGTGATGATTGCGTCGGTTTTCAATATACGGCCTTGGGCATCGAAGACCGTCCACCCCATATGCGGATCGAGGTCCCAAGCGATGGTCTCAGGAAGTTTGCCCGGTTCTGCGAGGTGCAGAATCAATTCCTTGGTTTCGGAATCTATATCGTCATCGGCCTCGGCCACCTGCTTGTGATATAGATTGAACAGCGTGCCGGCGGCAAACGCAGTCATGGCCAGCGCCATCGCCAATACCGACCAAAGGGCAAACTTTGCGCGAATCGGGAGCGGTTTCACGCGGGGTTTTTCAAAACGTAACCCACGCCTCGAACCGTATGGATGATGGGTTGCGTAAATCCTTCGTCGAGTTTTCGGCGCAGCCGCTGCACGGCGACTTCCACCACGTTCGTACCTGGGTCGAACTGATAGCCCCAGACTTGCTGGCTGATCTCGGTCCGAGTGACCACTTTTTCAGGCATTCGCAGCAAGCACTCCAGTAACGCGAACTCTTGCTGCGTCAGCACCAAGTCGCTCCCCCCCCGACGCACTTCGCGTGTGCCCAGATTCATGACGATGTCGGCGTGCGAAAGCAAATTAGACGCGACTCCTGTCCGGCGACGCCACACTGCCCGCAAACGCGCCACCAGTTCCGTCATGGCAAATGGTTTCGCAAGGTAATCGTCGGCCCCCATATCGAGCCCTTCGACCCGTTCATCAACATCGCCGCGGGCAGTGAGCAGGAGGACGGGGACATTGTGGCCGTCAGCGCGCAATTTTTTCAAGATGCTCAACCCGTCGCGCCCGGGCAGCATGATATCGAGGACCACCGCGTCGAAGGGTTCGTTGGCGGCCCGCCGCAAGCCTTCGTCGCCGTGATGGCAGACCTCGGTCGAAACCCCGTGCTCGGCCAATCCGCGCTTCACGAAGGCCGCCACTTTTTCTTCATCCTCGACGACGAGTACGTGCATACCCACAGGGGAACCCGAATCGGCCGACGAGGCAACCTCGTGATAATCGGCGCCCGGAAAAATTCGAGGATGACGTGCCCGCCCACCGCGAGCCAACATTCGGCCAACATTCCGATTACATTTATGTTATCCGGGAAACGGGTCGTGCAGCGGTTCGTCAACATGCTCAAGGTGCCAGCCGGTTCGGTTTCGATTTAGTCGAAACGGCCGCGGATCTAATCGGCGAATTCTGCTCAATTGTGCGGCAACGCATGATGGGTGTTCCGCTCCCCGGCACCAGCTTAGTGCAGCATACTCCATTCCCCAAGCCCGCCACCTCAACCATGCGATTGCTCTTACTCGCCGTGCTCCTCGTTCTGGCCAACGCCAGTCGTGCCGCCACCCTTGAATCGCTCGGAGCGATTCCGCTGCCGGGCGTCAAAGGCGGGTTCGATCTCATGTCCATCGACGGGCCGGACCAGCGCTTCTTCCTCGCCGCCGAGGGCAACGGTTCGCTTGAAATCCTCGACCTCAAGGCCGCCAAGCGGATCAAAAGTATCGGCGGTATGGATGCGCCGAAGTGGGTCGTATATCGTCCCGAATCGCACCGGCTTTTCGTCTCGAACGGCGACGGCAAGGTGCGCGTCTTTAGCTCCGATGACATCGCGGAAGACGCCGACCACTACGAGCGTGTCGATCGCGTGCAGACGGCGGAAGGTGCGGCGACCTCGCTCCTCGTGCCAGAGTTGGACCGGCTCTTTCTGGCGGTGCCCGCGCACGACACTACCGCCGCCGATCTGAGGATCTATCGCCCGGTCGCGCCGATTCTCTCCAAATAATCACTATGTTCACGTCGCGCTTTCTCCTGTCCGCGCTCGCCCTCGCCATGTTGGCCGGATGCGTCACCTATCAACCGAAAGAACTCGATCCCGCCCGATCCCAAGCTCAGTTCGAAACTCGCAGCCTCCGCGATCCTGGATTGCAAACGTTTTTTGCGACTCATGGCCAACCGGCAGGCGATGAGTGGGATCTCGCGCGCCTCACGCTGACGGCGTTTTACTTTGCTCCGGAACTCGATGTCGCCCGCGCCCAAGTGGCGGAAGCGGAGGGCATGGCGAACGCCGCGGAGGAGAGGCCAAACCCGTCCTTCGCGTTTACGCCTGGCTATAACAAGGACGCGATCGGCGGTGTGACGCCATGGATAATCGGCTATGCCCTCAACATTCCAGTCGAGCTCAGGGGCAAGCGAACCTATCGCACATCAGGGGCTCGGCACAAAGCGGACGTCGCGCGTTTCGATCTGGCGCGCGTCGCCTGGAACACCCGCCGCGCCGTGCGGCGCGCGCTGATCGAGTTGCATGCGGCAGAGTCCACGGCGGGGCTGTGGCGCGACCAGAAGCCGCTGCTCGCCCAAGCCGCGCAACTCGTGGATGCGCAGGTGAAGGCCGGTGACGTTTCGCCGCTCGAAGCGGCGCAGGCGCGCATCGCACTCAACCGCGCCGAGCTCGCCGCGCGTGGAAGCGAGCGCGGCGTCGCGACCGCCCGCAGCCGCCTGGCCGAGGCCATCGGCATCCCGCTGTCCGCCTTGGCGGAGGCGCGCCTCTCGTATCGCGGTCTCGCCGAACCAGCCGAGCCGGTCGCTGTAGGCGAGGCGCGCCGCTGGGCCGCACAAAATCGTGCGGACCTGCTCGCTGCGCTCGCCGAATACGCCGCGAGCCAGTCGGCCCTCCAGCTCGAAATCGCGCGCCAGTATCCCGATCTCGCCCTCGGACCGGGTTATCAACTCGACCAAGGCGAAGGCAAATGGTCGCTCGGGCTGGGGGTCACGCTGCCCATCTTCGATCGCAACCGCGGTCAGATCGCTGCCGCGCAGGCCCGCCGTGAGGCGGCGGCGGCCCGTTTCCACTCGCTCCAGAACCGTGTGATCGGGGAGGTGGACCGCGCCATCTCCGACTTTGCTTCCGCCCTCGGCGACCTCGACACGATTAAAACTATGCGCACGAACATCGAGCAGCAGGCCCGCACGGTGCAGGCGCAACAAACCGCCGGCGAGACCTCCCGGCTCGATCTGGCCCGCGCGCAAATCGAACTCGCCGACAACGCCCGCGCCGAACTCGACGCCCGCGTGCGGGCCGAGCAGGCCCTCGGTGCCCTCGAGGACGCCGTGCAACGTCCGCTTGCCTGGCCGGATTCGGCCTGGCGCAACGCCCCGAGCAGCGCAGCCAACTGACTCTCAACCTTTCCCCAACATGATTCGTTTAAATTCGCTCTGCTCCGCCCCCCGTCGACTTTTCGCGTTCGCGGCTTTGACCTTCGCATCTTTTCCGCTGCTCGGCGCCGAGGAGGAAAAAAAGCTCGAGACCAACGTCGCCGTACAGGTCGCCAAAGTAGTGCGCACCACGCTCCGAGCTACTGTGACCGGCTATGGCACGGTCGAGTCCGCCCCGGTCGTTGAGCACGGCCAGCCCGCTGGTGGCGCCCGCCTCGCCGCTGCCGCCTCGGGGCTGATCGTCGGCGTCAACGGCCTCGAAGGTGCCCGCGTCGAAAAAGACACCGTTCTCGTGCAGCTGGACGCCCGCGCGGCCGAAGGTGCCGTTGCCCGCGCCCGTGCCGCTGTCACCGCCGCCGAAAAGGCCCGCGCGCGCCAGACACAGCTTCAGGCCGCTGACGGCACCTCCGAGCGTGCGCTACAGGAGGCCGAGGAACGCTTCGCTACCGCCAAGAGCGAACTCACCACCGCCCAATTTCAGCTCTCCCAACTGGCCGTCCGCGCTCCGATCACCGGCATTCTCACGCGTCTCACCGTAAAGCCCGGCGAATGGCTTGATGCCGGCAAAGAGATCGCTGAAATCGTCGATCCCGACCGTTTGGTGTTCGTCGCCCACGTGCCGGTCTCCGAAGCGACAGCCCTGCGCGTGGGGCAGGTCGCCCGGCTCTTCGGTCGCCTCGGACTCCGGGAACAGCCGGTGGCGACCGCTACGGTGCAGTTTGTTTCTCCGCAGATTTCCTCCGGCTCCGACAGCGTGCGCGTACGCCTTGCGCTGCCCGCTCAGAGCGGATTGCGGACTGGTCAGTTTTTGGCGGTTCAAATCGTGACGGAGCAGCGGCCTGACCGGCTCGCCGTGCCGCGCGATGCAGTTTACACCGATCACGACGGCCAGACAACGCTCTCCATCGTCCAAGGCGACAGGGCGGTTCAGAAGACGGTGAAGGCCGGGTTGCGCGACGGCGATTTGGTCGAGGTGGAGGGCGAGGGTATCACGGAAGGCGCCGCTGTCGTGACGCTCGGTTCTTACGCCCTCCCCAAGGAGACGAAGATCACCATCATCGCCAACGACAAGGGGGAGAAGAAATGAGCGGTTCCGCATCCACCCCGGCTGCTCCGGATTCGCGGGGGGGCAACACGGGGGGCTTCGCCATTCGTCACCGCCTCGCGATCATCTTCATCACGGTCGCCGTGTGCGCCGTCGGCATCTACGCCGCGTTGCGAATGCCGTCGTCCGTCTTTCCGGAAACGGAGTTTCCGCGCTGTGTCATCCTCATCGACAACGGCGTGATGCCGGCTGACGAGATGATGGCCACCATCACCCGCCCGGTCGAAGAGGCGATGAAGGACATTTCCGGCGTCGTGCAGGTGCGCTCCGCCACGGGCCGCGGGTCGGCCGAGGTCAACGTGTTCTTCAACTGGCAGGTCAACATGGTCGAGAGCGAGCTCTACGTCCTCAACCGCCTCTCGCAGCTCAAGGCCTCGCTTCCGCAAACCGCGAAGACCACGGTGTGGCGGCTCACGTTCAACGCCTTCCCGATCATCGGCGTGAGCATGACCAGCCCGAAGCGCGAACTGACCGAGCTGTGGGAGCTGGCCCGCTACGATCTCAAACCGCGCTTCCTGCGCATCCCCGGCATCGCCCGCGTCGATCTGGTGGGCGGTCGCGCGCCCGAGTTTCACGTCGTCGTCGATCCGCTGAAGCTGGCGGCGGCCGGCCTCGCGCTGGCCGATGTCACGGCGGCGCTGGAGAAAAACAATCTCGTGGCCCCCGCTGGGTTCCACATGGAGAACTACACCATCTACCTCGCGTTGGTGGACAGCCGGGTGAAGGGGGCGGGTGAAATCGAGGACTTCGTCGTCACCGTGCGCGACGATCATCCCGTGCGGATTCGCGATTTCGCCCGGGTGGAGCGCGGGCCGGAGCCGGTCTTCAATGTCGTCAACGCCCAAGGCCGCCGCGCCGTGCTGATGAACATCCGCGCGCAGCCCACCGGCAGCAGCATCCTCAATATCGCCGCGGACCTAAAGGCCCAGCTCGCCGACCTTCGCCGGACGTTGCCGCCCGACATCGAGCTGTCATTCTATTACGACCAGTCGCTGCTCGTGCGCGATTCCGTACAGAGCGTCTGGGAGGCAATCGTCATCGGCCTGATCTTCGCCGTCGTGATCCTTTACCTGTTCCTGAGGAACTGGGGCAGTGTGCTCACCGCCATCGTCGTCATTCCCGTGTCCGTGCTCGCCACCGTGGTCGTGATGCTCGCCGCCAAACTCACGTTCAACCTGATGACGCTCGGCGGCATCGCCGCTGCCATCGGTCTCATCATCGACGACGCCATCGTGGTCGTGGAGGCGATCTACGCCCGGGTGGCCCACGGCGAGTCGCGGTTGGCCGCGATCCAGTCGGGCATGCGGGAAATCCTGCGCCCGCTCGTCGGCTCCACGCTCACCCCGGTGGTCGTCTTCATTCCGCTCGCCTATCTCGACGGCCTGCCCGGGGTGTTTTTCCGTTCCCTCGCTCTCACGATGGTCGTCGCGCTGCTGACTTCGCTGGTGCTGGCGGTGACTCTCACGCCCGCGCTCGCCTCGATCTTTCTGCGTGATCGCGCCCATCGGGAGCACGGGCACGCCCCGAAGAGCGACGAGGGCGGCTGGATCATGCGCCCGCTCAACCGCATTTTTGGCGGCGTGCTGCGTCGGGCGCTCCGCTGGCGCTGGGTTTCGTTGCTGGCCTGCGCCATCATCGGTTGGGGCGGCTGGACGATTCAAGAAAGCCTGCCGACCGGCTTCATGCCCGACATGGACGAAGGTGGTTTCGTGATCGATTGCCTGACCCCTTGGGGCACGAGCCTCGAAGAGACCGACCGCATGATGCAGCAGGCTGAAGCCATCCTTCGCGCCACCCCCGAAGTCGAGGGCTACTCGCGGCGCACCGGCGCGCGCCTTGCCCTCGCCATCGCCGAGCCCAACAAAGGCGATTTCCTCGTGAAACTCCGCCCCGACCGCAAACGCAGCACCGAGGACGTGAAGAGCGAATTGCGCGCGAAATTCAACGCCGCGCTTCCCGGCGTGGAGTGGGAGTTCCCCGGCATCCTCGGCGACCTGCTCGGCGATCTCACCGAGGCGCCCGACCCGATCGAAATCAAACTCTTCTCCAACGACACCCCTTGGCTCATGAAGAAGGCGCCGGAGGTGAAGGAAGCCATCTCGAAGATCAAGGGCGTCGTCGATCTCAACGATGGGCTCAAGATGACGGGGCCGACGATCAGCTTCCGGATTCGCGCCGTGGAAGCCCGGCGTTACGGACTGACGAGCTACGACATCGCCACCGCGCTCAACACCGCCATGCTCGGTCGCACGGCCTCCAGCGTCCTTGAAGGCGATCGTGTGGTCGAGATTCGCGTGGTAGTGGAGCCTGGCGGCATCCGGCGGCTCGATTCGCTGCGCGAACTGCCCTTGCGCACGCCGCGGGGCGAACTGATAAAACTTTCCCAAGTGGCCGACATTTCCGAAGAGCCGGGCCAGCTCGAACTCAAACGCGAGGACCTGCGCCAGCTCGTCGCTGTGACCGCCTCCCTGGAGAATCGCGACCTGGGCAGTGGCATCGCCGAAATCAAGCAGGTGCTCGCCAAAGATCCGACGATCCCGCCCGGCGTGATCGATTATGGCGGTCTGTTCCATCAGCAAGAGCAGAGCTTTCACAATCTGCTCATCGTATTGCTTATCGCCATCGCGCTCGTCTTCACGGTGCTGCTAATCGAATTCCGTTCGTTCCGCGAGCCGACCGCCATCGTGGCGGGAGCGATCCTCGCGATGTTCGGCACGGTCGCCGCTCTCTGGCTGACGGGGACGACTCTCAACATCGTCAGCTTTCTCGGTGCCATCATCGGCCTCGGCATCGTGGCCAAGAACGGCATCCTGATGCTGGATCTCGTGGATCACCACCTCGCCGGCGGCGTCACGCTGGAGGAGGCGTTGGTGCGTTCCGGCCAGCGGCGGTTGCGGCCCATTTTGATGACGTCGCTCTCGACCGTCCTCGCCATGATTCCGCTAGCCTGGGGCATCGGCCACGGCGCGGACATGCTCCGCCCGCTTGCCATCGGCATCATCGGCGCGCTGGCGATCTCGATGCTGTTTTCACTCATCGCGACGCCCGTCGTGTTTTGTATTCTCGTCAGCGGTTCCCGGAGAACCGAGTTGCCAAAACCGACGCTGCACGACGCTCTATAATCATCAATGTTGCGGCGTTTCCCTTCGACTTGTTCGTATATGCAACCGTCGCGCCGAGATCGAACCAGACGGGGAGGTGAAACAAGGTGTCGGCCATGGCTTGACTCGCCGCTGCTCAAGGCGGCGGCGTGGCGAGCGGGGTGGTGACGCGCTTACGGCGCCGCTGGCATGGCGGGCAGGGCGGCGAGGCGTGGTTCAACTCGTCTGCCGCGATGAACCCGAACGCATCGTCGTCCACCTCGATGTTGCGCTCCACCACGCCGCCGCGAATGCGTACTAGCGTGGCGAAACTAAGACCGTTGCGGACCCCATTGGCTCGCCTCAGAGTTTAGCTCGTCCTTGCTTGGCTTTATACTGAACGTTTGGTTTGCCGGAAAAGTGGTCATCCTGGGTCCAAATCGTCGCATTATACTTCCTGGCGACTGCGTAAATAATTGGGTCGGCCAACGCTAATTTCTCCTCGTAACCAACGGCGGCGGCTTCCAACGCGAGCTCGCTCGTGAGGTCCACAACTGCCTGCTGCATCGCGGTGACGGCCTGGAACGTTTCATCCTCACCCTTCTCGCGCATTACCACTTTGAAAACCTCGTAGATACACACCGTCGGCACCAGCGACAAAGCGGTGTCTTCAACGGCCTCGGCAAAATAACCGGCATTCTTTTCCCCGGTGAAGTAGGTAAGCTACGCCGAAGAATCGACCAGATTCATACCCGATCGCCTTCCCGACTGAACGACGTGTCGATCCCCTTCAAATATCCGCGGAGCTTGCGAACGTCGCACAGAAGGAGGATTTCGATTCAGTTGCGATATGAGATGACATGAGCCTTCTCGCCCGAACGCAGCCCCATCGCCTCACGCACGCGCTGCGGAATAACCACCTGGAACTTGGGGGAAATCGTGACGGTATCCATACCGTATGGCGGTTGATCGATCGATCGGCGATCGTCAAGTCTCCTGGCTGTAGCGTTCCGTCACCCCATCACTTAGGCACGGCGAAAAAGGCAAACTACATGCTGCCCCACGAATTCGGGCGCACGAGGACATACCACGGGGACATGGCTTGACTCTTGACCCAGCTCGTCCGCGCCCTGGTTTTTCGTCTACTCTGGCTCAGATTGTTTTCCCAGATCGCCCGGTTTCGCGCGCAGCGGAACGCAGTTCTATCGGTTTCAATTCGTCCGCCCCGGCGCGGGTACGAGCGACTTCAATCCTTCGGCAGCGGTCGAACCCGGATATTTCGCCACTTCATGACCAGGGGTTCATTCGTCTTGAGCCCATGTTCCTGAAAGCCCGGCTCCCTTCCGTTCAAACCATGAATCTGAAGCGCAATGAAGCCCTTGGGGTGCGTCTTGTAAACAGCTTCATTGACGAGGTCCTCCACCAGCTGGTCATTGACCCACGTCTGCATTCGGGGGCCTCGCGCCACGATCCGCAGCTTATTCCAGCCTTCGTCGTTGAAGTGCCGGTGCCCCTTTTCGACTTTCTCCTTCGAGGAAAGCCAGCCGGTCCCAAGCGCCTCCCCGTAAAGCGTGCCGGTCGTCGGTTGTTCCGGATAGAATCGCCGGATCTCCGCCTGTGGCCCATACACGCGGCCGGCCCGGAATTGATCGTTATCCTGCAACGTGAAGGGTCTCGCCTGCGATCGAAACTGAATCCCCTGGTTGGTGACGCGATCAACCGTCGTCTCGACCTCGAATTCGAAGTCCCCGAATTCCTGCAACGAACACAGGAACGAATTCGGACTGCCTTCCGCCGTCCGACCGACAATCGCGCCGTCCTCGGCGGTGTAGGTATGCCATCCGTTCAAATGCACCCAGCCATCGAGCGTCTTCCCGTCGAAGAGCTCGATCCATCCCTGATTTCCGACGGGCGGCGCCCTCTCCGCCACGGTCTTCGCCGGCCCCGGCTCGTCGGGCAGACTGAACGCGACAATCGAGTCGCCCAGCTTCGTCGCGTTCTTGCCACCGCCGCCCGCGGCAATCGCGACGTATTGCCGGCCGTCCAGCACGTACACGCTCGGGGTCGCATAGCCGCCGGCGGGCAGTTGATGCTCCCACAGCTGCCGCCCGGAGTGTTTCTCGAAAGCCCGGAACTTCTCATCCGCGGTCGCCGCTACAAACAGGACGCCGCCCGCGGTGCCGACCACCCCGCCGAAGTTGAGAGTCCCCGTATTTCGAATACCCCGGGCGGCGAGCTCGGGATACTCTCCGAGCGGAACCTTCCACCGGATTTCCCCGTTCAGCAGATCGATGGCGTTGAGCGTGCCCCAGGGCGGCGCACTGGCCGGGAAACCCTCGTGATCCCGAAACACCCGGTAGCCGTCCACCGTATAGCGATCCGGCGTCTTCCCCGCCGCGACGGCCGATCCGGTCGTCGCCCCCGGAGCGGCGGTCAGATACGCCAGCAGTCCGTTGATTTCCCGGGGTCGGAGCTGGCTGAACGCCGGCATGAGGTTCCGGCCGCCGCGAATCACCGCGGCGATCTCCTCCTTCGTCTTGTCAAGCAACTGCAACGGCGGGATGAGAGGCGGCTGGCCCTGCCGTTCGCTCCCGTGGCAACCGATGCAGGTGACTTCGTAGATCTGGCGTCCGAGCTGCGCCGGAGTCAGATTCTCGCTGGGAAGGTCATAGACGGCCCTCAGCGTATGAATCGAGGGGACGTCATTGGCGTTCACATACAGGACATTCAACGCGGGATCGAAGGAACCCCCGTGCCACTCGACGCCGCCGAAGAAACCCGGACTCGTGATCGTGCCCTGGATGGAAGGCGGCGTGTAGATTCCTCCCGACTTGTAGCGTCTGAACTCCTGCAACGCGTGGATCCGGGCCTCCGGAGAAATGTTGGTCAGATCCGCCTCGGTGAACCCCTGCCGCACCAGCGGCGGCGGTCGGCTCGGAATCGGCTGGGTCGGCCAGGTCTGCTCACCCGGCACGGTCGAACCCGGCACCGGCACCTCGGTCACCGGAAACAAAGGTTCGCCCGTCTCACGATCCAACACGAAGGTTAAGCCCATCTTCGTTAGCTGCACCACGGCGTCTTTCGTCCGGCCCCCGGTACGAAGGGTGACCAGAATCGGAGTCGACGGGTTGTCGTAATCCCAGAGATCGTGATGCACCGTCTGGTAGTGCCAGATGCGCCGGCCGGTCGTGGCGTCCAGCGCCAGCACGCAGTTCCCGAACAAATTCGCGCCTTTCCGGAATCCACCGTAAAAATCGTCCGTCGGCGAACCGGTGGCCACGAAGGCCCAGCCGCGTTTTTCGTCCACGGTCACCCCGCCCCACGCGTTGGCGCCGCCGTAGTTTTCTCCCTTCACCCGGTTCCAAGTCTCGTGCCCGAACTCGCCGGCCTGCGGGATGGTGTGGAAAATCCAGCGAAACTCGCCGGTAACCGTATCGTAGGCCCGGATATGGCCGGGTGACGCCTCATAGTCCTCGTTCACGCGGGAACCCACGATGAGGAAGTTCCGGTACACCGCGCCCGGCGTGGTCATCTCCAGCGCCACCCGGCTGGGGTCGATTCCGAGGTTCTGCCGGAGATCGATGAATCCGCCCGTGCCGAAGGACGTGATCAACGTGCCCGACTTGGCATCGAGGGCATAAACGCGGTCTTTGACGAAATGAAAGATCCGGGCGCCCTCCGCGCCCTGCCAGTACGCGACGCCCCGGTTGCGCAGCCGAATCACGGCATTTCGCTCGTTGTGCCTCGAGGCATCGAACTTCCAGATCTCGCGCCCGGTCCGGGCGTCCAGCGCCACGGCATTCAGCGCGGCGGTGGTGATGTACATCAACCCGTCAACGATGAGCGGATTGGTGTACATCGACCCGCCCCGCCCTCCGGCGGCGCCGTCGCCCGTGCGATACTCCCAGGCGGGTTGGAGCCGGTGGACGTTGGCCGCATTGATGTACGCCACCTCCACGTGCTGGTTGCCCTTGGGATCACCGCGGTTGACCCTCCATTCCACGTCGGGCCCGGCGGTTGCCGCCCGCGCATTCGACGCCATCTGCAAGAGTCCGCAGAAGACTGCGGCCAAACTGGGTATCAAAAGGGATCGCTTCATGCCCGTGATGCCAATCAATAGTAGAACTTGTTTCACAATTGCGATTCCAACCGTTGGCCGTTCGAAGCAGTGACGCTCTGGCTTAGAACCGACCGCTCGCACCAAATGAAATATGCGCACCGCTATCAGAGCGGTTACTCAATCGATCCACGAAGCCGCGGTAGTTGGCCTGGGGCGCGTTGGTCAAATTTTCAAAGTTGATTGTCAATGCGACGGCCGGCCGCAGTTGATAAGCCAGACTGGCGTGCCACACCTTGCGCTCTTTCCTGTAAATGTTCCGGTTGTCCCCAGCTACCCTCGTTGCAGCTTCGCTTCCCCATCTGCTCACTGGAAAGGCCACAGAGGGCACGGCGAGGCTGGCCGCGATTCCGTTCGGACCCACCTGCGCGAAAATCCGCCCGTTCGCCTTCCGAAACCAATCTTGAAGTCGCCGGGCATTCACCCCCAGCTTCTCCCCGCTTCCAGAACCACCCCTACCCCGATGAAACGCCGCGATTTTCTTGTCGCCTCCACTGCCGCCTTAGCCGCTGTCGCCACTCCGAGTAACTTGACCGCCGCGTCGACCCCTCCGGCTGCGAGCAAGAACGGGGGTCGGGGCCGCGCTCTGATGAAACTGGGCTGCCAGCGCGCGCCGATCGAAGATACCCGTTTGGAGTTTCTCAAACGCCACGCGGTTGACCACATTTGCGGAGCGCCGGCCAAGCCAGCCAATGGTCGCTATTGGACGGTCGACGAGCTCGCGCGCGCCAAAGCCCAGGTGGAAAAGCACGGCATCCATCTCGACATGATTCCGCTGCCGTTCCTGGCTTCCTCTCATATCGATCGCACGGAGCGGCCCGCGATCATGCTCGGGAGCAGTCCCGAACGCGACCGCGACATTGAAGACATCCAGAAGATGATCGCCGCCTGCGCCCAGGTGGGCATTCCGGCGATCAAGTACAACATGAGCTTGCTCGGAGTCGTCCGCACGGCTCCGACCGAAGGCCGCGGCGGCTCGATCTACAGTACGTGGCACTACGCCGAGGCGAAGCCGGAAAAGCCCCTCACCCAAGCCGGCAAGGTCGACGCCGCACAGTACTGGGATCGTATCACCTACTTTCTCAAAGCCGTCGTCCCCACCGCGAATGAGCACAAGGTTCGCATCGCCTGCCACCCGCACGATCCCGGCGTTCCTCCGCAAGGCTATCAGGGAGTCGACACCGTCTTGGGCACCGTCGACGGCTTGAAGAAGTTCGTCACGATCGCAGAGAGCCCCTACCACGGGCTCAATTTCTGCCAGGGCACGATCTCGGAAATGCTCCAGGATCCGGGCCGCGAGATCTTCGACGTCATCCGTTACTTCGGGTCGCGCCAAAAAATATTCAACGTCCACTTCCGTAACATCCGCGGCAAACGCGACCATTTCAGTGAAACGTTTCCCGACGAAGGCGACGTCAACTTCTGGCAGGCAATCCAGGTGTATAAGGAAGTTGGTTACGACAAGATGCTCATGCCGGATCACATGCCCAAGCATAAGGGCGACCCGGACGGCAACCAGGCCTTCGCTTTCGCCTACGGCTACATCAAGGCGCTGATCCAGGCGGTGGACCAGATCGGGTGAGCCTGACCTCCGGGCGGATCGCACTATCCTGCCATCCTGTCATCCTGTCCACGGCTCGAGGTTTCCGGAAAAACGAGAGACAGGATTTATACCAACGTCCCTTGATATTTGGACTGTCATTGCGAGAAGCGGAGCGACGAAGCAATCGAGGTGGATCACCACGGCGCGCTTCGCGCACCTTGTGTGACAATCGTCTACATTATACGGGGCGATTGGTATTACAGGATAGCTTCCACACAGCGACACACCCCTTCGCCGGCTCTCCCCATCCTGCCATCTTGCCATCCTGTCCACGGCTCGAGCTTGCCGGAAAAACAGGAGACAGGATGACAGGATTTACAAGATGGGTTCCACGTATCGACATCGCACGCCCTTGCTGGCTCTCCCCATCCCGTCCATCTTGTCATCCTGTCGAAACGCTTGAGGATCGATCCGGAAAACCGGAGTGAGGATTAACAGGATTTACAGGATGGCTTCCGCGCATCGACCTGCCGTCGCACGCCTTTGCTGGCTCTCCCCATCCTGTCCATCTTGTCATCCTGTCGGTATTACAACTGACGCGCCCGCGTCGCCCGCTCGAAGATTGCACTTTCGATCTTCATGCGTTCGACCATTGGCAAAACGGCGAACGTCGCCGAGCGGCGCACGCCTTCAATCAGTTCCCCCAGCGTGCGATAAGCTGCGTCGCTGGCTTCGGCTAATTCAGGATTAACGGGAACACCTGCACGTGGCGCGCTAAACGTCACCACCACCGAGGTCAGCACCACCATCAAGTCCATCACACTCTGCTCACGAAGAGTGCCCCGCCCATAATAGGTCGGGAACTCGCGCCGCGCTATCTCAAGCAGCGTGCTACACTTTCCTTGCGTGGACACACCCCGCACCCTAGCCGGCTTCCCGCACTATCCAAGAACGAAGATCGTTCGTTTCCCAAGGAACGCGGGCACCCTCGCCCGCATGAAGGCCGATGGTCAGTCTTCCCATCCGCCGTATTTGAACGAAGGGCTCGAAATCAGGGCTTGAAGGTAGGGCTCGAAGTCAGGACTTGAAGGCTGGGCTTGAAGGTAGGGCCGGCTTTCCACAGCCGGCCTGGGTTCAACCCGCGTTACGCGAGATAGCTCCGAATTCGCAATTTCATCGAGCGATATGTCCCACAACCAGGACCGCTGCGGAGAGCGGTCCCTACCTGTTTTCCCTTTCCGATTCACTGCCGAGTCCGATCCCTGGGACCGCGGGCGCCCTCGTCCGCATTCCGATCCGCTGCCCAGCGGCAGCAGCGATCCCCGATTATAATAGTCCATCCCTAGCGCTCCCGCCTCAGGCGAGAATGTCTTTCACCACGTGCCCGTGCACATCCGTCAGCCGGAAGTTGCGCCCCTGGAATTTGTACGTGAGCCGCTCGTGGTTGATCCCGAGCTGGTGCAAAACGGTCGCCTGGAAGTCGTGCACATGCACGCGGTTTTCCACGGCGTTGAATCCGAAATCATCCGTGGCTCCGTAGGTGATGCCCGGCTTCACTCCCCCGCCGGTCATCCACAACGAGAAGGCATACGGATGATGATCGCGGCCCCATTGTTTCACGTCTTCGATCTTCCCTTGGAGGAAAGGAGTGCGGCCAAATTCACCACCCCAGATCACGAGGGTGTCGTCGAGCAAACCGCGTTGCTTCAGATCGCGCACCAACGCCGCCGACGGTGCATCGGTATCCTCACACTGGATTTTCAATTGTGAGTTTAAGTTCCGATGCTGATCCCACCCGGCATGCATCACTTGAATGAAACGCACGCCCCGTTCAGCGAGCCGCCGGGCCATGAGGCAATTGTAGGCGTAACTCCCCTGCCGCTTCACCTCGGGGCCGTAAGCCTGCAGCACCGACTCCGGCTCCTTCGAGAGATCCGTGAGCTCCGGCACGCTGGTCTGCATGCGATACGCCATTTCATATTGCGCGATCCGGGTCGTGATCTCCGGATCCGCAAACTCCTCCCGTTTGATCTCATTGAGGTGCGCGAGATCATCCAGCATCCCACGGCGAACTTCGCGGCTCATTCCGGCCGGATTGGATAAATACAAGACCGGGTCGCCGCTACCGCGAAACGCCACCCCTTGATACTTCGAGGGCAGGAACCCGCTGCCCCAATAGAAATCATAGAAGATCTGGCCGCAGCTCGCCTCCTTGTCTCGCGACGTCATCACCACGAAGGACGGCAAGTCCTCGTTTTCACTGCCGAGTCCATAACTCAACCACGCGCCGAGAGAAGGCCGCCCCGCCATTTCCGCTCCCGTCAGAAAATAGTTGATCGCGGGGGCGTGATTCACCGCTTCCGTGTGCATTGATTTAACGAAACAAAGATCATCCGCGATGCTGGCGATGTTGGGCAGAAAATCCGACACCCACGCGCCCGATTTGCCGTGTTGCGAAAACTTCGAGATCTCCCCCAACACCGGCCGCGCGGTTTGATTTCCCGTCATCGTGGAAAACCGCTTTCCGCCCGTCAGCTCATCCGGAATCTGACGGCCGTGCCACTCGCGCAATTTTGGTTTGTAGTCGTAAAGATCCACGTGCGACGGCGCGCCGTTCTGAAACAAGTAGATCACCCGTTTCGCTTTGGGCGCGAAATGCGGCAACTCCGGCAGCCCGGGCACTCCCTGCCGTTGGTTGGCCGGGGAGCCTAGCGCCCCGAACGCATCGCGTCCCAACAGCGACGCCAGGGCGGCAGTGCCGACGCCCATGGCCGAGCGACCGAAAAACTGCCGACGGGTAAAGAGCGCTTTGCCTTCGAGAAGTGGATCCATGGCGACAGAAAAAAGGACGGACGAAATCAGGAGAACCGAGAAAATGGAGCGGATAGGGGCCGACCTGCGGGCGGGCCGCTGAGAAAATGCGGCGGCCAACTTCCGGAGTAGGGCCCGACCTTGGTCGTGGCCTGAAAGGTCGGGCGGAAACGAATCGGCCACGAGCAAGCTCGGGCCCTACTTCCAGTGCCGTGGCCCGCCCGGAGGTCGGGTCCTACCCCGCGGAAAGGTTCATATCTCATGTGAGATCAAATTACTCTTTGGAGAGCGTTTCATCCAAGTTGAGCAGCAGCGAACACAACGCGGTCCACGCCGCATGCTCGACCGGATCGAGTCCGGCGACCGCGGGCGCCTCCCCGGTCTTGGCGAGCGTGCGCGCCGCCGCCGCATCGCCGGCATACTGAGCCCGGAGTTGGGCGAGACGAGAAACCAAAATGCCGGTTTCACGCGGGGCGGGCGTCCGCGCCGTCACCAGGCGAAACGCGTGCGCGACGCGCGCCGCATCGTCGCTGGCCTTGGCAACAGTCGGGCCCGCGGTACTCGTCAACACGCGTTGGGCCAGCACGCGCGCCGCCTCGACGTACGCCGGATCGTTCAGGGTGACCAGGGCGTGCAGGGGCGTGTTGGTTCTCGCGATCTTGACGGAGCAAACCTGCCGCGCCCCGGCGTCGAAGAAGGTGGTTGGTCCGACGATGCGACGCCAGAACACGTACAAGCTGCGCCGATACAGCGCATCGCCGTGGTCCTGGGAGTAGGTCTTTTTTCCGAACGTCGCCTCCTCCCAGATGCCGGCCGGTTGGTAAGGCTTCACCGCTGGCCCGCCCGTTTCCTCCACGAGCAAACCCGCCGCGGCCAACGCCTGGTCCCGCAGCATCCACGAGGGCAGACGAAAACGCGGACCCCGGGCCAGCAGGCGATTTTCCGGATCGTGCTCATACCGGGCCGGCGTGGCGCGCGAGGTCTGCCGGTACGTTGCACTCGTGACAATCAGCCGATGCAGCGCCTTCACATCCCAGCCGCGCGCCACCAACTCGGTGGCGAGCCAGTCGAGCAATTCGGGATGCGACGGCGGATCACTCTGCACCCCAAAATCCTCCGCTGTCTTCACCATCCCGATGCCAAAAAACGCCTGCCACGCGCGGTTCACCGCAGTCCGCGCCGCCAGCGGATTGGCAGCGGACACGAGCCACTGCGCGAGATCGAGACGATTGAGGCGCGACGTCGCCGACGCCTCCTCCGC
>ENA-ORBV01004929-ORBV01004929.1-microbial-mat-metagenome-genome-assembly--contig:-NODE-4929-length-25053-cov-11.695908_pt1 | contig 25053 bp, 22 predicted proteins | sample MGYA00237777_ERZ505514 | MGnify/ENA primary metagenome ERZ505514 (study PRJEB26160, sample SAMN06269048) | microbial mat metagenome | isolation source: Oligotrophic lake microbial mat | place... | reverse complement strand
ATACCCGCGCCGACGCGGAGGCTGACAACGAGCATTTTGATGGCAAAACGACGGACGCCGTCGCGCGCGCGTCGGTGATGTGATCCACGCGATGCGCGGCGTGGCTGGAGCCAGGCCCGCATCCATGCTCGCCACGCGAGCACCAAAACCTGAAGGACATTTCACCGCGTCGGGGAGGAACGGTATGCAGCCGATAGCCATGCATCTGCGCTCGCTGGTCGAGCGGCACGCGCTGCTCGCCTTCTTCGGCCTGACCTTCGCGCTCTCCTGGAGCCTCTGGGGGCTGCAGGCGCTGCTTGCCACCGCCGACCCGATCAGCGCCCGCTGGCTCGGCATCATTGCCACCTATGGCCCAACGCTGGCGGCAATTGCCCTCGCCGGGCTGCTGCGCCCAGGGCGGCAGCCGACGGCTTGGTCATCGCGCCAGCGCTGGCTGGCTGGCGCGGTGCTGGTGGGAACTGTGGGGCTGAATATCACCGTTGCGTCGAACCCGCTCACCAGCACCCGCCCGCTGGTGGCAGCGCTGCTGTGGCTGATCATCACGCTGCTGCCGGCCTGGCTGGTTTGGAACAGCTTCAGCCGCCGCCTTGGCGTCCGCGCGCTCCTCCACACCCTTGCCAGCTGGCGGGCGCCGCCGATCTGGTACCTCACGGCGCTACTGCTCCCGGTGCTCATCAGCGCGGCCGGGCTTGCGCTGGTTGCCCTGCTGGGGCAGCCGCTGCCGCCCTTCCCCCGCACCGAGCCGCTCCAGACGCTGCTGCCGCTGCTGGTGATCACGTTCGTGACGACCCTGCTCTACGGTGGGCCGCTCGGCGAGGAGGTCGGCTGGCGCGGGTTTGCGCTGCCACGGCTGCAGGTTCGGCACAGCCCGCTGGTGGCAAGCCTGCTGCTGAGCGTGATCTGGGGCCTGTGGCACGTGCCGCTCCACCTTATGGGGGTCTACCACGGCATCTTTCCCGACGGGCTGCCGGGCATTGTGCTGCGCATTGTCACCACGGTTCCGACCACAGTCCTGTTCACGTGGTTCTACAACCGCACCAAGGGCAATCTCTGGCTCGTCGTGCTGCTGCACACGGCTGTCAACAACACCGCCGGCTTCTGGCTGCCGGTCACAGCGGGGGTGTACGCCGCAATGGTCATCATGATGGTGACGCTGATCATCACAGACCGGATGTGGCGCATGCGGCCCCCCGAGCGCGTGCTGGCGCGTGCAGAAGGCCCGCTTGAGCCGGTGGCGCGCAGCTAAAGCGCGATGATTGTAGCGCTACGCGAAGAAGGAGGATCCCATGATGCAATGGCTCTACCGGGGTGGACACCCCAATTGGATGGCACGCCTGCTCAACCGCTGCTCGGCCGTCGTCTATGCGCTCGGAGTTGCGCCAAATTACCTCGTCACCCTCGAGGTACTCGGCCGGCAGTCCGGTCGGCACATCCGTCTGCCGCTCGTTATGGTTGTCGTTAGCGGTGAGCGCTATCTGGTGTCCATGCTTGGAGCGGGGGTTGGCTGGGTGCAGAACGTGCAGGCAGCAGGGGGGAATGTCGCCCTCCACCATGGTCGGCACGAGGCGGTGCACCTGGAAGCCGTCGCGGTCGACCAGCGGGCGCCCATGCTGAAGGCGTATCTGCAGCGCGCGCCCGGTGCCAGAGCGCACATACCGATTGACAAGGATGCACCACTCGCCGCGTTCGCGCAGGTGGCGCCCCAGTTCCCGGTCTTCCGGATCGTCCACGGATACGCATGAATCAATTCGGGGAAAGCAAGGGTACGATGATCAACGCGAAAAAACGCGACCTGTCCATCTCGATGCTGCGTGCAAATGTCATCCCTGTGCTGTTTGGCATCCCAATTGCCATAGTGCAGGTCTATCTCTTCACCACCCTGCATGGCGCACTTCAGGGGCGAGTCGAATGGCTGGGTGTACTGCTGGTCATCGCGGTGTTGCTGGTCAGCATTGTGGTACACGAGCTCATCCACGGCATAACCTGGCGACTGGTTGCCAAGCGGTCGCCTGCAACGATCACCTATGGCGTTCACTGGAAGACCATGACACCCTACGCCCATATCAGCGGGCCAATGGAGGTGAACGCCTATCGGCTCGGCGGGCTGATGCCGGGGCTTGTACTGGGCATTATGCCCTACATGCTGAGCTTGGTGCTAGGCAATGGCTCGCTGCTCTGGTTCGGCGTCATCCATACGTTCGCCGCTGGCGGCGACGGGCTGATCCTATGGAGCCTGCGCAGCCTCAAGCAGGGAACAATGGTGGAAGATCACCCATCGCGCGCCGGATGTTACGTGATCGAAGCCTGAGCAAGGCATAAATAATGCGATCCACTGCATCCATCGCACGGCGTGGTGGAAACGAGTGTCATCGTACATAGGGAGAAACCCATGCGAAAGATCATTCTGCTCACGCTGCTCGGCCTGATCGCGCTGCTCCTCAACGGGTGCGGCATCGCGGGCTTCAATATCGGGACGCAGCTCAACGGCTCCGGGAACGTCACGACCGAATCGCGCGAGGTAGGGAGCTTTACCGCAATCGACATCGCGGGTGTCGGCGAGGTCGTGATCACCCAGGGCGAAGCAGAGGGCCTGACGGTCGAGACCGACGATAACCTTCAGGCTATCGTGCTGAGCGACGTGCGCGGTGACACGCTGCACCTCGGCATCAAACCGAATGTAGGCATGAATAACGTCACACGGATGGTCTTCAATGTGACCGTCAAAGATCTCACGCAGATCACACTCTCCGGCGCGGCGCTCGTCACCGTGCGCAATCTCAGCGGTGACACATTGACCGTCGACCACTCCGGCGCGGGGAGCATCACTGCTGCCGGCACGGTGAACGAGCAGCGCGTGACGCTCAGCGGCGCTGGCAGCTACGATGGTGCCGGGCTTGCCAGCGACCGAGCGACAGTCGATCTGAACGGCCTTGGCAGTGTGGTGGTGCAGGTGCGCGAGCGGCTCGACGCCACGATCAGCGGAGCGGGCAACATCGAGTACATCGGCAGCCCCGAGCTGCACCAGCAGATCAGTGGCCTTGGGGCAATCCGGCAGCGCGCACCGTAGGCGCGGCATGCACGAGCACCCGGCAGTCCTCAGCGCACGTGGGTCTGGTGTCGTTATGATCAAGGAATCGACCAGGCGGCAATTGACGATGAAGCTCACGATCTTCGCCGCAGGTTCGCGCGGTGATATTCAGCCCTGTATCGCCTTAGGCAGCGGGCTGCAACAGGCAGGCTATCGCGTCTGTCTGGCTGCCCCCGAAGATTTTGCCGGTCTCATCCAGCAGCACGAGGTCGGCGTGTATCCATTGCGCGGCGATGTCCAGCAGCGTATGGCGAGCGACACGGGGCGGAAGCTCATGGAGCGCGGTGGGGCGAATCCGATCACGGCGATCCGTGCGATGCGAACGCTGATCGGCCCGGTTGTCAAGACTATGGCCGAGGACGCTTACAGCGCCTGCCGGCAGGCGGATGCCCTGATCTGCCTGGGCGTCTTTAGCCCGTTCGGACACGCCATCGCCGAGGCGCTGCGCATCCCGATGCTCACAATCGAGCCGACGCCGCTGCTGCCGACGCGCGCGTTCCCCGCGCCGTCGTGGCCGATCCAACGCGATCTGGGCGGGCTGCATAATTACCTCTTCTGATATGAAGCAACGGGCTACGGCATGCGGCGTCGCCATTCGCGCCGAGCATGGCCTTAGCAACGCACTAAACTTCGTCACCAGCTCCCTCGGCACACCTGGGGCTGCGAAAGGGAAGCAGAACCCATGAAAACAAAACACACAACCCATACGGTGCGCCCATACCCCCGTATCCGACAACTCATGGTCGATGGTGGTCGCATGGGCCTCCAGAAGCATACCGTGCATGGATTGGTAGAATTCGATGTCACACAAGCCCGTGAGACGATCCGGCAGCACAAGGCCCAAACAGGCGAAGCGCTCTCCTTCTCGGCCTTCTTTGTCGCCTGCCTGGGGAAAGCGATAGGCGTGGATACGTCCATGCACGCCTATCGGAACTGGCGCAACCAGGTGATCTGCTTTGATGATGTGGATGTGAACATGCTGTTCGAGATCGATATCCAAGGTACAAAAACGATCCGGCCGCATATTCTCAGAGGAGTGAACAAGAAGTCGTTTCGAGCGATTCACCAAGAAATCCGGGGCGTGCAAAACGCACACACCAGGAGCCCGGAATCAACGCTGATCGACTGGTTTGTACGCCTGCCAAGCTGGGTCAGGCGCTTCTGCCTCTGGATCATGTTTCAGCATCCGCAGCTCATCAAAGACTATTATGGCACCGTGCTGGTCACATCGGTTGGTATGTTTGGCACAGGGAGTGGCTGGGGGATTCCGGTATCAAGCCATTCCCTCCAGCTCACGCTTGGCGGGATCGGCGAAAAACCGGGTGTGGTTGACCACCGCATCGAAGTGCGCCAGTACCTGAGCGTGACCATCAGCGTGGATCATGATCTGATCGATGGCGCTCCAACAGCGCGCTTCATCCAACGGTTGAAGGCATTGATCGAGCGCGGCGATGGCCTAGATGCGGTCATCGCGCAAGCGATAGGATGAATACCATGTGGAAGATAGTTGTCTGGATCATCGTCGGGCTGGCGGCCGTCATTGTCGCCGCCCTCGCATACGGATCGAACCGCTGGCAATCGGCCACGGATGCGATGCACGCCACGCTGGAGGCAGGCCGCTCGCCCGTCGGGCCAACAACCTACAGCGCGAGCGAGCTGATCGGCCTGCCCGCGCCGGTGCAGCGCTACTTTCGCGTCGCGCTCACAGACGGGCAACCGATCATCGTGGCAGTCCGTATGGAGCACACGGGTAGCTTCAACATGAATGCAACCGGCGACGACCAATGGAAGCCGTTCAGCTCCACCCAGCGTGTGATCACCCAGCGGCCAGGCTTCGACTGGGAAGCGCGGGTTGCGATGCTGCCGGGCCTGCCGGTGCGCGTCCACGACGCCTATATCGCCGGCGAAGGAATCCTGCACGCGTCGCTGTTCGGCCTGGTGTCTGTGGCCGAGCTGCGCGGCACGCCGGATGCGGCGCATGGGGAACTGCTGCGTTTCTTTGCCGAGGCCGTCTGGTATCCCACGGCGCTGCTGCCCAGCCAAGGCGTGCGCTGGGAGGCGGTTGACGACACCTCGGCCAAGGCAACCATGCAGGACGGCGCGACGACCGCGACGCTGCTGTTTCGCTTCAATCCCGATGGTCTGATCGACTCCGTGCGCGCCGAGGCGCGTGGGGCGCTGATCGACGGTGTGATCGTGCCAACCCCGTGGGAAGGGCGCTTCTGGACTTACGAGCTGCGCGATGGCATGCGCGTCCCGCTCGAAGGCGAGGTGGCGTGGATGTTCCCTGCCGGGCAGAGGCCCTACTGGCGCGGTCGCATCACCACCATTGTGTATGAGGTTGCCCGATGACGAAACGGGCGCCTCGTGGAGAACCACCAATGACTGAGCCGCTGCTCACGTTCTAGACCATGCCCGCGCCGCAGCTGCTCGATCAGCTCGGCAGTGGGCCGCAGGGTCTGTCCACGGCGCAGGCGGCGGCGGCGCTCGCACGCCACGGGCCGAACACGCTGCGGCCACCCCCGCGCTTCGGCGGCCTGCGCCTCCTGCTCAAGCAGGTGCAGAGTCCGATCACGCTGATCCTGATCGCGGCCGCCATCCTGGCGCTGGCGCTGGGCGATCGCACCAACGCGGTCATCATCCTGGTAATCGTCGTCGTCAGCAGTCTGCTCGGGTTCTGGCAGGAGCGTGGGGCGGCCGACGCCGTGGTCAAGCTGCTCGCGGTCGTGCAGACCAAAGCGACACTGCTCCGCGACGGCGCCGACGTCGATCTGCCCGTCGCGGAGGTGGTGCCAGGCGATGTCGTCCGGCTCGCGGCGGGTGCGACGATCCCTGGCGATTGCCTGCTGCTAGAGTCGCAGGATCTGTTCGTCGACGAGGCGGCCCTGACCGGCGAGACCTACCCGGTCGAGAAGCGCGCTGGGGTGCTGCCCGCCGACACCACGCTCGCCCTACGGGCCAATGTGCTCTTTATGGGCACCCACGTCGTCAGCGGCAGCGCGCAGGCCGTGGTGGTGCATACTGGGGCGGCGACCGAGTTTGGCGCTGTATCCGAGCGGCTGCGGCTGCGTCCGCCCGAGACCGAGTTCGAGCGGGGCGTCCGCCAGTTCGGCGCCTTCCTGATGGAAGTCACGCTCGTGCTGATCGTGCTGATCTTCGCGATCAACGTCTACCTCGCGCGCCCAGTGCTGGAATCATTCCTCTTCTCGCTCGCCCTGGCGGTGGGCCTGACGCCGCAGCTCTTGCCGGCAATCATCAGCATCAACCTTGCGCGGGGCGCCCGGCAGATGGCCAAACAGAAGGTGATCGTCAAGCGCCTCGCCGCGATCGAGAACTTCGGCAGTATGGATGTACTGTGCGCGGATAAGACCGGCACGCTCACCGAGGGCGAGGTGCATGTCGAGTCGATGCTTGATGTTGCAGGCGACCCCAGCGATACGGTGGCGCTGTACGCCTACCTGAACGCGACCTACGAGTCGGGCTACCTGAACCCAATCGACGCGGCCATTCGCAGCGCCCGCCCGTTCGATCTGGCCGGCTATCAGAAGCTGGCCGAGGTGCCCTACGACTTTCTGCGCAGGCGGCTCAGCGTGCTGGTGGCCCACGGCGCGCAGCGGCTGCTGATCACCAAAGGCGCGCTGCACAATGTGCTGGAGGTGTGCGATCAGGCGGTGGTGGCAGGTGGAAAACTGGTGCCGCTCGCCAGCGTGCGGCCGCAGATCGAGGCCAAGTTCGAGGCGCTCAGCCAGTCCGGGCTGCGCACGCTCGGCCTGGCGTACCGCGCTACAGGCGACGAGCAGGCGATCAGCAAGGCGTCGGAGGCTGGGATGATCTTCCTGGGCTTCGTGGTGCTGTCCGACCCGCCCAAGGCCGGGGTCGGCGCGACGATCCAGCAGCTCGCCGCACTGGGCGTCGCGCTCAAGGTGATCACAGGCGACAACCGGGCGGTCGCGCGCCATCTCTGCCAGCAGGTTGGGCTCGCTAGCGCCGACATCCTGACGGGATCGGACGTGCGCGCGATGAGCAGCGCGGCCCTGACGGCGCGGGTCGGCGCGGTGAGCCTGTTCGCGGAGATCGAGCCGAACCAGAAGGAGCAGATCATTCTGGCGCTCCAGCGGGCCGGCCATGTGGTCGGCTACTTGGGCGACGGCATCAACGACGCGTCGGCGCTGCACGCGGCCGACGTGGGGCTCTCAGTAGAGAGCGCGGTGGACGTCGCACGGGAGGCCGCCGACATCGTGCTGCTCGAGCACGACCTCGGCGTGCTGCTGGAGGGCGTCAAGCAGGGCCGCATCACCTTCGCCAACACGCTCAAGTATGTCTTTATGGCCACCAGCGCGAACTTCGGCAACATGTTCAGCATGGCGGGCGTCTCGCTGTTCCTGTCGTTCCTCCCGCTGCTGCCCAAGCAGATCCTGCTCGCCAATCTGCTGACCGACTTCCCCGAGACGGCGATTGCCACCGACAACGTCGATGCGTCCGCAGTCGCGCAGCCACGGCGCTGGGATCTGCGCTTCATCCGAAACTTCATGCTCACGTTTGGCCTGGTAAGCTCGCTGTTCGACTATCTGACCTTCGGGGTGCTGCTGCTGATCCTCCACGCCAGCCCGGAGCAGTTCCGGGCCGGCTGGTTTGTGGAGTCGGTCATCTCCGCCTCGCTGATCGTCCTCGTGATCCGTACCAGCGGCCCCTTCTATAAAAGCAGGCCGGGCACCACGCTGCTGGTCGCCACGCTGGCCGTCGATGCGCTGACGCTGGCGCTGCCCTACAGCCCGCTCGCCGGGTTTCTTGGCTTCAGCCCGCTCCCGCCGCTGTTCCTCGTGCTGCTGGGGGGCATCCTCGCCATGTATATGCTGACAGCCGAGGTGACCAAGCACGTCTTCTACCGGCGCATGCAGGGCGCGTCAGCGCGCACATGAGCCAGCGGGCCAGCGCACGTCAACCGTGCCCGCGCTTGCTACCGTGAAGCCTTGCCCGACACGGGCGCGCAGCAACTCCTCGGCCATCTCTGCGCGGGCGCTGTGGGTGTAGCGCGCTCCTGGGCTGCCGAGCAGGTCCTCGTAGAACAAGGTCCTCGCCCAGTATCTGTCGCGCTGCGAGCCTCGTGCATGTTCAGAGCCCCGCTTGCGTACGGGCGCCGCCCGTGGTCGTTCCACGGGCGGCGCGTCGCAGGCCGCGTTGCGGCTCCGCCTCCTACCGGCTGTTGCGCAGCTTCACCTTCTGCTCGACAAGTGCCCCGACGCACTCGACGCCGCACGCCGACGCAACGGCCGTCGCCCGCACCTTGCCCCGGTCGAACTTGCCGCCTGCGGGCATAACTTCGGCCGACCAGGGCCGCGTGGTTCCAGCGCACACGCCCACGAGAGCGCCCTCGCCCTCGACCGCGCGACGGCCCGCGCCTTGGCTGACCGCGACGAGGCCGTCGAAGCTGGCCCCCGCCGTGTAGATGTAGCTGCCCGTGATCGTGGCCACTCCGGTGCGCTGATCAACCTGGCCCTGGTGGCCTGTGGAGACGAGCGCGCCGCCGCGGTGCTCCACACCGCCTACACGCTGCTGATGGAGCAAGCCGACGCGATCGCGCAGCCCGATTGGCGCCGCTCGTTCCTGGAGCACATCGCCGTCCATCGCGTTATCCTCGCCGAGGCCGAGCGGCTCGGCCTCACAGCGCAGGCGGCGGCAGAGCGATAACCAGCCTGACTGTGCAGCTCCTTGGCGCCTTCCAGGTGGTGCGCGATGGGGCGCCCGTCACCTGGTTCTGCGGAGCGAAATAGAGCGCAATCAGGCGGTTCGACGGGGTGCGCTCGGGGCGCGGTCGGCGCAGCCGCTTGACCTGGAGCTGCTTCTGTTTCCACAGCCGGCGGACACGCTTCTGGTTGGCCTGCTCCTCACGTCATAATTCGCGTCGGCAAGGTCTTCAAAGAAGCGTTGAGGCTGAATGCTGCCGCGAGCGACTGGCGCAGCGTGCGTGGCCCGCGCTGCCGCGCCGCCGCTTGCTCCCCCGCCTGCTTCAGCGCGCCTGTAGCCATGGTAGTCCTACGTGGACGGTGGACGGTGGACGCTCGTTGCCCGGAGGGCCAGCAGGGCGCACAGAAGCGCAGAGTATGCCGACGACTCAGGGATCGCGACTCAGCAGCTCGTCGGCAGCACGGTAGCCGCTCTCGATCGCGCCGTGGACGGTTTGCGGGTTCGTGTCGTGGGCGGTGGCCTCGCCCGCAAAGAAGAGCCGCTGGCCCTCAGGGGCTGCCAGGGCCGGGCGTGCGTCGGCCGCGCCTGGCGGCAGGTGGGCGTAGCCGCCGCGCGCTAGCGGGTCCGGCCCCCACGCCGAGCGTAGCATGCCTACGCAGCGCTCGCGCACCGCAGGCTCGCCCAGCAGCCCGGCCAGCTCGCCAAGGGCCAGGTGGCGCAGCTCCGTGTCGTCGAGCGCGTCCACGGTGCGTGCCCGCTCGGCGGTGACGTAGCAGCAGATTAGTGGCACTTCAGGCGCGTGATGGGCGGGCGTCCACCAGCGGCTCAACAGGCCCGTGTGCGCCATGTACGTCAGGTCGGCATCCCAGAGCGGCGCGTCGAAGCGGAAGAACAGCTTAGTGGCGGGCTCGCTGCCGAAGGCCGCGATCGCGTCGCGCTTGGCCGGGCCGAGCGGCGGGTCGAAGCGGATCGCGCCGGCCGCCAGCACGCTCACCGGCACCGTGACGATACACGCCTCCGCCGCAAAGCGCCGCCCGCCCGCCGTTACGGCAACGCCCTCGGCGCCGTGGCGCACGGCGCTCACCGGCGTGTCGAGCACAAGCTGCGCGCCCTGGGCCAGCCACGCCAGCAGGGGGCTGTAGCCGCCAGGCAGGCGAAACTCCTGGGCGCCCGCGTGATCCACCCGCTGCTCGCGGGCCAGGTCGGCGCAGCTGAGGCTTTCCAGCGCGGCGCAGCAGGTCTGGGCGAGCAGTACGTCTGCGATCGCTAGAGCCTGCGCGTCGAAGCCCTGGCCGCGCAGCTCGGCGGCGAGCGAGCGGTCGCGGGCGAGCTCGGCGGCGGGCAGGGCGTGTAGGGCGGCGTAGAGCGCCGGGATCGTGCTGCGCAGCGGAGCGGGCAGGGCGGCGAGCGGGCGGGCGGGGCCGCCGTCCGCCCAGCGCAGGCCGCCGTAGCGATCCACAGGGACGGTGGCGAGGCCGGCCTCACGGGCAATTGCGTGGGTGACGGCGCCCTCGCCGTGGATCAGCTCCGCGCCGAGCTCGATGGGCACGGCGGCAAAGCTGTAGTCGGTGCAGACACGCCCGCCGATGCGCGGGCGCGCGTCGAGCACGGTGACGCGGTGGCCGGCGCGGCTAAGACGCTGGGCGGCGGCGAGACCGGCGGCCCCGGCCCCGATGATGATGGCGGTGCGCTCCATGCGGGCTCCTACTGGCTGAGTTGCAACCGCGCCATCGTAGCACATTGGCCCTGGCACGGCTCTTGCCTGCTGGGCGGCAACTGATGGTCTAAAAGGAGCAGACGATGATTCTATGCAGCCGCTGTAGCAACGCAACCTGGGCCACGCAGCTCGTCACGGCGAACGGCCCGGTGATGCTCGATGGCCCACGTGGAACGCTGCCGCAGCCCGTGAGCGCCCACGCTTGCACGGCCTGCGGGCACATCGAGCTCTACGCGCCGCAGCCTGTGGTCGACGCGGCCGCCGTGCGGCCCACTACAAGCGCCGAAGAGCTTACGGCCATGCCCATCCCGGCGGCGTAACAATAGTGATAATGAGAGAGAGCACGGCTATGCAGACCCCCCGCCAGTCCACAGTAGGTGTCGCCTGGGAGCGCTCGCGCATGGATCGCTTGGTGACGCAGTACCAGGCCGCGTATGAGGTGCCCGTGCGCGCGCAGCCCCTCGACATCGATCTTGTGAGCCGTCTCTGGCTCTGCCTGCGTCGCGAGGGCTACGGCCAGGCCGTCGAGGAGCCCGCCGAGAGCGAGTAGGGCTAGCATCCGCAGATTACGCAGATGCGGCCATAGGAAGTCAACTGACTGTCGCGTAAACGCGACAGCTTGCGCCTCACTCCAACGCCAGCGGCGCGGGAGCGGACACGATTGGCTGGTTGACGGGCAGCCCGCCAGCGGGAGCTGTACCCCTGCTGGCATGGTACTTGGCCGCAATATTGCGCGCCGCGTTGAGGTCTGCATGCAGCTCGAAGCCACACCTACGACACACAAAACGACCACGGGAACGGCGGTTGGTGCGGGCCACATGCCCACAGCAGCTACAGGTCTGCGAGGTGTGCCGGGGATCGACTCCAGCCACCATACAGCCCCGTTCCTCGGCTTTGTACGCGATAAACCCCTTGACCTGCGCGAACGACCAGCTATGCACCTGGCGGCTGGTTTGCGTCCGCTTGCGGAGCTTCGACCGTTTGCGGATGTCGCTCAGGTTCTCCAGCACAACCGTCGCGCCGGGCGGCGCCGACTGGACAATCTGCTTGGACAGCACATGATCGCAGTCACGGCGGAAACGGGCTTGCTTCCCCTTCAGCGTGCGGAGATGGCGTTTCGCGCTCCGCGTGCTCTTGCGTTGCAGCTGGCGTTTGAGGTAGAACAAGCGCCCCTCAATCGCCTTCCAGGCGGGCTTGCCCAGGAAGCGGTTGGTACTGGTGACGGCGGGCTGGGCGATCCCCAGGTCTACCCCCATAACCGCTTCCGTCGGCTCCACAGCGGGGGCTGGCACCGTGACGACCACATGCAGCCACCAGACGCCGTGCCGGTTGATCAGGTCGGCGGTAGCCACGGGATAGCCTGCATAGTGCGCGCCATAGGCGGGGATGGCGAACCGGATGGTCTGGCGCCCACTGGTGGTGGACATCCGCACGGTCTGACTTTCCCAATCGACCTTGTAGGTATGCAGATTATAGCGTGGCGGGCAGGCGCCCGACTGTGGCATGCCAACCTTCCGCCCTGCCTTTTGCAGGGCAAATGCACCCTTGACGACCTCGGTGGCCTTGACCCGTGCCTGCACCAGCAGATCCGACACCAGCGTGGGATAGGCAGCTTTCGTCGGGTAGTAGGTCGCATGATGCAGCGTCACCCCGTTGGTCAGGTGCTGTTCCCAGCCGACCGCACACACGGCATTAAACGCCGCCGTGAACAAGCGGCTGGTTTCGGCCAGCAGCTCGGCCTGTGCCGTGGAGGGTGTGAGTTTCACGCGAATAGTTCGTTGCATAGCACATGTATTCTACCATACACATGGCGTCCCTGCGAGAAACTGGTTGCCCGGCGCTTCCCCTGCCGCCTCAAGGCGGATAGTCCCCGCGCCGTGATGATCCTGTACCAGCTACGAAGGAGTTCTCTTCTTATGGGCCGGAAATCTGCGCAATCTGCGGATAAAACATGCCCGGCATGCTGAGCCCCCGAGGGTTATGCTACAATTGTGCCTGAGACGGCGCGTCGCACCGCGCTCCAAGCACTCTACGCTTTCCTAGCCCACGGGCCCCACCTATGTTCGACACCGTGCTGATCGCCAACCGCGGCGAGATCGCGCTGCGCATTATGCGCGCCTGCCGCGAGCTTGGCCTGCGCGCTGTCGCCGTCTACTCCGAGGCGGACCGCGACGCGCCCCACGTGGCCTACGCCGACGCCGCCTACCTGCTTGGCCCCGCCCCCTCCGCCGAGAGCTACCTGAACATCCCGCGCATCATTGAGGTGGCGCTACAGGCCGGCGCCGGCGCCGTCCACCCTGGCTACGGCTTCCTCGCGGAGAACGCCGCGTTCGCCCACGCCGTCGCCAAGGCAGGCATGGTCTTCGTCGGCCCGCCCCCCGAGGCGATGGAGCGCATGGGCGGCAAGACGGCAGCGCGCCGCGAGGCGAGCGCCGCCGGTGTCCCGTTGGTGCCCGGCACGCTTGAGCCCCTGGAGGATCTGGCGGAGATCCGGCGCCTCGCCGACGAGTTTGGCTACCCGATCGCGATCAAGGCTGTTGGCGGTGGCGGCGGGCGCGGCCTACGCGTGGTGCGCGCCGCCGACGAGATCCCAGAAGCCTTCGCCTCCGCCCGCCGTGAGGCCGAGACAGCTTTTAACAACGGCGCGCTCTACGTCGAGAAGTACCTCGACAACCCCCGCCACATCGAGATCCAGATCCTCGCCGACGCCCACGGCGCCGTTGTCCACCTCGGCGAGCGCGATTGCTCGGTGCAGCGCCGCCACCAGAAGCTGATCGAGGAGTGCCCCTCGCCCGCGCTCTCGCCCGAGCTGCGCGCCGAGATGGGCGCCGCCTCCGTGCGCCTCGCCGCGTCGGTGGGCTACGTGGGCGCTGGCACGCTGGAGTTCCTCTACCAGGACGGCGGCTACTTCTTTCTGGAGATGAACACGCGCATCCAGGTGGAGCACACCGTCACCGAGATGGTCTACGGCGTGGATCTGGTGTGCGCCCAGCTGCGCATCGCGCTCGGCGAGCCGCTCTGGCTGCGCCAGGAGCAGCTCACGCCGCGCGGCCACGCTATCGAGTGCCGCATCAACGCCGAGGACGCGCTGCACGGCTTCCGCCCCGCCCTCGGCACGATCACGGCCTACGGCGAGCCCGCCGGCCTCGGCGTGCGCGTCGACAGCGGTGTGCGCGCAGACTACAGCATCCCCCAGTTCTACGACTCGCTCCTGGCAAAGCTGGTGGTCTGGGCCGAGACGCGCCCCGAGGCCATCGCCCGCGCCCGCCGCGCCCTGGCAGACTACACTATCGGCGGCGTGATCACGACCATCCCTTTCCACCGCGCCGCCCTCGCCCACCCCGGCTTCAGCGATGGCGACGTGACGGTGAACTTTATCGGCAGCCACCCGGAGCTGGTGGAGCAGACGCGCGCCTTCGCCCCGCCGCCGCCCGAGCCAGCCCCGGCCAGCCCGGAGGCCGAGCCACGCAGCTTCACGGTGGAGGTGAACAGCCGCCGCTTCGGCGTGAAGGTCTTCGGCGCCGACCCTGCTGTGGCAGCGCCCCCCGCAGCAGGCGCGGCGAACGGCAGGCGCCCCGCAGCCAGGCAGGCCGCCCACGCGCCCAAGGTCGATGGGGTGATCAGCCCAATCCAGGGCCGCATCGCCGCCGTGCGCGCGGAGCCAGGGCAGCAGGTGGAGGCGGGCCAGGTGCTCTTTATCGTTGAGGCGATGAAGATGGAGAACGAGATCGCCGCCCCCCACCCCGGCACCCTCGCCGAGGTGCGCGCCCTGGTCGGGGCCACGGTGGAGGCGGGCGGCGTGCTGGCGACGTATATCGGGTAAGGGGACAGGGTACAGGGAACGGGGAACAGGGAACAGGGCCGGAGAGTGCAGCCGAACCTCCGCCTTATCTGAAGGCGGGCGCTCTCATGTGGCGACCCTGTGCCCTGTGCCCTGTCCCCTGTCCCCTGTTCCCTTGAGGGGCCTGCCCAATGCAAACTGAGCGTAGCACCCTGCGGCCGGTCACGATCGCCGACGCCGCCGCTCTGGCCGAGCTTGTGGCGCAGCTGTACAGCGCCGAGGAGCCGAGCCTGCTGCGCGGCCCGCGCGCCGGCCAGCTGCGGCTCTTTCGCCACCTGATCGAGCACGAGCTCAGCGCGACCACGCGCGGCCGCTTCCTCGCCGTGGACGCTGGCGGCGCCCCGCTTGGCAGCGCCAGCCTGCGCCTCTACGGCGACCCCTACCCAGGCAACTTGCCGCCAGGCCTGGTGCTCACCGCCGCGCGCCACGTTGGTCTCGCCAACACGCTGCGCTTTTACGGCTACCTGCTGCGCGGCTCGCTGGCAACCGAGACGCCGCTGCGCCGCGGCGAGTGCTATCTCTACAGCGTGATCGTGAGCGAGGGCGCCCGCCGCCGTGGCGTGGGCTACACGATGATCGAGCAGCTCGAGGCCTACGCCCGCCATGCTGGCATGCGCGCCGCCCTGCTGCGCGTGATGGACGATAACGCCGACGCCCGGCGCCTCTACGCGCGCCTCGGCTATAGCACGCGCACCCGCAGCTCCCCGCTCGCCGCGTGGCTCGGCGTGCCCAGCGAGCTGATGCGCAAAGATTTAGGGTAGTACGGTCTGGCCCACGAACGGCGCGAAATGGGCGAACGCCGGGCGTCAGCTGCGCTGCTGGCGGGCGGGTGAAGCGTGGAGGACGGCGAGGAGAGGCAGTTGCCAGGCAATGCGCGTGCGGCCGACCGCTGGAGCGTCGCGATTACTGGGTCGCGGGGAGCGTGTGAAGGTTGCGCATTGCCGTGTTGCCAGCAGGCCGTAGCGCGTTGCTGGGTAAATTGCGCCCAGGTTACGGGACGCGCCAGCGGCGTCCGCTGCACGCCCTGGTTGGGTGGCTTATTAGACTTGTGCAAGACTTTAAAAAAGCATTAAAAGGCAAAAGGCGAAATTAGATCCGCCCTTTGCCTTGAACATTAAATCTTACCCATCATGAGCAGCCTATACAACTACTGTTTGTTCCAAAATCCACGTTGTCGACAAGCCCTGATGTTCCTAGTGTAATGACACCTACCGGGTTTGTGGTATTCACGTAGTAAATACTCCCTTGAACCCAATAGTTCCCCGGTTTAATGCCTGCGAATACGTATTGGCCCTCATAGTCTGACACTACTTGCGAGACGTATCTATCCGAACCATACCAAGAGTAGTTTCCATCCTCATCAGGATCAGCGAATATCTCCGGTTCAAAAACCCCATTATTGTTGGCATCCTCATACAACGTTACTTCTAAGCCGCCCGTTTCATATTCAATTAATGGATCACCACGAACGCCGTTGAGGTCTTCATCATACCACGTCTCACCACTTATCACACCTGATCCAGTTGGTGCTGGTTCTCGATGATATGCAATGCCAACTAGATTAGTGCCTTCACTGGGAAACTCAAAGCTGTAAACATTGAGTTCATAGTATCCTGCCTTTGGAGCAATAATATAACCTTGCTGCGGAATGAGTTCTACGCTACCATAGGCTCCAAAGCTGTAGCTACCGGGAACAAACATCCCATCAGGATCGGTCAGCGAGATGTCTAGATCTGTCTCCATCTCGTGGATGTAGTTAAATACACCGCTAATTTCAGCCTTTCCCCACCAAGCAGTTGCGATTCGAATGCGGTCTCCGGTATTAGCATAAAAACCATATGTTCTCGTATGATTGGTAAAGTCATTGGCAGATAAAGCCTCGGCTATCCAGCATGAGTCTTCACAAGTATTGGTATATGTACCGCGATTCTCGGCCGCCTTGATCGCGTGCAGAGCATTTACGCCACCTGCCCCATCCTTAGAGTCATATCCAGTGGTCATTCCAGTGCTACCATCAACGTTTGTAGTCGCTGTTGCCATTAAAAGTGCTTTTGCAGCAGTAGGATTACCTATCAACTGCGAGTTGCTCTCAAACAGTAAAGCGACGATGCCGGTGACTTGAGGAGTCGCAAGACTAGTTCCTGTAGAATTCACAAAGCCAGCGCCTGCAACAAAGTTGATGCCTACACCTGGCGCTACTACATCAGGCTTCTCAGTCCCACTTGTTGGGTTCTTCCATTGAGAATTAGTCCACATTTGCGTGTTATTATCATCGTACGCTCCTACTGTAAGAACATTCCATCCGCGAGCTGGCGGTTGGACAAAATCGCCGCTTGTACAATCGCCCTTGTTGCCAGAAGCATTTACGAGCAAGCGATTTGCAAGGCGAGCATAGTAATCAAAGTACCAATCAAAGTATGTAAGATCCCCAGTAGTTTCTCCCTGACACCAACTGCTATTGGCGACATCTGCTTGAGCATCAGATAGAGCCCAAGCTAAAGCAGATTGGAGGTCAAAAGGTAGTGCAGATGAACCTGCGCGAATGAGAGTTGTGTCAGGAGCAACGCCAAATGTTCCACCAAAGCTGTCCGTCAAAACAGCACTGCTTGCGATAACACTAGACACTCCTGTAGCATGCACTGATACATTGCCAGCTTGGCGGAACATACCAAGATTTTTAAAGCAATTATTCGTTCCAACAGCACATTCGCTCCATACAGAAGTAGTATCAGCATACCCAGGTTCAATCACTGCTACAGATGTGCCTTCTCCTGTATAACCTAAATCCCAAACCCGATGAATATCGCTTGCATACAGACTGTCTCCAACAGCAGTTGGCAACACTTCATCTGTATTATAGGGGAGCACCGCACTAACATTAGGCAACTGTGCTAGACGTAGTAATTCCTGCTTACTTACGTTTACAACCACAGCTGGCGCATCTGCTGCTAAATGATAACTTACTTTTTGAGCGTCTAGGATTGTGGTGAACGCATTTGTGCGCGCATTGACAAGGACTCGAAGAGAGGAAAGGTATTCAAAATAAACTCTTTCTGATAGTTCTTGATCATTTATATCGAAAGGCATTCGATTATTTCGTATCGCTTCACGTACTTCGGGGTATTTTGCCCCCAGACTATTGGTAATACGTGTCTCAAAACCTGCAATTGTATCTGCTGAAGAAGAACCAACAATAAGCAAAGCGCTCACAAGATCTGATGAAGACAGCTTATTTAGCCTTTCAAAGAGCGCCGAGTCAAACTTGCCAAAGCGCGCTTCATAAACAGCCTGTTCTGCATCAATAACCAATCGCCGATCCTGTACCTCGTTGGTTCGATGATTAACCATTAGTTTACGGACAAGATTATTCTTTTTGTCAAGAATAAAAACATCCTGGTAATTTGAATCGAGTAGATCGGAGCGAAATACACTATCCTGCACTACTAAAAGATCATTCCTTGCAATACGATTCGAGGACATCACATGGCTTATTGCAATATCTGTGTAAACCCGCTTCTCTACTAGTACGATATCTTGTTGATTATTCGTGCTTGCGTGTGCAGGATGAGAAAGATGTGCGCTGGTTAGAATCAAGATAAGCATCAAGACCAGGGAAAGCAAAGTGGTGCGAGAACGCATGTTGAACCTCCAGATTGAGAAATTAAGCCGTTGAGAGTGAAACGAACGCAAGTGATAAAGTAGTTTAGTTATGGAATAAGCGTCTTCCATTCATCTACAGGTTTATTATCAAGTAACAAGGTTACTGTTATACTTGCATTGGCAAGTGTCACATCCGACTTTGATATTGTGATAATTTCATACGGATCTGTGATAAAATGAGATGACACTCGCCCTCCAAATAGAGAATCATACCATTTTTCCGATGTAATTGCGGAAATGTAAATGTTTAATTGATTGTCTTGTTGGTATATGCTTTTTGTGCTAAAGTCTTCGCCTTTACTCCCATCCATACCGAGAAGAATTATAATAGCAAGACTGTTGTGGTAGTCAATGTTCGATAGTGTGTCTAGTGCGAATTTTATTGGTTGATCAGCATCTGGATCAGCAGCAAATTGCTCGTCTTGAGCAAGCGCTTGAACATCTGCGTCACTCGAAATAATAAATAATCTAGAAGACATGTCCATCAAGCGGGTGTCTCTTAAAAATACGCCTTTACTAATAACAGAAAAGGGGACAGAATTTCCATTTGGGGAAAACGCGCACCCAGATAGCATTATAAGAAGGGAAGCCATGGAAAATAGTACACATTTATAGGTAGACATAATCATACGCCTTTACAGTTATTATGGTAAATTAAAAGTTTAGGCACAGCCCGCCCACTTTAACAGTCTTCAAGCTCTATCTCAAGTCATACTATGGTCCTGCTATAACATTAGTACTTGGATCAAATTGATTTTCTGTTTGACAACGAATTTGAAAGGATTTTGGGCATATCAAAGCTATTTATCTTATGGCCACCCAACGAGCGTTTGGACCGCGAACGGCGCGAAATGGGCGAACGACGCGAAGTGGTCAGATCAGGGCATACGCAACACGCGCCTCACGCAGTCCGCTGCCTTGTTGTGGCCGGTAGTCGATGGTCTGCGCCCCCTTCGTGCCGTTGCAGGAGCGGCACAGGGGCTGAATGTTTGCGATGTCGTCGCTGCCGCTTTTGACTACTGGCACAATATGATCGCGGGTGATTTCGATCTCTGGCTCGTGTTTCCCACAGCGAAGACAAGCATGCCCATAAGCTGCCTTGAGCGCCTCCCGCTCGGCATCGGTGTGCGAACCGCCCCCCCCCAGCAAGACGTACTCTGCGAGCACGCTGATATGCAGCCGACTTGCCCGGATGCGCTTTCATCCAGCGCCGCAGACGCTCCCTTGCCGCTTCGATATGATTCTGGCGCGATGCACGATTCTTCGCCCTGCGTCGCTCACGATTCTTGTAATACCAGACTCGTCCTCTTAGGCGACGGCCCTCAGGGTCCGCCTGAGCTCGCGCACGCTCATAAAGTCGCTTTCTTTCACGCTGCCGTTCAAGATCTGCGTAATAACGCTCACGTTCACGGACACGCACTTTCTCAGAGTTCCGGCGAACATAGTCGAGTGAACGGGCACGAAACTTCTCGGGATTCTCTTTATACTTGCTGCGAGCCCGTTTTCTGTGGCAACTCTTACACCAGGGCTGATGCCCATCCCCGTGTGGCACACCGCGCACTACCTTTGGCGAGAACTCGGTGAGCGGCTGCCACGACTTGCATTTTGAGCAGACCTTGCCAGGAATACCATCCCGATCTATGATCGCCATGACGCATACCCTGGATGAACAAATGTTCTGTGCCGGATGTGCATACTCTACACGGTTTCGTAAGCTTTGTCAAGGGTTAAGGAGCTGATATGCCGAAGGATGTGATCACAACGCGGGCCAAGGACTACAACCAGTGGTACCTCGATATTGTCCGCGAGGCCGACATGGCAGAGATGGCAGAGGTAGTACGCGGCTGTATTGTTTTCAAGGCAAACGGCTGGGCGATCTGGGAGCTGATGCAGCGCCAGCTGGATGACCGAATCAAAGAGACCGGCCACGAAAATGTTCAATTCCCATTGCTTATTCCAAAGAGTTTTCTGATGAAGGAGGCTGAGCATGTCGAGGGCTTCGCCCCCGAGGTGGCCGAGGTGACACGCGCCGGCGGCGAGGAGCTCGCCGAGCCCTATGTGATCCGGCCAACCAGCGAGACGATTTTTGGATATTTCTACGCAAAGTGGATTCGCTCCTACCGCGACCTGCCAGTGCTCTACAACCAGTGGTGCAACGTGATGCGCTGGGAGCTGCGCACGCGCCCCTTTCTGCGCACTTCCGAGTTCACATGGCAGGAGGGCCATACAGCTCATATCGACGAAGCCGATGCTGAAGCGGAAGCGCTGAAAATTCTGTATGAGGTTTACGCCGACTTCGCCGAGCAGGTGATGGCCGTCCCGGTGATCCGTGGCCTGAAGACCGAGAAGGAGAAGTTCCCCGGCGCCCTGCGATCCTACTGCATCGAGGCGATGATGCAGGACGGCCGCGCCCTACAGGCCGGCACCTCCCACAACCTCGGCCAGAACTTCGCGAAGGCCTTCGACATCACCTACACCGACCAGCACAACACCATGCAGCATTGCTGGACCACGAGCTGGGGCGTCTCTACCCGCCTGATTGGCGCGCTGATCATGACCCACTCCGACGACGAGGGCCTGGTGCTGCCCCCGCGCCTCGCCCCCACCCAGGTGGTGGTGGTGCCGATCTTCAAGAACGACGAGGAGCGCGCACTGGTGATGGAGGCGGTCGCCCGCATCACTGGCGGCTGGAAGGGCACGCTGCGCTTCAAGGTCGATAGCCGCGACAACCTCTCGCCCGGCTTCAAGTACAACGAGTGGGAGCTCAAGGGCGTGCCGGTGCGGATCGAGGTTGGCCCCAAGGACGTGGCGAAGGGCAGCGTCGCCATCGCCCGCCGCGATGTGCCTGGCCGCGAGGGCAAGAGCTTTGTGCCGCAGGAAGGGCTCACCGAGCGCATCATCGCCCTGCTCGACGAGATCCAGGCCGGGCTGTTTCAGCGCGCCCTGAAGTACCGCGAGGAGCGCAGCGCCTTTGTGAAGAGCTACGACGAGCTGAAGCAGCAGGTGGAGCGCGGCTTCGCCTGGGCCTACTGGGACGGCAGCGACGAGGACGAGAAACGCATCCAGGACGAGACGCGCGCCACGATCCGCTGCATCCCGCTGGATCAGCCTGGCACGCCTGGCGCCTGTGTCTACACTGGCCGCGCGACCACCCGCCAGGTAGTGTTCGCCAAGGCGTATTAGCAGACGGTAGACGGTAGACGGTGGACGGTGGACGGTGTTCAGCCTACTCCCCCACCACGCCGCGCCGGTCCTCGCCAACCTGAAGGCTGAACAGCCTGATGGCGTGCGGCCCGGCGAGATCGGTGGGGAGCGGCTCGCCATAGCTCAGCGGCACGCGCTCGCCGGCGAGCTGCGTGTAGAGGCCAAGCACCACCTGGTACTCGCCGTCAGGCAGGTCGGGCGGCAGCGCGATGGGCAGGGGCGTACCAAACTGCTGGCCTGCCTCCCAGGTGTCAAACATTCCGTCGTCGAGCAGGCTGTCGATCTGCGCGACTCGCCGGCCCTCGCCGTCCAGCACATGCACAAAGCTGAAAACGCCACCGGGCTGGCGCACCTGGATGTCCCACGCGGGCGTGACGATCAGCGTGTCGCCTTGCAGCGCCTGGCTGTAGCCGCGCAGGTGGATGCCACTGAACACAGCGCCCAGCGAGCGCTCGAAGGGCCGCGGCAGCTGATGGATCGTCACGTAGGTGATGCCGCGCACGCGCAGCGTGTAGAGCGGCGGCGTCTGCATGGCGAACGCCTCGGCCACGGTGCGCGTGTCGCGCTCGGCCACGCTGCTGTAGACCACGGCGTAGTTGGCCGGCTGCGTCAGCCGGTCGATGTCGAGGTCGTAGACGGCTACATCGGCGGGGACGAAGGGCGCGAGCGTGTTGGGGAGCCACGAGAGCACGGGGCCGCGCCGCAGATCCGGGCGGGCCTCCAGCCACGCGCCAGCCTGCTCCATGCCCTCGCCCCATCCCGCCAGCAGCACCGCCTGCGCCGTGGTCCCGCCCCCCAGAAGCGGGTTGTAGTAGGCAAGATAGTACGGGCGGTAGATCAGCCCTGGCAGCAGGATCGCGAACGCGAGGGCCACAGTAAGCGCGTAGCGTGCGACCGCCCTTGGCGTCCCAAAGGCAGCGCGCAGGCGCTCTAGCAGCGCCATCAGCCCGATGGCGCCAAGGATCTCGAGCGTGGGCCAGATCGGGAGCAGGTAGCGGTCGAACTTCTTTGCGAGCAGCGTAAGCGCAAGCGTGAAGAGCAGCCCGAACGTGGCAAGCACGACAGCGCTGCGAATCTCTTCTGATGCAAGCCCGGCGCGCGCGGCAAGCCACTTTGGGTTTGCCCAGAGCGATGCGACCGCCAGGCCAAGCAGCACCGCGAGGCCGAGCAGCATGGGCACCTCGCCGCGCCAGACCACCACCGACACATAAAAGGGCCAGCCGGGGTCTGCTACCGCCTGCCCCATAAAGAAGTTGCCCGCATTGTGCGGCTGGGCCCCATTCCCAACCACCTCTTCGATCACGGTGCCAAGGGCGGCGCCGGGGCTCACCCACAGGGCGGGCCAGAGCAGCAGACAGGTTAGGCAGGCCACGGCGAGCCAGAGCGCAAAGCGGCCGATCGCACGCGGCAGCCCGGCCCGCAGCGCCGCCCAGGCCCACGGGCGGCCCCCGCTCCCGGCCACAATCAGGATCAGCCCTGTGAGGGGCAGCAGGATGAGCGCCGGGGCCTTGGTGAGCAGGGCAAGGCCGGCGAGCAGGCCCGCAGCAGCCAGCGGCAGACGCCCGGCTGCCTGCCCCTGTGGGCTGGGGCGCGTGGCGACCAGCAGCAACAGCAGGCTCAGGGTGCTAAACGAGGTGAGCAGCGCGTCGAGGTGCAGCAGGCGCCCGTGGGCGATCAGAAACGGCGAGGCGGCCCAGAGCATGGCCGCCAGCAGCGCTGTGGCCGGGCGGAGCAGGCGCCGCAGCAGCAGGTAGCCGATCACAACCGCCAGGGCGTTTGTGATCGCGAGCGGCAGGCGCAGATAGGCCAGGAACTCTGAGCCCGCGCCCTGCACGGGCGGCGCCACGCCCGCGCTCCTGGCGAGCCACTGGCCCAGGCTGCCCAGCCACATCGTCGTCACGCCGGGGTGGCCCGTCTGGTTCGTGGCGGCCCAGTCGCTCATGCTCACGGCGGCGCTGAAGCGCGCCACGCGCCCCTGCCAGAAGTAAGCCTCGTCGGTAGTGTAGAAGTCGTTCAGCTCCGCCACGCGCGGCAGCAGCGCCAAAAGTAGCAGCAGCAGCGTCGGCAGCCAGGCGGGCACGCTGCGCGCAAAGGCGACTGGCCATAGCGCTGGCGCAGGCAGCGAGGCAGGTGCTGCCTGCGTAAGGCGCTGCCTGCGTAACAAGCTTGCGAGTCGGAGACAAGGCACGTATGCCTCCACCTGGGGCTTTTTTACTGCCGAAGTTGGTAGGATCTTGATCGTCTCAAACTACTACATGGCCGCTTTGGCGACAACCCCCATTTGTGTTGCTGGCCCTCGTACTAAAGGACGACGCAGCGCGGTCTGAGGATGTACCTATCGGCGCCGAGCGCACGCAAAAAACGCCCACGCGCGCGTTCATGACGCCCGCGGAAGCGGTTATCCCGATCTGTGTATAACGTGTGGATAACCCGGAGGAGCTAGGTGCCAGACTCAAACATGGCCCGGTAGACCGCCACGTGGCGGCGGGCGATGGCGGCCTGAGTGTAGTGGGCGAGGACACGCTCGCGACCGAGCAGGGCGAGCTGCGTGCGCAGCGCCGGGTCGGCGGCGAGGCGGGCGAGCTGGGCGCGCAGGGCTGCAACGTCGCCCTCAGGGAAGACCAGCCCAGCGTCGCCGATCACATGCGGGATCTCGCCGGAGCTGGAGCCAACCACCGGCACACCGCAGCTCATGGCCTCGATCAGCACACGGCCGAACTGCTCCTTCCAGCTGGGCGTGGTGCGCGAGGGCAGCACCAGGGCGTCGAGGGCGCGCATGGCGTCGGGCACCATAGTACTGCCAACAGCGGGCAGCAGCGCCACGCGGGCCTGGAGGCCAAGCTGCGCGATGCGCCGCTCGATGGCGGGGCGCTGGCTGCCGTCGCCCACCAGGCGCAGCCGAATCTCCGACGGCAGCCCCGCAACCGCCTCCAGCAGATCGAGCACGCCCTTCTCGGGAACTAGCCTGCCAAGGTAGCCCACGGTGAAGGACGGTGGACGGTGGACGGTGGACGGTGGACGGTGGACGGTGGACGGTGGACGGTGGACGGTGGACGGATTCGGGCCACCGTCCTCCGTCCTTCGTCCACCGTCCTGCTCCGCAGGGCGAAACAGCTCCGGGTCTACCCCAAACTGGGGCACGATCGTGAGCGGGCCTGCGTAGCCGTGGCGGCGCATGATCGCGGCGGCCTCCTGGTTGCAGGCGAGGGCGTGGGCGGCGTGGCGGAAGCTGTAGCGCTCGAACAGGCCGAATGGTGGGGGGTAGAAGCGGTCGATGTTGGCGTAGTTGTAGAAGCAGCAGCGGGCGCCGAGCGCGACGCCAAGCCGCATAGCCTGAAACGTCGCCAGGTTGAAGCTCTCCTCGTCGATGTGGAGCACATCGGGCCGCAGGCGGCGCAGTGCCGGGCCGAGCGTGGGGTAGAAGTGCAGGTGGTGCTGGCCGTTGAGCGCGATCGGCAGCGCCTGTAGCGTGTAGCCCGCGGTGTAGCGCCGCTCCAGCCGCTGCACGCCCACGCGCGGCTCGCGCCAGCTCTCGGGCACCAGGGCCGTAAGCTCCACGCCAAGCCGCGCAAGCTCCTCCAGCTTGCGCTGGTACGCTCCGACAACCAGGGCCTTCGAGAGGATCACAACGCGCACGACGACCTATACTTTACGCTCTGGCACTGCGGCCCTCACCCCACTCTCCCCGAGCACCCGAGCCCTTTGGACCACGAAGCCGCGAACGGGTGCGAACCACCGCGAACCCGGCCACAGGGGCGCGGTTTCGCGTTCGCGCCCTTCCTGCCACTTCGCGCCGTTCGTGGTCCAGACGTTCGCGCCGTTCGTGGTCCAGACGTTCGCGCCGTTCGTGGTCCAGAC
>ENA-ORBV01004928-ORBV01004928.1-microbial-mat-metagenome-genome-assembly--contig:-NODE-4928-length-25056-cov-7.299251_pt1 | contig 25056 bp, 21 predicted proteins | sample MGYA00237777_ERZ505514 | MGnify/ENA primary metagenome ERZ505514 (study PRJEB26160, sample SAMN06269048) | microbial mat metagenome | isolation source: Oligotrophic lake microbial mat | place... | reverse complement strand
TTTCGATCCATCGGCGCAAGCCGCACTCCGCCCCCATCAGCAGGAGGCGTGACGGAGCGGTTCATCGGGAGTTGACGGAGGGTTGGCGTTCGTTGCCACGCGCGACAGCGGTTCAACGTCCGCTGCACGCTTTACGTGAATTTGCGACGAAGTAGATAGATCACGATTCCCGCGATTACCGCCGTGAGGATTGCCACTGGCACCACCGGGAACCCGGAGGAAGCAGGCTTATTTGTATCCATCGCCGGTGTTGGTGAGGCTGCGAATTGCGGTTCCTCAACGAGACGCGGTTTTGCTTGAGTTTCCGCCGTAACCTCAGGAGTAGGAGCCTGCGCTTCCGCTTGGAATGGCGGTTTTTCCATCGACACACCTTCGTATCCAGGCGGAGGCGGGATGGGATCTTTGTAGAACCCTCTTGCGGCTTTTGGAGGATCAAGCCGCCATTCGAGGCTTACCCGCAAGGCCAAAGGGCTATTTTTCAAACCAGTGCGCGAGAACGCTGCTAAAAACATAGGGTTTTGCTTTTTGCCAGTCCCTACATGGAACTCGCCTTCGTATAAGAAAATTTCCTCTCTCACCTTCTCCAAAAAGGCATCCAAAGCCTGAATCGAAACTCCACTCTCGATTGACAACAATGGCAACATCGCATCTCTTGCCGCTTCTAATGTAAGCGGATTGCTGCGCATCTGCGCGCTTGTCAGGCGGCCGTCGTCAACAACGGTAAATTGCATTGATTGCCATTCCCTTTCCTTAACTAACATTCCTGAGGGCAGCTTGATTTCCGCCGTAACTTGCTCGACTCCGACTTGGAACCGTTCCGAATGCGGCTCCCTGTATGGACGCATTCCGGCGTCGAAAATACCCTTTAGGGTGTGCTCTTTCGAAAAATCGAGTGACATTTCAGAACCTTCAACGGTTGGAGAGACCATGCCCAGCAGCAGCATAGGCAACACTAAAACCAGTCCGAACACCTGTTTACGGGACATCGGATGCATAATTAAGATAAGGTCGAGCCGCTTCGCGCAGGTCCTTTTCCACGAGTTCTTTCCGTTTTGCGGAAGAAAAAGACGGAGCCAATGGCGAACTTGCGGTGCCATTCCAGATTGCAAGCATGCCCCAGCTCGTATCGTCGATCCACTGCCAACGCTGTGCTGTATTGGTTATATCTCCATCAGGGACGACGTTCTGAATCGGAGGCCCGCCCGGCATCGGATTCTCAGCAAACCAGTTGAAAATCGTGAGGCGCCACCCTTCTGGAACTGCAATGCGAATTATGTTATAGGCGGGCAAGACCACCTCAGTTTGTTCTCGTCTAAGCAGTTCTCGGTTACCGGCATTTATGGCGTCTTGGTCTTCTTCAGCAATGCCAGCGTCAATTTGGGTCCACGGAGTGAGCGTAAAGTCTTCGTTCAAATCTTCCTTCACGTATTTCAAGGCATTGATACCGCTCGCCTCATAAGCTCGGTGCGGCCAACCCAAATCCGCATAGATAAGCCATTGCCCGTAGAGTAATGCTTTTTCTACTTCGTCAAATTGAACGCCCACAAAAGCACCGGCCGCTCCAGGCTGGGCGGCATCAGCCATCGCGGCGTAAATTGAAGCGGATGCGGTGCGCGCCATCCCTGCCCACATGAACTGGTTTTCATGCTGTAGATAGAGCTGTTGATAGTAGGCGTAGACAGCCTTCACCTGCTTGACGTTGCCACTCAATCCATTGCCTGCATGATGGGTGTTCACGTCAACTTCATCCCCTGCAACCCTGGTCTGAAGCTTTATCCTCTCCCTAATCTCCTCCTGCCACTGCTGCTTGGTCTGTTTAGTGAGAACCTTGAACTTCTGCTCGTTGGAAAAAGTCAAATCTCCCTTCACGTATTTGAACTCAAGCGTTATGGGCCCCGGATCAACGCCTTCAATCCAATAAGTAACGCCCTCGCCTTTTGGGATTGCCGAACTTGCCCCGTAGAGTGTCGCCGCAAGGTTTGCCGGACTGTCTGAACTGATCGAAGGTTTCTCTCCTGTCGAGATAGGAATAACTGTCGACTGTTCCCCAGATACCCCGAGATCCTTGATTGCATAAAGACGGATCGTTCCTGTTTCATGGCGTCCGGTGTCGTCGTCTTCCTCAACCTTCTTCGTAATCGTGACAGTCGCACCTGTGTAAAAGTCAGAAGGAAGCGTGTTGGGATTTACGCCAAAGAACCCCTTGTGCAGATCATCAGTGACGATCTTATTCTGATTATCTCCGCGTTCGGCCTTTAGATTCTCATCCGCGTTGTCAGGCTTCGCATAGCCGGTTGCGCTGTCGATTTTCTGTTCATCAAAATCCGAGTTCACTTTCAGGAATTCCGGAGCCACTTCAACAGGCAGGAGGGCTACCGTCATGTTCCCGTAGCTCGCGCTCCCATTGATAGCCACGAACTCCACGGTATAATTCGACGCAGAAGCCAGATTTCCGCTGTATTGAAGTGTGAAATTTGCGGAGCCACTGCTTGGCAGGTCGGCTCCGGAAGGCGCATTGGTGCCGGTCACCGTGTATTTGAAAAGGTCGGCATAGTTTGTGCCTCCAGCCGTCGCGTTCAGCGTCAGGTCAATTGTGACGTTCATGGTGTCGGATGCGTTGCCCGTTGTTTGACCATGCTCATTGTAGTCTGACGAATCGATGTAGGAAGGAGGTCGGAAAAACGCTCCGTAGGCTATCCATCCGAAAAGTGGGAATAATAAAACGAGTGTCCAGAATATCTTCTTAAATAGTCCAGCTTTCCGATGGACGATCCACATCCGAATCGCCAAGCAAGGCGCTCAAATAGAGGCATGATGCGACGCCAATAATGAAAATGGCGTGATACCGGTGGAATAGCGTTTCAAGATTCACGTATTATTTGCCGAACAGTATTATTGAGCCGCGCGCGGCAATTTACCTACAAATGCCGAATCGAAGAGCAGACTTCGGCCATGGCATTTCATTGAGGAATTTTGCGCTCCCATGCAGACCCGGGCAAGAAGAAACTATTTTCTGGCGGGTAAACTCGGACGTTTTTGAAAGCCGGACAGAGGTGGATGGGGATCGGTGAGCCGGGTCGACTGAGCCTCTGCGAAGCGGCAGATCAAATGACCCGCGGAATTCTCCCAGGAACGAGCGGCCCTTGATCGACCGCTCCGCTCGGGGTTGCCTTTGGTCCTCGCGCAGATTCAATTCAGGCTTTCATTTTTCGTCCTTCCGCATGCCCCCATGAGCCTGTATCCATGCCCCCATGAAACTCCTCGCTGAATTCCGCAGCTTTGCCATCAAAGGCAATGCCATCGACCTCGCGGTTGGCGTCATGATTGGCGTGGCCTTCGGAAAGATCGTGGAGTCGCTCTCCAAGGACATCATCACGCCCATCATTGGTGCCGTTGGGGGGCAGCCCGATTTCTCCAAACTAACGCTCGGTCCCATACTCGTGGGCAACCTGCTCAACGCCATCTTCGCGTTCCTGATCACCGCCGCGATTCTCTTCCTGGTTTTTGTCAAACCGATCAACCGCCTCAAGGAGCGCCTCGCCAGGCAGGAGGCCGCCGCTCCCATTCCCGAACCGTCCGCTGAGGTGAAACTCCTCACCGAGATCCGCGATCTGTTGAAGAAATAGGGCCGCAAACCCTGCGCAACAGCGCCTCCAGCAACGCGAGCCGCGGGGTATCAACGCCCGCGCCGACCGCACGCCGCAAGGGCTCGCTCCAGATCGCATCGACCTCGACCGGACGCCCCGCCTTCCAGTCGATCAGGCTCGAAGGGCGATACGCGCCCATTGGTCGGCTTTTCTCAATCTGCCGCTCCTCTTCGCCCTCCGGGAGGTCGAACCCCAACCCCCGCGCGGCCGCAATCGTCTCCCGCATCAGACCCCGTGCCTCACGCTCCAGCCCTCCATCGGACAGCACATCCCCGACCGTGGCCCCGCCCGCCGCAATCGCGAGCCCGTTGAACGGGATGTTCCAGACCAACTTCCGCCAGCGGGCGTAGCCAAGATCGTCGCTCACCTCGCAAGGGATGCCCGCCCTTTCAAACCACGCCGTCAACGCCCGCGTGCGCGGCTGCGCGGCCCGCCCGAACTCGCCCAGCGCGAGGCTCCCGTGGCCGTAGTGCTCGATCACCCCGGGCGCCACCCGGTTCAGACAGACAAAGCAGAGACACCCGAGCACCCGCTCCTCACCGAACCGGGTCGCGAGGAACTCCTCATTCCCAAGCCCGTTCTGCATCGTGACCAGCATCGTTCGCGGACCGATCAGCGGAGGCAGCAGGGAAGGCAATGCGTCGTTGGCCGTGGCCTTGAGCGCGATCAACACCGCGTCGCACGGGCCGATCCCGGCGGTGGACGCATGAGCGCGGGTCGGAGGGAGCCGTAGATCGCCGTCCGGACTACGAATCTCCATCCCGCGGGTTCGCACCCACTCCAAATCGGACCGCATCAGGAAATGCACGTCGCAGCCTGCGGCTGCCAGCTTCGCCCCGTAGTAACCCCCAACCGCCCCGGCACCGACCACGGCAATGCGGGGAACAGGACCGGAATCCGGAGCGTTCATGCCCCACACGCCTATCGCAGAAGCTCCCCGCTGGCTATCCCGCACTGGCCCCATCACCTCCTGCTCCTGCTCCTGCTCGCTACCTCGCCACCCCGCCGCTCGAAACCGGCGCTGCGCGCAACCCGAGGCGGCTGGCGCGCGATCCACGCTTCGGGCGCAGCCCTCCTTGGAGTGCCGTTTCCGAAAGGCTCAAGGCCCCGGGCACGTCGACGGGTTCCGACCCGGCAAAGCTTTGGATGGCCACCCGCGCTGACGTTTTTGAGCACAGCGTGTGACTGGCGTTTCGCGTGCAATCCAAAGCGGTGTTCTCTCGCACCGCACTCCAAACACGCCCCGCGCAAAAGGGTCGCTCTCGCCACTCCTTGGTGCGATCCGCCATCCTCACCCTCTTCAATGGCTCTCACCGCTATCGCCATCGCCATCGCCATCGCCATCGCCCAGCTCAAGTCGCGCGTGCCGCGTGCGCGGCATGGCGCGCAATGCCCGGCCCAGTTGACGGGTTCCCCCAAAGCCACAACGCAACGCCACTTCGGCCAGCGGCAGATCCGCCTCGCGCAACAGCCGTCGCGCAGCCCGAACCCTCCATCGCCGCAGCCAGGTGGCCGGGCCGGTGCCGTGTTGCTCGCGGAACCTGCGGGAGAAATGTTCCCGGCTCATCCCCGCCCCGGCCGCCATCTCCTTCACCGCCACGGCGGCGCGGAGATGCCGGGCGGCGAACGCCTCGGGGTCCTCCAGCGGGTCCGGAGTGGATCCCTCGCCGAGGCTGCGCAGGCATTCCACCCACAAGGCATAGCCCTCGGTCGCCCGTTCAAAGCGATCCATCGGCGGGCCGCCGTCGACCCGGATCGCAAGTCGGCGGAAGTGCCGCCCCGCCGCAGACTGCAAAGGGATTCGCAACACCGGCCCGTGCCGCTCGCGCAGGCTGCGCCAGAGTGCGAGGGCGGGCTCGCCGTAGAAGTTGAGCCAGCAGAAGCTCCACGCGGTTCGCGACCCGGAGGGAAACCCGTAGGCCGCCTGCTCGGGAACCAGCGCCACAAAGGCATTCCCCGCCGTCACCTCCATCCGCCGCCCCCCGGTCTCGAACCAGCCCGCGCCCGCGAGCGTATACTGGAGAATCACAAACGGGGCACGATCCCGATCCCAACAGGCCCAGTGATAGCGCGGGCTCTGGACGGTCTCGATGCCTCTCCCATAGGGAATTTCGATCAGGGGCGGTTCGGTCAGCATGGCGCTGACGAGAATCAGATATCACAAAATGACCTGCGTCAATCACACCCCGCCGCTTGTCCGGATCGCGTCGGTCCGGCATGTTCCGCACATCATGCCACTCCGCAAATCCCCCGCCGCCCCGCAAGGCCACGCCGCTCACACCAAGGACGCCGCCGCCGCGCGCGGACTGCCCGGCTCGATGCTCCGCCCGATCAAGATCACGATGCTCGGCGCCGGCAGTATGTTCACGCCGCGACTGGTGAGCGATGTGCTCCGGATTCCCGGCGGGATCGGTGGCGAGATCGCTCTGGTGGACATCGATCTCAAGCGCCTCGCCACGATGCAGAAGCTAATCGAAAAGGTGATCACCACCACCGGCGTCAGCGGGTGGAAAGTGACTGCCAACCCCGACCGGCGCAAGGTGCTCAAGGGATCCCATTACATCGTCAATTGCATCGAGGTGAGCGGACTCGAATGCGTTCGGCACGACAACGACATCCCGGCCCGGCACGGGATCGACCAGTGCATCGGCGACACTATCGGCCCGGGGGGCTTGTTCAAGGCGCTCCGCACCATCCCCGTCTGGCTTGATGTGTTGCGCGACGCGGAGGAACTCTGCCCGGAAGCCATTGTGCTCAATTACACCAATCCGATGGCGATGCTCTGCACCGCCGCGGGCCGGAGTTCTTCGATGCAGGTTGTCGGCCTTTGCCACTCCGTGCAGGGCACCAGCGATCTCCTGGCCAGGCGCGCAGGCGTGCCCATTTCGGAAGTGGAATGGGAATGCGCCGGCATCAATCACCTCGCCTGGTTCACCACCTTCAAACATAACGGACGCGACCTCTACCCTTCGCTCCGTCGCAAGGCGCGCGCAGACCTCGAACTCGCCCTGCGCGAAGGCCCACCCCGCCGGCCGAAACGCAAGAGCCCCAGTGCATGGGAAATTCCCGAGCACCATCGCGATTTGGTGCGCAAACACATGATGCTCCACTTCGGCGCGTTCATCACCGAGTCCTCGGGTCATCTCTCGGAATACCTGCCCTTTTACCGCAAGCGCAGGGACCTCCTCAAAACCTGGGCCCGGCCGGGGTACGACGGCGGGTCGAGCTTCTATGCCGACAACTGGCCGACGTGGCGGAAGAACGCCGACAAGAGCCGGATGGACATGGTGCGCGGACGCTCCCCCGTCGGCTGGGATCGCTCCTGGGAATACGCGAGCTGGATCATCGAGGCCCGCGAGAAGGACCAGGCGTTTCGGATCCATGGCAACGTGATGAACAACGTCGCCGGTGCCGGACCGCTCATCACCAACCTGCCGACCGATGCGTGCGTGGAAGTCGCCTGCCTCATCGATCGCCGCGGAATCCACCCCACCCGCTACGGCGCGCTCCCGCGTCAAATGGCCGCCCTCTGCACCTCGAACCTCAGCATGTTCGACCTCGGCGCCCAGGCCGCCATCGAGCGGAGCAAGGAACTCGCCGTCCACGCCCTCTCGCTTGACCCCCTCACCGCGGCGGTGTGCGGACTCGACGAGATCCGCAAAATGACTCACGAACTCTTCGACGCCGAAAAGCGCTTCCTGCCCGGTTACCGATAGATGCTCCAGGGCGCACCGGATTGCGTCGCTCCGCGCGCGACCGAGGCCCGGGATGTTATGGGGCCGGCACCGCAAACGAAATGCGAACCGTCCAGGCGTGGCTTGGGAATAACCTCCCACCGTGCAACCGACACAGCGCGAACGGCTTCCGAAGTTATGCACAGGATGTTCACCTGTGATATTCACAAGTTATTCACCGACAATAATTTATGAATTTTTTATGTTGACGTTTTCGGCGGGTCGTGCGACTCTCATTGTAGTTCTTTGAGAGAACGAGGGTGCGGTGAGCGTGAGCAATTTCGTCCGCCCACCCCGGGATGAAACCGGGTAACCGGTAAATGGTCGGGTGCAGCTGGTGCGCCCGGCTCCTCAGCCGCGTTCGCAAGAATGGCGGTGGAGGCATAAAGTCACCAGTTCCCCTGTCCGGGGTCGCACCTGGGCGGAAATGCGAACCGGGAACTTGGCGATGGGCGGCGATCCAAGAAACCGCACGCTCATCGGGTGAGAATCCATTGGGAGTTTCGACTGATGGAGGAAACGCAGTGGCCGGGACACGGCCATGGTTGTTACTGCGAACCAGCACGTGGATCAGTGCCTGGCGGGACCACCCCGCCGGAAGGCCCCTGCTTCGCAGGAGGGGCACGCAAGTGGCACGGATCGACGGGGAGTGGGCGGGCCTGGCAAAGCTCGCAAAACCTCCTGTCCGGGGGGCGCTACAAACGGCGTCGCCCGGCTGCAAGGCGAATACAATCTGAGAGATAAGAGGTCAGACCCGTAGCGCGGGGCCAACGCTCTTCCAAAAGAAGAGGCCGTCCCCGTGGTGAACGGTGCCGACATGCGGGATGAAACATCCTTGCAGGCGTGTCAGTGCCCTGTCCGGCGAGCCGCCGCTGGCGAGTGGCGATCGAACCGGGCAAAGAGGCCTCACTTAATAATTCCGATCCCGCAAGGGGCGGAACGGTCCTGCTGCGAGACCGAAGACTCCGCTTGCCGTGGAGAACAGCGTCGGGGAGCTGGCAGCCGGCCGAAAGGTCGAGCGCCTAATGTCCAGCGAGTTGGGAAAGAGAGCGTGGCGAACTCCCACCCCCAGTCTTTGAGCACCCCCGGGGCCGCAAGGTCCCGGGGGTGTTCTGTCTTGTCGGGACCACAGGGCGGGCCCACGCACCCTCCAACCACCCTCAACCCACTGTCCGGCTCGCTCCCCGCTCATCCCGAGGGGTTTTCTCCCTCCGCCCACCGCATCACTTTTGCAGCCTGCTCGTCGACTTGCCCACCAGCGCGATCTTCCGCCAGGGACCCCGGTGCCAGCGCCAGGCCACCACCGTTCCCAGCGCGGCGAGATAAGCGGCCCCGGCAGCCCACGGCCCGGCCGATCCGAACTCCGGGTGCTGACGCCCAAGATACCAGCCTCCCCCAATGAAAATAGCACCGCACAACACCGCGGTCGCCAGGGCCGGCCAGAGCGTGTCGCCTGCGCCGCGCAGCGCGAAGTTGTAAACCACATTGAGCGCATCGAACACCTGGAACAACGCCACCCAGACCATCACCGCTGCCCCCGCTGCAATCACCTCGGGATCGGAACTCATCAACCCGACCAGTTCCCGCCGAAACAAGAGGAAGAGCAGTCCCACCGTCCCCATGTACCCGACGCACACGCGACGGGCCAACCGGACCCATCCCTCCGCGAGGTCGGGTCGCCCCGCCCCGATCGAACGCCCGACCAGCGCCGTCAGCACCGTGCCAATCCCGATCGCCGGCATGAAGGAAACATGGATCCAGCGCACATTCACCGTCGTGGCCGCCAGGTGAGCGGTGCCAAACCACCCGACCATCCAGACCAACACCACCCCCCACGACACAATGTCGAACCCGGACTGCAATCCCGACGGGATCCCGACCCGGATCAGGGACAGCGCCTCGCGGGCGTGAAAGCGCAACCGGCGCGTGCCGAATCGCAGATCCGATCGAAGAAACGCAACCAGCAAGCCGCCCGCCTGCACCCAGGTGGCGATCACGGTCCCAAGCGCCGCACCCGCAATTCCCATCGGAGCGATGCCAGGCCCGCCGAAAATCAGCACCGCATTAAGGGGGATGTTCAGGAGGGTGGCCACCAACGCCCATACGGCAAGGATCCCCGGACGATGGATGCCCGTGAAAAACCCGGACAACGCACTCGACACCAGAAACGCCGGCGCCCCCAGAAGGCTCAAGCGAAAATAGACCACTTCGAGGGCCTGAACCTCGGCGGTGTGGGCAAACCCCGCGAACACCGGCCGCGCAATCCACCAGAACGGCAGCATCGCCAACCCGGAGAACAACCCCAGCCCGATGCCGTGCCACGCATGCAGGCCGCACTCCCCATCCCGCCCCCGCCCCAGCGCCTGCGACACGAAGGTGGAAACCGCGCCCACCGCACCCATCATCACGCAGACCGGCACGAAATAGATGAGTCCCGCGGGCAGGACGGCGGCGAGCGCGTCCGACCCGAGCTTGCCCACCATCCACGCATCGGTGAACTGCATCGCGGTGGCCGCCAACTGGATCACGATCAGCGGAAATGCGAGCCGGAGCAGCGACCCCAAAGCGGGCGGCTGCGGCTCGGAACTCGGGGGTTGCGCAGTCACGGCTCCATGCTGCACGCGAAATCACGCCGCATCAACGCCCAGCCTCCATGGAGTGGCCCAACCTGTCGGAGATTCGGGGAGTTGCCGCAATCCTCGTCGGATGGCAACCGGGGCTGCGGGTGGCTCGGATCATTCCACTACGCCCCAGCCCGATCGGCCCGATCCACCCGCGCCGTGCGCGGACGGGCCAGCACGAGCGCCAGGAAGAACAGCAGCAGCAACACACTCCCAAGCGCGGCGCCGAACGGGGCGTTCTGCGCGCCCAGGAACTGCTTCTGGATCACCTCGCCGATGGTGGGATCGCTTCCGCCCCCCATCAGCGTCGTGATCGCAAACATCGCAATGGCCGGCACGAACACCATGAAAAACCCGGCCATGATTCCCGGCCGGGTCAGCGGCAGAATGACGCGCGCGAACGCATGCCCCGGGCGCGCCCCCAAGTCGTATGCGGCTTCGACGAGCGCATGGTCGAGCTTCTCAACGCTTCCATAGATCGGTAAAATCATGAACGGCAGGAAATTGTAAACCAGCCCGAGCACGACCGCGAACGGGGTGTACATGAGCTCGATCGGCTCCTGGATCAACCCCATCCCCTGCAGGGCGGCATTCAAAAAGCCCTGGTTGCTCAGAATCGAAATCCACGCGTAGGTGCGCACGAGAAAACTCGTCCAGAACGGAATCATGACCAGCATGAGCAGGACGTTCCGCATTCGCTCCGGCGCACGCGCGATGCAATAGGCGACGGGGTACCCGATGAGCAGGCAGAGCAGCGTGGTCAGCAACGCATAGAGGATCGAGCTCCAGAGCACCTTCAGGTAGAGCGGCTCGAAGGCGCGCTGGTAATTTTCCCAGGTGAAATCATACACGATCCCGCCGAGCGCGTCCGGGGTTCGCTGACAAAAACTGATGACGACCAGCAGAATCGTCGGCAGGACGACAAACAGCGCCAGCCAGGCGGCGAGCGGCGCCAGCATCAGCCACGCCCCCCACCCGGGCGTGCGTAGATGAACTCCCTCGCGGGCGGTGGTTCCGGGCAGCAGGAAGGACACGGGGCGGTGCGGGGCCGGGATGCCGCCCCCGCCGGCGAACCGGCGGGGGCGGCCCGGGAATCATTGGGCCTTGAGATCGGTGATCATCTCATCGATGGACGACGCCATCGCACCGATGTCGCGGAACACGCCGAGTCGTTTCATCTCCGCCTCGCTCGGGAAGCTCGCGGCGTTTCCGAGCTGTGCCTGGGTGAGAAGCTTGCGGGCGGCGAGGTTTGGATTCAGGTAGGGGAACTCCTCCGACACCTTGGCGCTGATATCCGGGCGCAGGATGAAATCGATGAACAGGTGGGCGTTTCCGGGGTGCTTTGTCCCCTTCGGAATCGCCAGGCTGTCGACGAACAGGTGGGTCCCCTCCTTGGGCATCACCCACGCGAACTTCTTGTCCTCTTTCAACAGCGCCGCCCCCTCCCCGCTCCAGACCACGCCAAGATCGACATCGCCGTTGAGCAGCGCCGTCTTCGGGCTGTCGGAGTCATACACTTTGATCAGGGGCACCCATTTGGACACCACGGCTCTTGCCTTCTCCAGGGTCGCCTTGGTGATGTCGTTGGCGTCGATCTTCAATGTCGCCAGCGCCCAGCTCACCATCTCCCGTCCGTCATCCAGCACGACAATCCGGCCCTTGTGCCTGGCCTGGAACACATCCTCGAACCCGGTGATCGGCTCCTTGATCCTGGCGGTGTTGACCGCAATGCCCACGGTCCCGGCCATCCACGGCACGGAGTACTTGTTCTTGGGGTCGAACGGCATGTCGAGAAACGCGGGATCGAGGTTCTTGAGATTCCCGAGCTTCGAATGATCGAGCGGCTCGAGCCGGCCCGCCTTGGCGAGCGCCTCCACCACATACTCGCTCGGCTGGATCAGATCATACCCACCTCCCGAGGCGAGCTTGGCCAGCATCTCCTCGTTGGACGCGTAATTCTCGACCGAAACCTTGATGCCGGTCTCCTTCGTGAACGCCTTGACCACATCCTGCGGCACATACTCCGACCAGCAGAACAGGCGGAGGACCTTCTCCTCCGGTTTCTGCGCCGAAGCGGCCCCGGCCAGCGCCAGGCCGGCCGCGATTGCCATCACCCCGCCGAGGCGGGTCCATACCGTGCTTGTCTTCATGGGTTTGCTTTCTGGGTTTCGGGTTACTTGCGGCGGACGCCCGCCCTGGAGAAGAACTCGGAGAGAACTACCAGGGCGAACGTCGCCAGGATGAAAAGTGTGCTGAGTGCGTTGAGCTGCGGATTGAGCCCCTTCTTCGCGAGCCCGTAAACCTTGATGGGCAGCGTCTGCGACTGGGAACCGGTCGTGAAAAGCGTCACGATATACTCGTCCATCGAGAGGGTGAACGACATCAACGCGCCCGAAATGATCGCCGGCATCAGGTAGGGCACGATCACCAGCAGGAACGCCTTCATCGGCGGCGCCCCGAGATCCTGGGCGGCCTCCTCGAGATGCGGGTCGATCCCGTCCAACCGGGCCTGCACGGCAATCACCACGAACGGAAAACAAAACGTGATGTGCGCAATCGCAACCGTCAGGTATCCAAACTCGATCCCCGCAGAGGCGAACAGCACGCGCAGGCTCACCCCCATCAGCACCTCGGGCACCACCATGGGAATGAAGATGAGCAACCCGATCGTGGCCACGAAGGGAAACCGGTAACGGTGCAGCAGCCAGGCGCCCAGCGTGCCGAGCAGCGTGGCCACCACCGTCGTGACACCGGCGATGATCATGCTGTTCTGAAACGCGGCGAGGATCTCCGTGTTCTCGAACAGCTTGCCGTACCAATCGAGCGTGAACCCCTTCCACCGCACGTTCAACTTCGAGGCGTTGAACGAATAGACCACCAGCAACAGGATCGGCAGGTAAAGAAAGAGGAACACCAGCGCCGTCCACCCGCTGCTCGCCCAACGCAAGTAATCGAGAAGATTGGAGCCCGGCCGGTTTCGAACCGGCGTCCCCTGCTCCTCCATGGCGGTTTGTGCTTCCATTCCTTGCCGCGCAGCCGGTGCGCAACCATCCCGCACCTTAGGCAGGTCCGGCCGCCACGGCAAGCGCGACGCATCCCGCGGAGGCGGGCGTGATTAAACGCGGGAGAGACCCCGGCCGTCTTGAGTGGGCGGAGGCAATGTTTTGCCGGCTGCCCAACTGCCCGGAAGCACTTCGCTTCCGGGTGGCACCAGGCCACCGAAGAGCCGATCCCTCACCCACTCCCACTCACGCCCGGCGGAGAGTACCCCGCCCGCGTGGATCGCCGATCAGTCCGCAGGCTGGCTCGGCCCCCGGGTGCGGAGTTGACGCAACAACACGCCGTGCAGGAGGCCGAGCATGGCGAGGATGAATGCCAGCAGCACCGCCCCGTTGAACACGAACACGCTCATGTCGGTGCTTCCGACCCGGCGGGTCCGACCGAAGAAGACGTTGATCGGCGCCTGCTCACGGTAGTCCGTTTGTTCCATCTCGGATTTGGCAACCAGATCCGCTATCTTCTGGTTCACATACAACCGGTCGGCGGTGACCCCGCGCTTCGCCGAGGCTATTCTCCCGGGAGATTCCAACGGATTTCGGATCACCTGGTCGGCCCGGCGGAGGCGCCGGTCGATGTCCCCGGCGGTTTCGGATTCGAGCCCGGAAATTGCGGAAAGCGTTTCCTTGAGATTATCGAGCGGTTCGGCGGCCGCGGGATCGGTGTCGAGCCGCAGGATGGTCGCTTCGATGAGGCCTTGGACGGTTTCCTGGCGGCGGGTCAGCGGGTTGAGCCGGGCCTGGGCGACCACGAGGGACTCATACGACCAGCGCATGGGGATGAACTCGCAAAAGAACGGCACCGCCAGATCGCTCGGGCGCTCGGCGGTCTGGCCTTGCTGGGCGAAGAACCGGCGGAAAGTGTAGGCCAGATCCAGATCGCGGTTCATCTCCTCATACTTGATGAGCGCCCCGCCGAGGATGATCTGCGGGATGAGCACGAGGGGCACCACGTTGGCCGCGGTCTTCGCATCCGGCGCGAGGGCCGAGATCACCAGACCGATGGCGACGCCCGCAAGCGCGGTGGCGGACACGTGGAAAAGATGGATCCAGAACATCCCACGGATCTCCAGAATCGCGTTGCCGATGAGCAGGAACAGAAAACACTGGACGACGGCAAACAGCGCAAGCGTGACCACCTTCGAAAAGATGTAGTAGGGCAGGCGCACCCCGACATTGCGCTCGCGCTGAAGCACCGCGCGGTCGCGAATGATGTCGTCCGCACTGTTGGTCAGCCCGAGAAACATCGCGACGATCAGCGCCAGAAACAGATAGGTCGGGATGTGGTAGGCCGAGGCGAAATCGTAGGCCCGCCCCTCGCTGTAGCGGAGCACCATCGCAATCAGCGCCGCGAGCACCGGCGCCTCGACCATGGTGGTCAACAGATTCGCGCGATTGCGCAGTTTGCTCTGGAACGCCCGCCGCAACAGGGTCCGGAGCTGCACCCACTCGTCCCGCCACCGCACGGACGGACGCCGGGTAGCCGGGGTGACGGGGGTGATGGGCGCCTCGCTGTCCCGGCGCATCGGCACCTGCTTGACTTCCTGCATGAGACGGTGCGCCTCGTAGCGGTCCCGCCAGTAGAGGGCGGAAAAGCGCCGGGCGGGCACCAACTGGCCGCGGCTGTTCTCCTCGTAAATGATATCGCCACTCAGGTCGCGCAGCGGAGTCTCAAGCACGTCGAAAATGAACTCGGGCCGCGTGGTGCCGCAGGCCGGACACCCCCCCAACTCGGTGCCAAATTGCTGCTCGTGCTCGGCTTCGGCGAAGTAGGCGAGCATTTCCGAGGGCGTTCCGAAAAACACCAGGCGCCCGCCCTTGTCGAGCAGCATCGCCTTGTGAAACATCTGGAACAGCTTCGAAGAGGGCTGGTGGATCGTCACCAGCACGATCTTGTTGTGGGAAAGCCCGCGCAGGATCTCGACCACGTGCTCGGAATCCTTCGAGGAAAGCCCGGAGGTCGGCTCGTCGAACAAATACACGTCCGCCGACCCGATCATGTCCAACCCGATGTTGAGCCGTTTACGTTCGCCCCCGCTGAGCGTCTTCTTCACCGCGCTGCCGACCACGGTGTCCCGCCGCTCGCCCAGGCCCAGTTCGATCAGCTTGCCCTCGACCCGCCGCATCCGGTCGCTCCTTGAAAGATGCGGCGCCCGGAGCGCGGCCGCAAAATCGAGGTTCTCGCCGATGGTGAGATGCTCGTCGAACGCGTCATCCTGAGGAACCAGGCTGACATAATTCGAGAGATGCTCGGGGTCTTGGTAAAGCGAGTGGCCGTTGAGCAGCACCTGGCCGCGGCGCGGACGCAGCGACCCGGCGATCACCTTCAACAGCGTGCTCTTGCCGGATCCGCTCGCCCCCATGACGCACACCAGCTCGCCCCGGCTCGCGGAGAATGAAATGCCGTCGAGGGCCGGGTCGGCCGTGCGGAATTCAAGCGCCAGATCCACCACTTCGAGGTGGCGGATGATGTTGCGCCGCTCCTCGATGAGCCGTTCGGTGAAGTCGCAGACGAGCTCCTGGCCCTGGTCGACGCGGATGATGTCCCCGTCGGCCAGCGGGGCCGAGTTGCGCACGGGGGTGTCCCCGATCAGGATCGGGCGGTCGGCCTTGAGGACATCGAGCGTGCCGACCTTCCGCTCGTAATCGCAGAAGATCTTCAGGAGCACTTCGCCGCTCGTCCCGGGAGAGAGCAGAATGTCGTCCTCCTCGAGCAGCGCCGGGTCGTTCGACACCAGATACTCCGACTTGGAAACTTTCAGGGGAAATCGCCCGCCCATCGCCCTCGCCCGTCGCCGCAAGTCGGCCAACGGAAGCTCGCTGTCGCCATGGAAAAGAATCCGGTCCTCGAGACTGCCTTCGACGCTGGTCCCCGCCCGCAGCATGAGCCCGTTGAGTTCCGCGTCGGTGTTTCGCAGGGCCGTGACCTGCACCTTCAATCCAAACCGAACCTCGAGACACGATTCGCGCGAGCGGGATCGCTCGAGCTCGACCTCGTCGTCGGCGTTGACCTTCAGGAAGACGTGCGGCAGCGAGACGTTCTTCTTCGCGTTGAAATAAAAGGCGAGATCCTGGTAGGTCAACACCTGCTCCCCCACCACAATCCGCGCCCCGGGATAGATCCGGCAGAACTCGCCGCGACCGAGCAACCGCCCGCGCACCGTCACCGCCTGCTGGCTGAAATTCTTGAACAGGATCAGGTCGTGATTGCGGTAGGCGAAAAGCGTCCCGCCCGCTTCAATCCCCCGGAGGGTGACCTCGCCCGTGCCGTCGGATGCGATCCGGAGCGATTCAAGCGGGGAAGCCCCTTCCTGATAGACGGAGGTATCCGGGCTCTCCGCGGCGTTGAGTTGGTAAACGATATCGATGGCCTGCGCAGCCATGCCGAGCTGCGCCATGAACGAATAATACGCCACCACCTGATCCTGCCGCATGCCCGACTTCGCGATCAGGTCGTAAAGCTGTACGCAAAGCAGGATCTTCCGGTCCGGGCTCAGCTCGGAGGACAACCGCTGGGCCATCGCGGAGAGGTCCTGCTGCTCCTGCAACGCCTGACGAAACAACCCACGCAGCTCGGAATAAACGGCCTCGGGATAGTCGTACCGCAAGAATCCAAGGCTCGAGTCGATCTCCTCCTCGACCGCCTCGCCCCCGGCGGTCTTCGAGAACCCCGCCAGCACTTTGATCAAGACCGGCAACAGATTCGGGCTCTCCGCAACCGTGCGCGGCTTGCGCCGGATCCGGCGCGAAAACGCCCGCCCCACCCGCTGCATCCGGTAGCCCAGCGGAGACAGCCAGCCGGAGGAACGCGGCGCGGCAGCCCCTGAGGGTTTCTCGGTTTCGGTGGCGGACATGGAGCGCAGCCAGAATAGCCTGCCATGCGCAAGTCGCCAAGCGACATGAAGCCCCCCCGGTGGATCGACCGCTCCGCGGGCGATTGAAGGCTCGCCTTGGTTTGCCACGCGCCCCTCCGCAGGCCTCGGGCGCACGTTTGAAGCGCGGACTCCCTCCCGAGTGTTGCTTTTGCGCTCGACCGCAGGGCACGACCCGGAACAATGGGGGGATGGACCGGGTTGAAAAAGGTCGGCGCGTCCTCGACATCGAGCGGATCGAGCTGGGCCGTCTCGCGGAGCGCCTGGGGAAAACGTTCGACCGCGCGGTCGGGCTGATGCTCGACGCCCTGGAAGCGCGTGGAAAAGTGGTGGTGATCGGGGTGGGAAAGTCAGGGCACATCGGCGAGAAGATCGCAGCCACGCTCACCAGCACCGGCAGTTTCGCCGTGTTCCTCAACAGCCTGAACGCCCTGCACGGCGACCTCGGCATGGTCGCCGATGGGGACGTCATTCTCGCCCTGAGCTACAGCGGCGAGACCGAGGAACTGACCAACGTGCTCCCCGCCCTCGCCCGGTTCGACGTGCGGATCGTGAGCATGACCGGCAACGCCGGGTCCCTGCTCGCCCGCCGAAGCGACGTGCATCTCGACGTGCGGGTCGAAAAGGAGGCCTGCCCCCTGCAACTCGCCCCGACCTCCAGCACCACCGCCATGCTCGCCCTGGGCGACGCCCTCGCCATGGTGCTGCTCGAAGAGCGCGGCTTCCGCAAGGAAGACTTCGCACGCTATCACCCCGGCGGACGCCTCGGACTGGGCCTCCTCCTGAAAGTCCATCAGATCATGCGCAGCGGGAACCAGTTGCCAATCGTCGGACTCGCAAGCCCGGTGCGCGAGGTGCTGTCCGTGATGGGTTCCCGCCGGGCGGGCGCAGCCATCGTCCGCGGCGACGACGGCCTGCTGGCCGGGATCTTCACCCACGGCGATTTCGTGCGGCACTTCCAGAAAGACCCCGCCTTGGGGGATCATCCGGTCTCGGGCTACATGACCCGTTCCCCGGTGAGCATCCGGTGCGACCGCCTGGCGGTGGATGTCCTCAACCTGCTCGAACGCCACCGGATCGACGATCTCGTGGTCGTGGACGAAGCGGGCGCGCCCATCGGACTGGTGGATGTGCAGGACCTGACCCGGTTCAAGCTCCTCTGAACCCCGGAACGCTCACCAGCCCAGGACGTGGGCGAAGATCAACGGCACGACGATGGAGGCGTCGGACTCGATGATGTACTTGGGCGTATCGACCCCGAGCTTGCCCCACGTAATCTTCTCGTTCGGCACCGCCCCCGAATAGGAACCGTAACTGGTCGTGGAATCGCTGATCTGACAAAAATACGCCCAGAGCGGGACGCTGTTGCGCTGCAGATCCTGGTGAAGCATCGGCACCACGCAAATCGGGAAATCCCCCGCGATCCCCCCGCCAATCTGGAAAAATCCGAGCGGTGATTGGGCGGTGGTGTCCGTGTAAAAGCCGGCCAGCTCCATCATGTATTCGATGCCGGTGCGGACGGTGTGCACGTTCTTCACGTCGCCCGAAATGCAATGACCGGCATACATGTTGCCGAGCGTCGCATCCTCCCAACCGGGGACGAACATCGGGAGATTGCGCTCGGCGGCGGCGAGGAGCCACGAGTCCTTCGGATCGATCTGGTAGGATTTCGCCAGCTTCCCGCCCAGCAGAATCTTGTACATAAACTCGTGCGGGAAAAATCGCAGACCGGCCTTGTCGGCGGCCATCCACTCGTCGAGAACCACCGCCTCGATGCGCCGCATGGCCTCCATCTCGGGGATGCAGGTGTCGGTGACGCGGTTCATGTGACGCGCGAGCAACTCCTCCTCGTCCTGCGCGCTAAGCTGCCGGTAGTGCGGGACGCGCTCGTAATGATCGTGGGCCACGAGGTTGAAAACATCCTCCTCGAGGTTGGCACCGGTGCAGCAAATGGCGTGCACCTTGCCCTGGCGGATCATCTCCGCGAGCGACACCCCCAGCTCCGCCGTGCTCATCGCCCCCGCCATCGTGAGGAACATTCTGCCGCCCCCGTCGAGCAGCTTGCAGTAACCCTCCGCCGCATCCACGAGACTCGCAGCGTTGAAGTGCCGGTAATGATGGCGGATAAACTTGGAAATCGGGCCGGGTTGCATAACCGGGACCCTACGATTCCGATCGCCGGGGCGCAAGCGGCGGGTCAGGGCGAACCCACCCGATTTCCGAGGCGCCGCTGGGAGCGCTTGTCCAGAGTGGGCACGGCGCTCGAACTGACCAAACTCCGCACCTTGCCCTCGTGGGTCAGCACGACCTTCCATCCCTCGACCTCGTCCAGGTGAATCTTCGAGGAACCGTGCAGATGCCCCCCGATCTGGAATTCCCCACCGCTCAGTTCGAGCTCCCGGGCGACCACGAGTTCCGGGAGGTCCAGCGTGCCGGAAAGCCGCTCGATTTGTTCCACCTCAAAACCGCCCCATCGCTTGACATACACGTTCCATTCCAGCTTGCCGGCCGGGAGCGGTTTGAAACTGACATTCTTAACCTTGATTTTGAGCGCCAGAGTCCGGTCGACATCCTTGAAATAACCCCGCCCGTCCGCACGTCCGCCCGTGCCAACGTCGTGGCGACCACATCGACGCGCACCCCTTCCACTTCGGCGGCGAAGACGGGCAGACAAGAGACCGCAAGCAGCGAGGCCAGGGCAAACCGCAATGCACGCATGACGGAAAGCCTTCCAGACGCACCCGCCCACGCAACGCACAAACTTGCTTCGCAGACGCGCCACCCTCCGCGCACCGCACCGGCGGATTCACGGACTCCAACTCACGGGGCTCCACGCCCCGGCAACCCGCCGCCCCCGACGAGCAATGTCTGCAACTCCGCACCCACCGCGCCGAACGACACCCCGGCCCGAGCGATCGCATCCGCGGCGCCCACCGCATCCCGCCACACGGCATCTCCCGTCAGCATCGATACCGAAATCTGTTGCAACTCCACGGTGTCGCGCCCGATCCCGTTGGAGTCCGGCCACGCAACCTGCTCGACCGCCCCGTCCCCCCCCACACACGGAGTGCCGCACAAGAGGGCATCGCCCGCCACCTGACCCGGCACGCCGCTCCGGTCCATCTGAAAAACGATCCGATGCGCCGCCAGGCACCGGAGCCAGTCCGCATACGGAATCGGACCCGGCAAAACCCGGAGGCGGGTCGGATCCGGCTCCAACGCCCGCAACAGGGCGAGGTCCCTGCGGTCCCCCGCGCAAAACACGGAAACTGGCACGCCGGTCTCGCGTCCCACCGCCAGCGCGGCAGCCAGGGCGGCGAGATGATTGCGGGAAGGAACATCGAACTCGCGCGTCCCGACCAGGATCCCCTGCCGTTCAGGGAGTGCGCGATCAAACCTCCACGCCGGCACCTCCACGGGATAGGGCGTGGGAAGAAACGTTGCACGGTTTGCACCCAATCCCCGGCAGAACGGAACCAACCACGGCGTGGAGGCAAGAAAACCATCGGCTTCCCGCAAGAGAGCGGTGAACCTCGCCAGGCGCCCCGCATCGCCGAGGAGCGCGGCGACCTGATGACGCCCGGCTTCCTTGACGGCGATCCAGGCGGGTCGGGCCGCCCGTTTCAACGACCGCAGGGCAGTCGCCGTCGACCGAAGATCACCCCGTGCGAGCAGGATCACCGGGCCCGTTGCCTCGAGGGCTCGTGGTAACGAACGCAGGAACATCCCCCGCGTGCAGGCCGCATACGCATGGTAGTTGACCGGGGGATGCGCCGGCCTGCCTCCCGCATCGGGCTGGCCCGCCCCGGCGGAAAAATCCTGGTCGGGGTCACGGCCGGCGGGGTTGAGAACGCAAACGGGCAGGCTGTCCACGGAGGAGGAGTATGCCGTCAATTCTCGCCCGCTGGAAGCCCGAAGGCAAATGTCGCCCGACACAATCTGAGAAAAGCGCCCCACCGTCCGGGGTCATTTTGGCCCTGAAATTTTTCGGAGAACTCCGTGAACTTTTCCCGGGCTGGCGTGTAGGCGCAATTATCACGGCCCTCTCCAAACCCATCACACGCCGCACGCTGGAAGCCGGGGCGCGCCGGGTCTGGAGGGCGACCCTCGCCTTGATCGCTCAAAACGATTACTTCATCGGGCGATGGTTCGACGCGTTGCGCACGGCTGGGCGATGGGAAAATACCATCGTGATCTTTCACGCCGATCACGGCATGTATCACGGCATCTACGGCATCATGGAGAAGGCACCTGGCATCTGTTCCGACGCCATCTGCCGGGTGCCCTCGGAGTGGCGTGTGCCGGGGCGTGGCACGGGGATCGTTCACCACCAATTGATCGATCACACCGACATTGCGCCCACGTTGACCGGGCTGTGCGGTCTGCCGCCCATGGAGACGGTGGAGGGGGTGGATCTGAGCGCTGTTTTCGACGACAAAAGTGCCGCCACGAAGGCGGTCGCCCATCCAATCAATCCACGACGAAGTTGGTGTCGGCCACTGTCACCGCCTACCCCGGCTCATCCGGATCCATCGCCTTGTAGCGGCCTTGAAACAGGTGCCCCACCAGACGGTGCCGCACATTATGCCGGACGGTGTCCCTTGAAGCCATCGCATGCCCGCCACCAGGTTAGCCACGGGCGTCTCAAGCAGCAGATGGTAGTGGTTGCCCATCAACACATAAGCGTGGACACGCCAGCCAGTTCGCTCGCAGGCCTGCCCGAGAGTCTCCAGAAACCGCTCGCAATCGACATCGTCCTGGAAAACCGCTTCCCGGCGGTCACCCCGGCACATGACGTGATACATCGCCCCGTCGAACTCCATGCGCGGCATGTCCGACACAGTGAGCCCAGAGCCAACGGCGTGTAAAGCCCCATGTGAGCAGGTGCAAGGACTGACCCCTTGTCTTTACGTCGTACTGAAAATCGACGGTTCGGTTGCCCCAATCGGTGATCGAGTCGAGGCGGTCGGCAGCGTCGTACGCGTAGGTGACTTCCTTGAGGTCGGGGTAGGTCAGCTTCTTGAGGTTGCCTGATCCATCGTATTCGTACCCGATGGTGTTGCCGTTCGAGTCGGTGAATGATTCGAGCCTGTCGAGATCGTCATACGTGCGGGTGATGGTGGCGTTGCCCTGGGTGACGGTGTGCAGGCGACCAACGCCGTCGTATTCAAAATCGATCTGGCCGACTGGATCGGTGATGCGTTTCAGCTTGCCGTCTGGCCACCAATCGAAGTTGGTGGTCTGAGCGGAAGGATTGGTGTGGAAGTCGATCGGTTTGCTCATACCAAGAGACGTCACCCCGGCGGAGTTCGGGGAACCAGCCTGAAATCGAAACGTATTGTTGCCGCTTGACCACCGTGCAAGGCTCGCACCATCAAATCCCGTTTCGATGGAAAGGAGTTTTTGCGCCCCGCGGCTTGCGCGGCTATTCCCCCATTCGAACCCAGGTGCCGGATGGAGACTCTCGCAACGAATTTCCAACCAATGAGGGTGCGGATTGTTCATTAGAAAAGACCAGTTTCGACGCCATCACATCAAGATGTTCGGGAAAGAATAATTCGACGAGAAATCTTGCAGAATTCAAATCGCTGCCATTTTCAAAAGCAATAACGTTGGATACTCGAACGCCCATTCCTTTTGGAAGGCGGTCAATAAGCGACTTTCGTGACAGAGATCCAACGCTCTTTCGAATTTCTGAAACCGAAGCTTCTACCTCAATAATTATTCGCGTCAAAGCACTTTGCTTACAATATGCCGTAAGCTTCATGCAAGGAGCGAGCAATGCAAGCGTAGTGATAGAATAAACCGACATAGCCAAAAGAGCCGGGGATGCAACTCTCGATCTACAAGCAATTGTCTTTACCGCGACGACCAAACCAAAGAAGCTCCCAATGCAGAGACTGACGAATAACATTGAGGGCAACCAGTCGGCTTTGCTAATTGCGGCGCTTTCGAGAAACACCAGATAATACAGAGGAAGTGCAGCGGTGTGAATGGCAGCAAGCAAAACCCCAATTGCAATACCAGCACCTCGGTGATGCATACGTGGCATGTGCGACATTTACGGTTTGGAATCTGTGGGTTGAGCGGGAACTAGTAAGTCTGCCGATGAAGAGTCGACACGCGCCTTCGTCTCCCATGGAAATAGACCCGCTCGTTCACCGCCTTGATTTGGAAATGGCTGATCGAGAAAAAGCACGATACCCTGAATATTGGCCTCATTGTCCGAAGTTGAGTCATCGAAAATTCTGCTTGACAAGTCGCCTGTCAATAAATGACCAAGTAAGGAGAAGGATTCGAATATTGTGGTTCCCGTACCAGCTATGGATCCTGCCAGATGCCCAATTCCTGGGCCATAGGTTTCGGAAGTATTTTGAGCCACTTCCCGCACAAAGATAGCATGATGATCGCTATCATTGCCACCGCCTCCGCGCTCTCCAGAGGCGTAGTCGAGCGCACGCTTTACATTCGTAATTGGATTCCAATCGAGTCCACGCGGATCGATTCTCATAACAGGATTACCCAAGGTCAGCATATACCAATTCACCCCACCCCCAAACTGAATCGGATCCGCATTCAGAAATCGCCTCGTCTGCGGGCTGTAATACCTCGCCCGCATGAGACACAGCCCGTTGGCGTCAGTCTCTACCCCATAGGCGCCGTGGTAGAGGAACCGAGTGTCGGTGTCGCCGGTGCGCGAAACCACTTCGCCGTAAGTGCCGTACGTCACGCGTCCAATCACTGAGCCGGTTCCGTTCGAGAGCGCCACCGTGGAGCCGCGGTAGTCGTGATGGGGGACGCGGATGCCAGTGGTCGATGGCGTGTCCTCGAAGAGCATCATCCCGGCGGGGGTGTAGACGTAAAATGTGGACGTGTTGCCGTTCGTGGCGGAGAGCAACCGGGAAAGAGGGGATTGCGGATCGTGGACATAGGTCGTGGTGGTTCCGTTCTCGGTTTTCGATACCCGTCTGCCCTCCGAATCATACGCGAACGTGGCGTTCCCGACCTCCGTGAGCCGGTTGCGCGCATCGAACGTGAACCCGGTCACATTCCCGCCCAGCGGGCCGGTCACGAGATTCCCGTCGAGGTCGGAGAGGCAGGTCTGGCCGTTGAAGGTGTCGAGCCTGTCGTCGGCGTCGTACGTCATCAGCGCAATCGGGACGGTGAACGGCGTAGGCTCGGGTTCGACCGTTTCCTTCTCGATGCGATCTAGGGCGTCGTACTGGTAGGAGTGTTTCACGATCAGGTTGAATGTATGTCTGTTGATCAAATCACAATGGCTGCCAAGATCACGAAGACGACGATTGCGCCCATAGTGGTTCGTGAGAACTCGTCGTGCGAGCGGTGCCACCAGATCGCCGCAATTGGAAGAGTTCCGAGCAACGCGGTGGCAGACCACGGGGGCCCGTAAGAACGCACCGCAATAACCAGCAAGCAGAGACCCACAGCGAAGATACGTTCTCGCCGGGGTACTTTCATGGCTTCCAAGTCTTGTCATGCTTTCTCAGATGGCGTTCGGCAGACTCCTTGAGGCTCAGCACATCGTTCCACGCCTTACTTCCGACAGGAAGCTTGGTGCTCTGCCACCAATTGTCCAACATCGATGTCGCTAGATCGTACTGACGGCGATATGCCTCGTTCTCCGCTTCAACCCTGTTGGAGACAGATCGCCACGCATTCTGCCTAGAGTGTACCGCCTCATGTTCATCAATGATGTAGCGTGCATGCGAGTCCTTGCTATAGTAGTTATATCCGACGATTGTGATCGGCGTTCCGGTCACCGTTATCGCCTGCACCCCACCTCCTCCAGGCAGCGGGAGGTTCACCGCGATCCCAGCCACTACCGCAGCGATCCCCGCCCCCACCGCCGCCGCGTGCGCGGCGGTGCTGTTGGCGAGGTTGCCGGTGCTGGCGCATCCGACCGTATCGAACCCGAACTCCACCGCCTTGGAAATCGCGACACTGACGACGCGCTCCTTGTAGCTGTAGGTCGGGTAGTTGCAGCTGTCGTCCTTGATCCACAGCTCTTTGACGCCAAGGTAATCGGCGAGCCGCTTTGCCCGCTTCAGCGGCGTGAAGCCGGAGTGAAAGCCGACTTTCGGCTCCCCCTCGATCGGCAAGAGATC
>ENA-ORBV01004927-ORBV01004927.1-microbial-mat-metagenome-genome-assembly--contig:-NODE-4927-length-25058-cov-7.877787_pt1 | contig 25058 bp, 17 predicted proteins | sample MGYA00237777_ERZ505514 | MGnify/ENA primary metagenome ERZ505514 (study PRJEB26160, sample SAMN06269048) | microbial mat metagenome | isolation source: Oligotrophic lake microbial mat | place... | reverse complement strand
CATCCCCACCCACAACCACAACCACAACCACAACCACAACCACAACCTCAACCTTGACCGCAGCCCTGACCGCCGTCTCGTAGTGCCGACGGCTCTCGCGAACGCCCACCCGTCTGCGCCGGCCGACGACCCGGCCCGGGTCCGGCACCAGGTGCAGGTGGCGGTCATGGGGGTAGGACCCGCCTGGCCCTTGCGGGAGATGGTCGCGGCCAACCCGCTGGCAGGCTTCGAGGGATTCACCCACCAAGACGCCATGTTCCTGTCCGCCCGCCTGCACGGGACACGCGGGTACCTGCCGCTGCCCGCTTACCAGCAGCTGCACCTGGACGGTCGCATCAGCCGCGAGCACCTGCTGGAAGCCTCGGGCCAGCTCAGCCACGAACGCGGCGAGGACCCGGACGCAGACCGCGAACACCTCCGAGCCGAGCGGCTCCTCGAAGACGCCAGACGCACGGTGAGCACATCAGATCCGCTCGGTGGGCGGCCGCGCACCGCCCAGCGCCTCGTGGACCACATCGAACTCCACGACCACACCGGCCAGGAACGCGCGCGCCGGTTCGTGGACGACCACGCCGCCCTGTGGTGCGCACGAGCATGGTCGCGTGCCCTCGTGGAGCCCGCGGGGGGGCCGTGGGGGCTGTGGCGGAGCGCGGCGGCGGACCCTGCCCACGACCGCTGGGTGGGGATGCCGGGACTGCGCGACGTCGTCCAGAGCCTGCCCGCGGACCCGTACGCCGCCCTGGCTCAGCTGCTGCATCGAGCGGGTCTCGAGGAGTCCTCGCACGCGGCCTACCTGTCGGCCCTGCTGAGCGCGGCCCCGGGTTGGGCCGCCCACGCCGCGTGGCGCGCCCGGGAACAGGCCGACACGACGCCCCTGGTGCAGCTGCTGGCCCTGCGAGCGGCTCTGGACATCCTGGTCGCAGGCAGTGTCGACCCCACCGTCTTCCACCGCGTTATCTGGGCTCACGCCGACAAGCGACAGGAAGCCCCAGCCGCCCACCAGCATCCCGCCGTCGGCCTGGACCGCGACGGTCTGGGGTCGGCGGCAGTGTGGCAACGGGCCTACGAGCTCGGGTTCCAGAACGTGCTCGTCGCCAGGCTACGTCCCCAGGCGAGAGACCTGGCCAGGGCACTGCACGCAGCAGCCGCCTCCCCGGCGGAGGGTCCGGATGCGCAGCTGGTCTTCTGCATCGACGTGCGCTCGGAGCGGATGCGACGTGCCGTAGAGGCCGCCGGCGCCTACGAGACCTTCGGCTTCGCAGGGTTCTTCGGGGTGGCGCTGCACTACACCACGCCCGAGGGCCAAGGCTTCGCACAGTGCCCGGCCCTGATCCGGCCGGCGTTCACGGTTGCGTCCTCCCCGCCGGGCCCCGACCGGCGAGCCCCCGGGCACACTCGGGCACCCGGGCTCGCAGCCGCGCTGTCCGCGGCGCACTCCTCTCCCCTGACCGCGCTGCTCGTCGCCGAAGCAGGCGGTGCCATCGCCGGCGCCGCAACCATCGCGCGTACCTTCTCACCGGCTCGCTGGCACAGCCTGGTCCAGCGGTGGCACCGCGGGCACAACCGGTGGGGCCCCCGTGACCTGGTCGTCGGCCTAACCCTCGAGCAGAAGGTCGACACCGCCCACGACGTCCTGCAGGCGATCGGCCTCACCTCTGGCTTCGCCCGCTTGATCGTCCTGTGCGGGCACGGCGCGACGGTGGAGAACAACGCCTTCGCCTCGGCCTACGACTGCGGCGCCTGCGGCGGCAACAGCGGGCACGTCAACGCCCGCGTCCTCGCCTTCATCCTGAACGATCCCGCCGTTCGGACCGGGCTGCTCGCCCGCGGCATCACCATCCCGGCGAGCACGACCGCCGTCGCCGCGGTGCACGACACCACCACCGACGAGGTGACCATCGACCCCTTCGCCGGAACAGACGCCCAAGGCGACATCCACGACTTCGTGAAGCGGTTCCGCGACGACCTCGGCCGAGCCGGCGAAGCGGTCCGCCTAGAGCGGCGCCCATCGCTGCCAGGTATGCCCACCACGCGATCGCGAGACACGGGTACGGGCACCAAGCGGCGGTCGCTGCTGCGTCACTTCCGGGCCCGAGCCGGCGACTGGGCGCAACCGGCCCCGGAGTGGGGCCTGGCCGGCAACGCCGCCTTCGTCGTCGGACCCCGGGCGCTCACCCGGGGCCTCGACCTGCAGGGCCGGGTGTTCCTGCACGACTACGACCCCGCCCTCGACCCGGACGGCGCGATCCTCACCACGATCCTCACCGCCCCCGCCATCGTCACGCAGTGGATCAACGCCCAGTACTACGCCTCCACCGTGGACCACGAGGTCTTCGGCGCCGGCGACAAGGCCACCCACAACGTCGTCGGCGACGTCGGGGTCCTCAGCGGCGCCCACGGCGACCTTCGACTCGGCCTGCCCTGGCAGGCCCTGTTCACCAACGACCCGCACCAGCACCCCCACAGCACCCAGCACGAACCCCTGCGCCAGATCGTCCTCGTCTGGGCCAGACCGGAACACATCCACCGGATCGTCACCGCCAACCCCAGTGTGGACACGTTGTTGAGAAACGAGTGGATGAGCCTCGCCGCCGTCGACCCCGACGACGGCACCGTCCACCGCCTCACCCCGCAGATGTCCTGGCGTGAATGGTCGGAGACCGAGACAAGTCCTGGCCGCGCCGCCGCCGCCCGCATCACAGCAGCCCCGACACCCACGACGCCGTGAGCGGCCCCCATCAAGCAAGCGGCCGGCACCTATCGCGCAGGACGAATAGGCCACGCCCCTCAGCAACCCAGGCCGATCCTCGCTCACCCAACCCTGACCGTGAGGGGCTGGAGGAACTCCAGCCGGTTCCCGAACGGGTCAGCAGCGTCGTCGGCGAACTGGTCGACCGCGGGCCAGTCGGTGAAGTCGTAGTCGCGGCTCGTATCCGTCGGTCCACCCTCCCGCGCGGTGATCGCCTTCATGAGATGGCGCTTGAACCAGCCGTTCCCCCGACAGTTGGCGTGTTAGCCGCTAGTGTGTGGCCGTGATGTCGAGCCCGACCCCGGTGATGTGGAGGCTGGGCCGGTCGCTGCCTGAGGTTGACGTGTCGATACGAGTCGAGGCGCGGTCTGTGGCTCTGGCGCAGTCATTGGCAGGACGGGAGCAGGCGTTGGGTCTTCTGCCCAGCGGGCCGTTCTTGCTGCGCCCGGACGGGACGCCCGATGTTGATGTGCTTGCCTTCTTCGCTTCGTCTAGCTTCAAGTTGTTGAGCGAGCAGACTCGTCTCTCGTATGCGAAGGACCTGCGCCTTTTCCTCAGTTTCCTCAAGTCGCAGTCCACGCCCTGGAGGGAAGCCACTCAGACGGATTTGCTGGATTTTGAGCATTGGCGCCGACGAGACCCGGCTAACCCTCGCCGGGTCTCGGGGGCGAAGTTCAGCCGGGAGTTGGCGGCGTGCAAGAAGTTCCTGGGTTGGCAGCGCCAGCAAGGGGCCATGGTCGCGAACCCCAGTGCTCATCATTCTGTTTCGTGGCATGAGTCTGATGAGCGTTCGCTGCGGCCGAAGGATGCCCGCTCGAATCGGGTGAAGTGGTTGACCCCGCGGGCTTTCCAGCAGTGGCGCGACGTCGGGTTGGGTGGTCACCGCATGGACGGCTCGAGGGACACTTCGTGGCGGGGCCGCAACGACGGTCGCAATATGGCGTTCTCGAACCTGTTGTGGACCAGTGGCCTCCGGCTGCGCGAGGCAGGCACGCTGCTCCTGACAGAGCTTCCCGAGCTAGACGAGAACAGCAACTACCTGCGTGCCAGAGTCGGAGATTCGGTCGCGAAGGGGCGGGGCCGGGACTTCTGGATGGGCCTCGATGCCCGGCGTGATCTGGAGGCGTACGTCGTCTCAACGAGGGCGGCTGCCGTCTCCCGAGCAAGGAGAGAAGGCCGCTACGAGGATCTGCCGGGCCGGCTACTTATCGTGGGGCGGGATCGGTCTCGCCTGAAGGTCCGTGGCGCCGCAGATGATCAGGTGACGACGGTCACGTTGGGGCAGTTGGACGCTCGAGATCGAGCCCGCTTGTTCATCGAGGGTGCGAACGGGCTGGAGCCGGCGATGCTTTTTCTGGGCGAGTCAGGTCTGCCGATGCGCTACGAGTCGTGGGAGGCGGTCTTTTCGGGGGCGAACCGACGCTGCGCGCACTTGGAGGTGCCGGTCTCGTGCTACCCGCACATGCTGCGTCACTCGTTCGCGCTGCGGATGCTCGTGACCCTGTTGCACGCGTTCGACCGTCGGATGGGTCTGACCCCGGAGGAGAGACGCGACTACCGCCTGCTGTTCGGTGATCCCTGGACGCTGGTTCAAACGCTGCTGGGGCACACGAATCCACAGACGACCCGTGACATTTACCTCGAACCGGTGAGCGGTTTGCAGGTTGATCTGTTCCTCAATGCCGATGAGGCGAATGATGGCGATGAGGCCTTCACCGAGTTCGTGCAGGAGCATCTCGTGGCTGGTGGGCTGGTCAATCCAGGACGGGAACTGTGATGGCTCGGGCGGTGATGCCGGCGGCCGGTTACCGACGCCCGGAGCGCCTCGACGTGAGTGGCCTGATCGTCTCGGTTATCGGCACCGAAGGGACCGAACTGGGGCCGTTCGACTTCAGCCCTGCACCTACCCACGAACAAGTCCGCGCGGAAGTTGTCCGCGCGTTCGTCGCAGCAACCGGTCCTGATGGCCGGTGGCGCTCAGCTGCCACGATGGACACGGCGTACCGGACCACGCTGGCGTTCCTGCGCAGCCTTGACCGGCTCGGCATCGCGATCACCAGTCTTGCCCAGTTCGGACCAGAAGCGTGGTGGGCCTGGCGGACGGATCGGGAGGCCTCTAATCGGTGGCCGGGGCAGGTCAACATCATGCGTGTCCTACTCAAAGAGGTCCCCGAGGTCGGCCCGCTGACCCGCCGCGCACTGTCCCAGCGCACCCACAAACCACGAAGGCGGCTCTACGGGTCATACACGCCGTCCGAGTTCGAGGCGATCCGACGCCGCGCGTCCGAACTCGTGCGAGCTACCGAGTCCCGGATCTCCTCGAATGTGGCCGCCCTGCAGCGATACCGGGCAAGGGAGGTATCGGAGCTGGAGCCGACCGTGCTGATCGGCGAGGTGTCGTGGACACGGGGTGCTCTACTGGAACAGCTACAGGCTGAAGGTCGGCTGAGGTTCGGGCCTCAGGCTCGGCGCACTGCCCGGGACGTGGCGGCACTGTTGGGAACCGGTGACCTGCACCCCACCTACGCCCTTTTCCCGAACCGGAACGAGATCCTGTCAGTCATGGCGCTGCTGGTCTGCGATCGCGGCTACAACCTGTCGACGCTGCATTCGCTGACGGTTCCCGACCTGGCATCTGGGATCGACACTGATGATGACGATGACCCTGTACTGGTTGCGCACTTGGACAAGCCCCGTCGGGGACCCCGCCGCCACTTCACCAACTCCTTCACCGGCCCCCACGCGCGGACCTTGCTCCGGGCGGTCGCCATCACCGCGCCAGCACGAGAGTGCCTGGCCGCGCTGGGGCACGCGACCGAGCGCCTACTGATATCTGGCACCTGCAGCGGCGTCGCCGACCACCCGACCCGCATCTTCGTCATGGACGCCTTCACCAACGGCGGCGCCGTACGCCGCTGGGACCAGGTCGCCGACCTCACCACCGACCACGGTGAGGTGCTGCGCCTGCACTTCAACCGGCTGCGCCTGTCCGAGCAGGTCATCAACCGCAAGTCCAGCCAGAACAGCGACACCGTGAGCGAGGACATCTATCGACGCCCGGACGCCCTGACCAGCCATCTACTTCAGGACGTGATCCTCGACGGACAGGCCGACGCCGTCACCCACGCCGAGGAGACGTTGCGCATGCGCTACACCAGAGACCTGCAGGAGTTGCGCCTACCCACCTCTACTGAGAAGTCCATCACCGCCGGCACCTTGGACACGGCGGTTGGGGCCTGTCTTGACTTCACCCACAGCCCGTTTTCGCCCGATGGGCAGATTTGCACCGCTTCGTTCCTGATGTGTCTGGCCTGCCCTAACGCGGTCGCCACCCCGCCCCACCTACCGCGTTTACTGGCTCTCCAGGATGGGTTGAACAACCTTGCCTCGGTCAACCCGGTGCGCTTCGACACGCTCTACCGCGAGCACCACCAACGCCTTCAACACTTGCTGTCCACGCGCGCCACCGAAGCGGACCGAACTGCCGCCCGTCACGCCACTACCGACACCGACCGTGCCTTGGTCGAGCGGCTTCTACGACGGGACCTTGACGCATGACCGCCGCCGTAAGCTCGGCCTGGCGTGGGCATGACCCGACTGTTGGCGTTGGTGAGCCTCGTCTGCCCGACCCGGCTACTCCGATAGTGCCCGGGAGTGTGGTGTTCGCCGACGACAGGTGGGACTTGTCCGCCCTGTGTCCCCGGCCGACGACGCGCTGGATCGTGCTGCACTTCAGCCGCTGCCCCTCAGCGCTTCGGCTGGACCTTAAACACTTCTTCTACCTGCTGTTGACGATGGATACCCCGTTGGAGCAGCTCGACCGGCCTGCCAGTGCTCGCAAGCGGCTCGCTCCGTCCACCTTGAAGACCCTCTTCGAGGACCTCACCCCGTTCCTGGGCTGGCTGCAGGCCCGCGGCACCTCGACGCTCGACGAGCTGACAGAGCAGGATTTGCACGAGTACGCCAACCACGTCGCGGCCGCCCCGATCGGGCAGAACCCGAAAATGCGCCGACTGTTCGCCCTGTCTCGACTCTGGCTGATGGCCCCCTATCTGCGCTCGCCCGGACGGCTACGTCAACCGTTCTGGGAACGCGATGGCCTCGAGCGGATCGTGGGCAAGAGCGAATGGACTGCCGAGAACAAGTCGGCACCGATCCACCCGGTCACCATGTCCACCCTGTTGGTCTGGTGCCTGCGAATCATCGAGGAAGCACCGCAACTGCTACCCGTGGTGCGTCTCGATCCCGTCCCTGCCACCGGCTGTGAACCTGGCGAAGCAACGACGACGCCATCGGCCGGGACCTGGACCGGTGAGATCAGCCCCCAAGACCGCCACCTGCTGAGGCGGCTGGTCACGACCGCCTGCCTGATCACCGCCGCCTACCTCGCTGGGATGCGGGCTGACGAGGTCCTTGGTCTGCGCCGCGGCTGCTGCACCCCGTCCACCATGAGCAGCCGGAGGGCCGGGGCGTATGAGATCCGTGGCCGGACCTACAAGTCAGCCGTCGCCGAAGGGCGCAGCATCCCCGCCGGCATTGAGCGGGACGTGCCCTGGGCTGCGATCAAGCCGGTGGCCGACGCAATCGCTGTCATGGAGAACCTGCACAGCAGCGACCTGCTTTTCAGCGCCAGTCTTTTCAAGGCACGACTCACCGGCCCGAGCCTCGACCCAGGCGCACCAACGTCGAACCAGATCCGCGAGTCCATCGACCGCCTGATCTCGTGGTGCAACCACCGGGCGATCGAGCTTGGAAGGCCCAATGACACTATCCCGGCCGACCCTGACGGGGGCATCAGCCTGCGCCGACTGCGTCGCACCCTGGCTTGGTTCATCTATCGCAAACCAAGCGGACGGGTGGCTTTGGGGATCCAATACGGTCACCTGCACGCAGCGACCACCGACGGGTACGGCGGCCGCGCCTCCGCCGGGCTGCGCGACCTGTTCCCGATGGAGGAAGCATTTGCGATCAGCGACACCCTGCATCAGGCCGTTGACCAACTGCAGGACAACCCGACAGTCAGCGGACCCGCCGCCGCGCGGTACCGCGACGCCGTGACCGAGTACCAGCACCACTACCAAGGCCTGAGTTTGACCCCCAAGCAGGCAGCCGCGCTCATGAACAACCCAGACCTACGGGTGCACGACGCCGACGGCCAAACCCTCGCCTGCTGCTTCGACGCCCAAAAGGCCCTCTGCCGCAAGGGAACCAGGCCGACCCAAGTGGCAACGACGCCGGACCTGACCGCCTGCGAGGACCGCTGCGCCAATATCGCGCGTAACGACCGGCACATCGCCGCTATCGAAGCTGACGTCAGCGCCCTGCGGGCCGAACTCGCCGCACCGCTGACCCCCGTCCCGCTGCGGCATCGCATCGAGGCCCAGATCACCCAACGCGAGGCAATAATCCAGGCCCACCACGACACCCGGGAAGGGCGCTCATGACCGACACTCAGCCTGAGCGGCAGGCCATCCGCGATGCCATGTGGCGCCTCCTCGACGGGAAACCAATCCGCTCCGACGGCAAACTCACCATCAAGTCCCTTGCAGATGAGGCCGACGTCAAACGCTGGATCCTGACCCACCGACACCAAGACCTGCAGGATGAGTTCCGGGCACGCGTCACCCGACACGGCAGTGATCCAGAACCAGTTCGCCTCCTCAAGGCCCGTGTCCACGACCTGCTCCAGGACAACCAGCGGCTCCGGGCCGAGCTACGCGAGGCCAAAGCCACCACCTCCATGCTCGAGCGACTCATTGTTGTCGAAGCACTCGAAGCCCACACGACCCCTCGCCCGGGCGCACCGCCGGGTCCTACAAGGTTGCGTCCCGTCACGTAGCCGACCCAGTCCAGTTCGCGCCAGTCTCAATCCACCCGACTCAAGCCGTCCACCACACCAAGGGGAACCAGCAGTGCCCAACATCTTCGACAACATCACCGACAAGACACGCCTCGGGCTGGCTCTCGTCGATTCCCTCAAGGACTTCGACACCATCGACGTCGCCACCGGATACTTCGACCTGCGCGGCTGGTCCAGTTTCGCCGACATCGTCGACACCAAACCGGAGCCCGCGCCGGGAGCCCGCGCGACAGCTCGGATCCTCGTTGGAATGATCGCCCCATCGGAACCCGAGCAATTGCTCAACTCCCTGCAGGACCAGGTGCAGCCACCCGCGTACGGATCCGACATTCACGATCGGGAGAAGGCCCTCGCTCAACGCGACCGCCTCGTCAAGCACCTACGTCACCAGCTCATGCGCGGCCTGGCCACCTCCAGCGGGCAGCGCACCTTGCAAACCCTGAAACGCCAACTGCGCGACGGTCTGGTGGAGATGAAGGTCTTCACCGAAAAACCGTTGCACGGGAAGACCTACATCTTTCACGCTCCCGAGAAGAAGCACAGCTCTTGTTGGGCGTACGTCGGGTCGTCGAACCTCACTGGCGCCGGGCTGCACAACAATCTTGAGCTCAACATCGACGTGCAGGATTCCGACGCCACGACCAAGCTCGCGACATGGTTCGTCGACCGCTGGGACGACCCGTTCTCCCTAACCATTACCGAGGAGATCATCGACCTCATTGCCGAATCGTGGGCCGACGAACAACAGCCCACACCGTTCGAGGTGTACCTCAAGGTCTGTCACTCGCTGGCCCAAGACGCCCGTGACGGGATGGGCTACGTGCTGCCCACTTCAATGAGCACCCTCTTGCTCGACTACCAGGAAAGCGCCGTGCGCACCCTGTCCCGGAGGATCGTTCGCCGCGGCGGGACGATGCTCGGCGACGTTGTCGGCCTCGGTAAGACCCTTACGGCCGTGGCCACCGCCCTCATGCTTCAAGCTGCCGAGGACTACTCCACCCTTGTGCTGTGCCCCAAGAACCTCGAACCCATGTGGCAAGAGCACCTCGAGGCCTACGACATCAACGGCCGGGTCTTGCCCTACTCCATGGTCGAAAAGGTTCTCCCCGAACTCAAACGCTTCAACCTCATCATCTGCGACGAGTCGCACAACCTGCGCAACAACGGCACCATCGCCTACGAGGCCATCCATCGTTACATCCGCGCCAACGGTTCAAAGGTGCTGCTACTCACGGCCACCCCGTACAACCTCGCGTTTACCGACGTCGCCAACCAGATCGGTCTCTACATCGACGAGGACGACGACCTGGGCATCGTCCCCAGTGAGGCGCTCCGCAACGACCCCAACCTGATCAGCAAAGTCGATGGGAAGATCAACACCTTGGCCGCGTTCCGCCGTTCCGACGAACCGGAAGACTGGAAACGGCTCATGAGTGACCACCTCGTACGCCGCACCCGCTCATTCATCAAGCGGACCGCGAAGAAGGAGCTCGTCACCAGCCCGGACGGTACCCAGTGCGAACGCGAGTACCTACAGTTCGCCAACGGCGAGAAGTTCCACTTCCCCACACGCGTTGCGACGCCCCTGAGTCACGCGTTCACCACCGACGACCCCGCCGCACTCATGGAAGACGACTCCACCCTCGACGCGATCCGCGACCTGATCCTGCCCCGCTACAGGCTCGCTGACTACGACAACCCCCGCGCCAACCACACCGGCGTCGATACCAAGAACCTCGACGACATCCGCTCCGGCCGCGGCAACGTCAGCGGCTTCGTGAGAATCAGCCTCTTCAAAAGACTGTCCTCCTCCGGGCACTCCTTCGTCATATCCTTGCAACGCCAACGAGCCCGCAACGAGCTGTTCATTCACGCCATCGACCACAAACTTCCCATCCCGCTCGGCGCATTCACTGACAAGCAGATCGCCGTCACCGATGAGGACATCGAAGGCGACGGCGAACTCCACGGCAGCACCGCGACCCGCTACACCACGCTGATGAAATCTCTTCCAGCCAAGACCAAGTGGGTCAACTCGACCGTCTTCAAGGCCGCTCTGCGCAAGGACCTGGCCAAGGACAACGCCACCATCACCAACCTGCTCGACCGATTCGGGAACTGGGACTCCACGCGGGATTCCAAGATGAACGCGATGGTCGACATGCTCACCAACCAGCACCTCGGCGAGAAGGTCCTCGTGTTCACCGAGTACAGCGACACCGCCGAATACATCGCCGACGCACTCACCAACGCCGGCATCGGCAACGTTGGTCTCGCCACCGGAAACACCGAAAACCCCGCCAGCGTCGCGCGCCGGTTCTCCCCGAACTCCAACAAGCTGCCCAGCCAGGTGGTCACCGGCCCAGCCACACCCGATGACCCGATCGACGTCCTCATCGCCACCGACGTCCTCTCTGAAGGTCAGAACCTCCAAGACGCCCACATCGTCGTCAACTACGACCTTCCATGGGCCATCATCCGGATTATCCAGCGAGCCGGCCGCGTCGACCGAATCGGTCAGAAGTCCGACACCGTGAACGTATACCTGATCACCCACGAGAAAATCGAGCAGCAGATCCGGTTACGGCAGCGCATCAAAGAGCGGCTTGGTGCCGCCGCGGAAGCCTTCGGCTCCGACGAGAAGTTCTTCGGTGGCGACCGCGAAATCAAGACCCTCGACGATTTCTACAAAGGTCGTGTCACCGAAGACGAAAGCGACGACGAAGCCGAAGCCGACTCCGTCAGCGAAGCGTGGCTGGTCTGGTCCAAAGCCCAAGAGCACCACCCCAAGATCACATCCAAGGTGCTCGGAATGCAGGACATGATCCACTCCACCCGATCCCAGAACCTCCACGAAAACCACGGCAGCGTGACCTGCTACGTCGCCACCACATCCGGTGTCGACGCCTTCGCCACATCAACTAACACTGAGCAACGCATCCTGACCCCACTGGAAGCCCTGCGCATCTTCCGAGCCGACCCCGACACCCCAACCGCACCTCTGCGCGCCGACCACTTCAATCGCGAGAAGGCCCTCGTCCAAGGCACCCTCAAAACGGAGACCATCGCAGCGGGCAACCTCAAAGGCATTCGCAAATGGGCTTGGCAACGTCTCGGGGGCACCCTCTTCGGCGCCAAGGCCACCGACGCCCTCGACGCCCTCCACACGCGCCCACTGACTGAACACGCAACCATGCGCCTAACCCAGTCACGACGAAACAAGTACAGCCTCGAAGACCTCGCCGACCTGATCAACCAGCTCCACGACGAAGACCGGCTCGTCATCGGCAGCACCGACACCGACACCATCAAGATCGTTTGCTCACTAGGAGTCCAGGACGCATGACCAGCCCACTCATCGCAGGAACCGAGCAGCGCGACTACCAAAAACTCTTCCTACTCGACCTGAACTGGTCCCGGCCGGACCAACCTCCAATCACCTACGAGCACGAAGGACGACCAGTCACAGCGACGAATGTCTCGTCCTACAGGGGCCTGCGAGTGTGGGTCGTCAACGAGAAACCGAACTCTGCCTTGGAAGCCGCACTCGATCAGCACCTGGCGAAAACCAGCACCGATCGCATCCTCATCTTCCACGACGACACAGAGCAGGTTTGGCGCTGGCCAGTCCGTCGCGCTGTCGGCACCACCACCAGCACCCGCCTGAGCAGGCACAAGCACCGGAACGGCGACCCCGATCCCAGGTTCGCCGCCAAGCTCGACGTCATCCAGCTCCCTCTCGACGTCGTCCTCGACAGCAACACAGTCTTGGCCAGAGTGCGGGAAGCCTTCGACGTTGAAGCACAAAACGAAACCAAATACGCCTCAAAGCTCATGGCTCGCCTATATGCCGCCATGGAGAAGGCGTACCCGATCGCGAAGAATTCGAAGGTACGCGACCACGAAATATCCGTGACACTCGCCCGCATCCTTTTCCTGATGTTCGGCGACGACACTGACATGTGGCCAGAAGGGCGGTTTCAGGATTTCATCCTGGACCACACCTCTGCCGACGGTTCCGACATCGGGGAACGTCTCACCGAATTGTTTGCTTACCTCGACACACATCCCACGAAGCGTGGCAACGTGAAGCCCGAGTTCGACGGCTTCCGATACGTCAACGGCGGCATCTTCGAAGAGCGGCTCATCCTCCCAGCCATCAACGCTGAGTTCCGTGCCGCCGTTCTCGAAGCCTGTGACCGAGATTGGAAAACCATCAGCCCAGCCATCTTCGGCTCCATGTTCCAATCAGTTCGCGACGCCAAAACCCGTCGCGAACTCGGCGAGCACTACACCTCCGAGGAGAACATCCTCAAAACCCTCAACCCGCTCTTCCTCGACGAGCTGCGGGCCGAGTTCGAGCACATCAAAACCCTAGGCAAGTATGAAGCCGACAGGCTCCGAAAGTTGCGCGACCGACTCGGCCGTATCCGCTTTATGGATCCTGCCTGTGGCTGTGGCAACTTCATCATCGTCGCCTACCGTGAACTTCGCGACCTCGAACTGGCCATCATGGAACGGCTCCAAGAAATCACCGGCGACGGTGCGATGCTACTGGCGAACGCGGGCCTAATGGTCAGCTTGGACCACTTCTACGGCATCGAAATCGACGAATGGCCAGCCCGCATCGCCGAAACCGCCATGTTCCTCATCGACCGCCAGTGCGATCTCAAACTGACCGAGCGCCTCGGATTAGCACCCGACAGACTCCCCATTCAGGAACAGGCCACGATTGTCGTCGGGAACGCACTGAGAACAAACTGGAACGCAGTATGCCCCTCTAGCGATGACGTAATTATCGCAGGGAACCCGCCATTCATTGGCGCTCGTTTGAAGTCGTCGGAGCAAGGTTTCGATCTCGAGACTGCTTGGGGCGGGGACTACAACGGCGATCTGGACTACGTCACGGGCTGGCACGCCAAGGCGCTCGATTACCTAAATGATCACGACGCACGTTGGGCTTTTGTTACCACGAACTCGATCACCCAAGGGCAGGCTGCGGCGGCACTGTTCGGACCAATCCATCGACGTGGTTGGACCATCTCATTTGCCCACCGCACTTTCCCATGGACGTCCGAGGCAGCGGGGAAGGCAGCCGTGCACTGCGTGATAGTTGGATTCTGTCGCGACCCAAGGAGGCGACGGCTGTTTACGCACGAAGCAGGTCATGGCACACGTGAAGTCGAAGCTCGCTCGATCAACGCCTACTTGGTCGACGGTCCTTGGGTGCTGGTAGACAAACGCAACGACATCTTGAGCCCGTCGTTGACTCGTTGCGACTTTGGCTCCATGGCTAATGACGGGGGTCATCTAATCGTGGAGCAGGGCGAGTACGCGACTGTCAAATCCGATCCTCTTGCGCGCAAGTACCTTCGTCGCTTCGTCGGATCCGAGGAGTTGGTCAATGCTAAGCAGCGCTGGTGCCTCTGGCTAGTGGACGCTGAGGCGCGTGAGCTCGAAGAGTCCCCAGTACTTCATGATCGGATCGTCGGTGTGTACGCCCACCGGATGAAGAGTAAACGCGAGGCTACGCGAAGGCTGGCTCGTGTTCCGCAACTCTTCGCCGAGAGGCGCCAGCCGGAAAGCAGCTACTTGTGCATCCCTCGCGTCGTGTCCGAATCTAGGCCCTTCTTCACTGCAACTCGATTTGGTTCTGATGTAGTCGCTAGCGACGCAGTGTTCACCGTTGAGGACCGAGACGGCTTCCTGTTTGGGGTCGTCGCCTCAAGCATGTTCATTACCTGGCAGCGGACCGTGGGCGGAAGATTGAAATCTGACCCCCGTTTCTCGAACACGATCGTATGGAACAACTTGCCTCTGCCCCTCGTGTCGTCAGAGCTTCGGACGCGAATTGCGAGTGCTGGTCAAGAGGTAGAGCGTGCACGTCAGAAGTCGCTTGGGGCTTCATTGGCCGACCTCTATGATCCCAAACGCATTCCCGCCGAGCTGGTTGATGCCCATGGAGTGCTCGATGCCCTCGTTGACCAGGCTTTCGGAGCCAAGAGGGCTTGCCGTTCGGAGCTTGAGCGGTTGCAGATTCTCTTCGCGCGGTACGAGGAACTGAGCCTCCACTGACCGCGGCGAATCCGTGCGGCAAGTGAGGTGAACGTTGATGGGGCGATCCCACCCAGCTTGATAAACGCGTCAACGGCTCTAATCAAGTACTGCACGATCTGGTCGGGTGCGGATCGTGGCCGTTCTGTGGAGAAGTATCCTGCCAGCAACGCGCGCAGAACATTGGGTAGTACTGCGGGACGCTGATTTTGCGCAGTCAGCTACAACGGTGCTTGGCAACACGGCTGAAACATCGGGGGAACCCGGCAGCGGATCCCTCAGCAGTCGGCGGAGATTCGCCGATCTCGACGACGGCAGTCCGGATGGAATGCTCGTCGACGACGAGGCCCACCTGTGGTCGGCGGTCCGGGGCGGTTCCCGGATCGAGCGGCGCTCCCCCATGGGTGACCTGGTACTACGGATCGACCTACCGGCGCGGCAACCCACCAGCCTCACCATGAGCGACGGACACCTCTTCGTGACGAGCGCTCTCGACGGGCTGGCCGACGCTGGACCTGCGGACGGTCACCTGCTGCGGCTGGCCACGTCACTAACCTGCACACCGGCCGTTTCAGCCGCGCTCGATCACTGAAACCCGCCAAAGAGAACGAGACAGAGCATCGTACGGCTTGATAGGCTTGTATCCACGCGCATGACGATGAATCTGCTGGCCGGTCTGATAGAGGCAGCTCGATCCCGTGCTGCCGAGCAAGGGAGAAGCGTTACCAGTGTGGTTGCCGAGGCGCGCTCCGGGCGTTACTCAGCCCCCCTGCGGTCTCGACTGAAACGGAGCCACCCGCCCTGCCGGCCTACGGCGACCCCAACGGGCGGCTGCTCGGATCCGTTGCTGCGTGGGAACGTCGTCCCTGATGCCTGGATCGCCACTACTCACGGCGCACGAGTTGCAACGGCGGACCGGGGATTCGCCCGTTTCCCGGGTGTGGACACGTTCGACCCGGTGCAGCCCGGAGCTCAGTAGCCCGGGAAAACCGACCGCAGACCGTCAAGATCGACGGCACCCTCGACGTCGACACCGGCCTGGGAGAAACGCGGCGAGAGCCGCCCTGTGACTAAGCGGAGCCACGCCTGCGCCGTGATGGTGAGCGTCGCATCGGGTGATTCGGGTGCTTCGCCGAGGCCGCCGCCCTCGCCGAGAGTCAGCCCGAACGTCCGGCCGGCGTCCGCCACCGTGACGAGCACAGTCGTGGGACCTTGCTGCCAGCGGTCGAGCTTCGCGATCCGACCGAACATGAACGCCATGTGGTCCAGCAGCAGCGGCGCCGCGGCGGGCTCGACCACCGCGCCCGGATCGACGGCGACCCGCACGTCCCACGAGTGCAGCGCGAACTCGTTGAGGCGGAACCTCGCCGCGGTCCCGAGGTCGACAGGTACAGGCAGGAAGCCGAGGTCGGTCGTGACGTCCCGCTTGGCCGTGTCGTCCAGGGCGCCCCACCAGGCGAGCAGCGCGGCGTTGGCGCTGAGGTAACCCTCGCGGCGCTCCTCGGGCGACATGGCGTTCCAGCGCGCCCAGACCTCCTCGTTGAACGGCATCCCCGGACTCGGCTTGCCAGTCACAGCAGCTTCGAGGCCGGCGAGGCCGATCACCGCGCCGCTGCCGAGGTGGCTCAGCACCTGCGACACATCCCACTCGGCCGCCGCTGACGGGCCCTCGAGCTGCGCGTCGGTGAGCCCCCCGACGACTGGATCCAGCTCGGCGGTCCCGGCTCGTAGTGCATCGATGACCCGGTCCACGAGCATGATCGTCATGAATTGCTACTTCCGCGAAGGGGTTCGGGGTGCGTCGGGGATGAGTATGCCTCGCGCGGGCGACAGTTTATTGAGGGCGACGTGTTCGTCGCCCTAGCGACCTGGCTGCAGGAGCCGCTCGTGAGCCGCCAGGACCGACTCCGCGCCGCGGATACGCCGGCGGGACGCCTCCACCAGCTGCCGCCTGTGCTCGTGCAGCTCCGCGACCAGGTTGATGATCTCCGCCGAAGAGCTGACGCCGAGCTCGGCCTGCAGGTGCTCGCGGTCCAGGTTCAGCGCGTTGAGCTGGTCCACAAGGCTGGCCAGCATGGTGCCCGTTCCGGCGCCGGCAGAGCGGACGAGGTCGACGAGGTCCGCCGTAGCGCTGCAGCCGAGGGCCTGTTCCAGTTGCTCGCGTTCGGCGTAGAGCGCCTCGACCCGGGCAACCAGCTCAGGGTCAGGCCGAGCGCGATCGGGAGCATTGCGCTGGCCCTCGAAACCGGTGGTGATCGCAAAAGGCTCGACCTCGACTGGCTCGTCGTCGACCAGCTCGTCGTCGACCAGTGAACGAGGGCCAGGCGGCAGCCGCAGACCCGCAGCCAGGGTGGACAACGCGGATTCCGAGCCGTCGATGATCGGGCCGGTGGGCAATCGGAAGACACGAGCCGAACCGCCAGGCGGGTCCGACCGCCGTGTCGCGGGATGGCCCAGGGACTGATCGAGGTCCTCCAGCCACAGCGCCAGGGACTCCGTGGTCCCTGACCGGTCCCGGTGGGAGGAGCCGCCGACAAGGTGACGAGCGGCGCTACCGCCCGCCAGGCGTCGGACTCGCGGAAGCCAGTTGGTCAGGGTCACTCGTCGAACACCTCATGAGTGGGGGGGCCGGTGAGCGACCAGTCCTCGCTGAGTCGGTTCAGCTCCGCAGCCATTCCGGTAAGCCGCATCGCCTGTTCCTGGATTGCGGAACTGGCTGAGGCAGCGCTCGACACCGCCACGCTCGTCTCGACGATCGCGGCACTGATCTGCCGGGCGCCCTCACCGCCGATGCTCGCCGCAGTGTCGATATCCCCGAGCATCTCCGACTGCTGCTCGATCACTTCGGAGGTCGAGGCTTGCAGCTGCTGCACGGTCTGCACCACAGTCAGGATCTCCTGGAAGGCGGCGGATGCCGCAGTGGAATGCGTGACGATCTGCTTGATCCGAGCCTCGATGTCGCGGGTGGCCTCCTCGGTGTGCAGAGCGAGCCGCTTCACCTCCTGCGCCACCACGCCGAAGCCACGGCCGGCCTCGCCGGCACGTGCCGACTCGATGGCCGCGTTCAGCGCAAGCAACTTGGTCTGCGAGGCGATCCTCGCGATCACCCCGACGACGTCGGCGATCCCCTCGGCGGATGCCTGCAGTTGCGACCCGAGGGCGACGGAGTCGCCGGCTCGCACCAGGGCGGCCTGTGAGGCAGCGGATGAGTCGCCCATCCCGCGGCTCAGCGACTCCGTGCCGGCGGCGAAGGTCCTGGTCCGCTCTGCCACGCTGCCGACGCGCCCAGCGACATCCTGGCTCGCATACGTGATCACGTTGACCTGGTCTGCCGCCTGCTCGGCCACCATGCTCAGCTCGACGCTCGCAATGAAGAGCTCTTCACCGCCGGAGTTGAGCAGTTCGCTGGAGCCGCCGACCACGATCACCAAGGCGGTGATCCGCTCGGCCAGGGCGTCGACCGCCTGCGCCAGCCGGCCCTTGGCGCCGCTGTGATTCCCGCCGCAGCGAGCCGACAGGTCTCCGATCGACAACCGTTCGATGATCGCGATGATCTCGTCGAGGTCGCTCCGCAGCGCCGGGACGCGCGGGAACGGCGGCAGGCGCAGCCCTGCCCGCGTCGCTGCGTCCGCTGGCGGGTGCTCGACTTGCTCGCTGTCGGTCACGCTGTACACGGGGCCTCCAAGGACGTCTCGAGTGTCACAGTCGGACCGCATGGGCGTCGGCGGCGAGCAGATCGGTTCGGGCCGCGGCGATCAGGGAGTGGGTCTCGACGTCGCAGTCGAAGCCGGCCACCGTCGACAGCCAGGCCGGCTTCGCCGCTGCGAAGCCGTCGGCGAGACCGCCGGCTACGAGGTGCTGGTACTGGCCGAGCGCCACGGCCAGCACCGCGAGTATCGTGGTGAGCCGGTCGGCTTGGGACAGCGCGGTCCGGGCGGCCAGCGGTGCCATCGGCACGATGTCCTGGTTTCCGGCGTTCGTCGGCACGCTCATCGTGGACGCCCAGGCGCACGCGTGTCGGATCTCGGCCAGGATCGCTGACGCTGTGAGCTGCGCACCGGCCAGCCCGGCTTGGGCTCCCGGCCGGGTGGCCAGGAGGAGGGGGCCGCGCGAGGTCTGCGGTGAGGCCAGGACGTCGATGTGCCGCTCCGCCAGGACCGCGACCTGAGTCAGGGCCCCGGTCAGGGTGTCGGCTGCCGTGGCAACGGCGGCCGCGTGGAAGTTCCCGCCGTGCAGGGCGACCCATCCGGCCGGAGCATCCTCATCCGGTGACAGCACCGGGTTGTCGTTCACGCCCGCCAGCTCATCGTCAACGAGGCCGGCGGCGAACTCGACAAGGTCGAGTGACGGGCCAAGCACCTGCGGTGCGCAGCGCAGCGAGTAGACCTCCTGGAGCGAGCGCCGTGGATGCTCCGGGTTGTGACCCCCACTGCTCGCCGATGCGGCGGTCCTGATCAGCGCTGCCGCTCGCTGCTGACCGCGTTGGCGCCGGACGGCGTGCAGCCGCGGGTCGAGCGCTTGCAGGCGCGCACCGAGGCTTGCGTACAGCCAGCCGGTCAGGTCCGCCGCCCGCTCGGTGAGCCGTCGGGCTCGCACCACGGCCAGCGCCGCCAGCGCGGTGGAGTAGCTCGTTCCGTTGACCAGCGACAGCGCGTCTCTGGCGTCCAGGGCGGTCGGCTCCAGCCCGACGCTGGCGAGCGCCTCGCGGGCGGGACGGGTCTGACCGAGGAGGTGGGCATGCGGACCGGCGGCTAACGCCGACCCCTCGCCGGTGAGCAGCCGCGCGACGTGCGCGAGCGGGATCAGGTCACCGCTGGCACCGACGCTGCCGAGCTCGGGCACCGCAGGCACCAGACCCCGGTTGAGCACCGCCAGGTACGCGGCCAGCGTCTGGGGGCGAACTCCTGAGTGGCCCTGGGCCAGGGCGTTGGCCCGGACCAGCATCATCGCGCGGACCACCGGGGGCGGCAGGAGGCTTCCGGCCCCGGATGCGAGGTGTGCGATCAGTCCGGAGCCATGCGAGTAGGGGTCTTCAGCGGCCGCGTATAGGACGTGCGGGCCGAACCCGGTGGTCGAACCGTAAACCGGTGCGCCGGTGGCGAGAATGCGCTCCAACCCGTCGCGGCTGGTTGCCAGGTGCACGCTCGCGCCATCACGAAGCTCGACCAGCGCAGGCGAGTCGCCCTCGACAGCTGCGGAGACCTGCGAGCAGTCGAGCACGGCCGGCAATTCGACCACCTCGGCTCGGGGGCCGGGGGGGCGCCTGGGCGCCGTCTGCGCGGGCAGGGTGATGGTGGACATCGACATACCTCTCAGGTCTGCGCTTCGCCGGAACGTGATCCGGTCTTGTCGATCGGTACATGGGCTGGCTCGGACGACGGTGACCGTCGCGGTCGAGCCGCGGCCCGCGTGATCGTCATGGCGGTAGCGGCGGGGGGGTACCGGTCCCAGGAGTCGCTGGCGATCAGGCCGCCTGCAAGGCTAGCCATGAGATCGTCGGCACGGTCGCTGCCCGCGCGGAAGCCGTCGCTCACAGCAACGGTGAGGGTGAGCCAGGCACCGGCGCCGGCCCGCTCCAGCAGGTCGCCCAGAAGCTCTGGTGCCTCGGCGGCCGCCGTGTCGCGCAGCATCACCTCGGCAGCCGTCAGACCGAACAACAAGTCGTAGAGGACTCCTGCGGGGTGGGTCCACGGCAGCACGCTGGCCATCACCATCGCCGGCCGCGACTGCGGGTCGGTCGGGGCCCAGCGCTCGCCGAACAGGCCGACGAGGCGTGCATTGAGCAGGTCGGCCAACGTGTGCTGCGAGTAGGCGTGCCACGTCAGGGCACCGCTGGCGTGGTCTTCGCGCAGCAGTAACGCCGCGTCGAGCGACGGGGTGGGCGTCGCAGGTCGCAGGGTGATCCCGCCCCGGTCGAGCAGCCCGTGCAGGGCGAACGCGGCACACCAGCTTGGTGCCGGCTGCTGTTTCGCGACTTCTGCGAGTTCCACGGCGGCGAACAGCACGAGGGCCGCATCGACGGCAGTGGCGTCGAGGGCGATAGGGGCGAGGGGGCCGGGTCCCGTCGCGAGTGCGATGCCGATACCGCTGCTCAGCCCCGCGACGAGGGCGACGGCACGGAGCAGATCGTCCTCGGTCACCACCAACAGCCGGTCACCTTGCGTCAATCCGAGGGCTCGCAGGTCAGCAACTAGAGCTCGGGCCGCGGTCCACAGGCTGGCCGCCGGAAGCGTCCGGTCCCCGCAGACGATCACCGGCGCATGGGAGCCGCGTAGGCGGCTGTGCAAGAGAGCGGCCAACGGGCGGGGTCGGTCGACCACGAGATCCGGGGCAGTGTCGGACAGGCTGGGCACGTTGGCTCCCCTCAGCGGTGGTCGCGAAACGGTGGCAGGGCTCGGTGTTTCGGCGGCGAAGTGGTCGGCCCCAGTGGGCGCCGGACGGATCGAACCGCCCAGCGCCCACGGGGTGGCTGCTCACTTCTTGGCGATGAGCATCCAGTTGGCGCCACTCGCGCGGTGCAGGTGCACCTTGACCTCGGTGGGCTTCATCTTGTAGGTGAAGGTGTAGGAGAAGAGACAGTCGGCGCTGCCCTGCTCGACTCCCTTGGCGAAGCAGCCGCGGAAGACCTTGTTGTTGGTGCAGGGAGCGATGTCGGTGAAGAAGTTCTTCCCGATGGCGTGCGAGGACGCATACCCGCCCAGCTCGCTCTCGTACCGGTTGTAGACGCTGATCGTGCCACGGTCGTCGATCTTCACCGCGCCGTAGCGCAGCGAGTCGATCTGGGACGGTGACATCGTGTTCAGCGCGGACAGCTCAGTCGTGGAGACGAAGCTGGCACCGGTCGCGGCCGCCTTTGTTGCGGTGGACCACATCGTGTCGACGAAGGCGTCGCTCATGCCAGGAACCTTTCGTGATTCTCGAGGATGGAGGATTCGTATGCCAGCCGGCGACGGGTGTCGTCGACCAAAGTGCGGATGGAGCCGCGCAGTTCCTTGACCACCGCGATGATCTCGGTGGGGTTGCTGCAGCCAAGCGCGGCCTGCAACTCCTCGTGCTCGGCGTACAGCGAGATGAGCTGATCGGTCAGGCTTCCCAGCATTCCCTCGCCGTGTTTGGCAGCCACCAGCGGGATGATCTCGGCGGCGGTCGAGACGCCTAGTGCCGCCTGGAGCTCCTGCTTCTCCTGGTAAAGCGCGGACAGCTGCGCCACCAGACTTGCGTTCGCGTCGTCGTGCTCATGTGCTTCGGAGCCCGTCACCGTGTCGGTTGCGTACCCCGACCCGAAGGATCCGTTCATCAGTTGGCGATCTGGTTGGCGAACAGCTGCTCGATGTTACGTAGCTGGCCCTGGTCCAGCAGCGGCTCGAGGAGCGAGATGAAAGTTGAGATCATCGACGCCTCGGCAGCGACCTCCTTGTTGCAGGAGCCGGTCTGCATCTCCTCGTAGCAAACGCGCACCTGGCGCTGGATCCACTGGGCCTTGTACTCCACGTAGGCGCAGGCCAGAATCCAGTTGAGCTCGTCGGCCACCGGGATGCTGTCGACCTGCCCGAGCAGGCTCAGGCGCAGCTCTTCGGCCTTCGCCAGGACCCGGTCGCGGACCTCAGGGGTGGAGGTCGACAGCGCGCCGTCGGTCAGCACCGACTGGAGGTGCGGGGCCAAAAACACACGATGCAGCGTGGCTTGGAGATCGGCCTCCTCCGTTACCTCGAAGATCGTCACATGACTCCTTACGGGTCGAGTGCGCGGCCTCAGGCCGTGCCCTGCCGTGCCGTGCCGTGCCGTGCCGGAAACATTGATCGACGGTCGGTCGACGTTCTGGGCTTCGACCAGGGCCACTGGGTCCTTGAGGGGTTCCGGCGCTCCGGGACCACATGGCCGAGGCGTCAATCACCCGGCCGGTCAGCATCAGGTCGGTCAGCCGGTGCACCCCGATCAGAAAGCCCTGGGCCGTAGCCGGTTCGCCTGTGCGGGCGGACCAGCCGAAGCATCGCCACCTCAGCTGCCAACTCGATCTGCATCGACCCCCTCCTTCGTTGCACCCGCGGGACCCGACTTCGCGAGATCGAGTGCCACTGGCCGAAGGTCGGTTCGGCGGATCTTTCCGGTCGTGTTGGTCGGAAGGTCGACGACGAAGCGGATGTACTTCGGGATCTTGTAGCGGGCCAGGGCGGCGCCGAGGTGGCCGCGCACCTCGTCCTCGGTCAGCGAGGAACCCGGTTGACAGGTGAGAAACGCGGCCCCGACCTCGCCCCAGCGGTCGTCGGGGACGGCGACCACGGCGGCGGCGGCGACGCCGGCGAGCTCGACCAAGACGGCCTCGATCTCCGCCGGATAAATGTTCTCGCCACCCGAGATGATCATGTCTTTGGCCCGGTCGACGGCATACGACCAACCGTCCGATTCCGTGCGGACGACGTCGCCGGTGCGAAACCATCGACCACTCATGGCATCGGCATCGGCATCGGCATAGAAGCTGGCTGCGGTCTCGGTCGGCCGCTGCCAGTACCCAGCGAAGACATGGGGACCGCGAACGATCAACTCGCCTGGGCGGTCCCCGAGCGGTCGTGGGCCATCGTCATCCAGCAGGGCGACGTCGGTGTAGAAGTGTGGCCGGCCGATAGAGACCGGCCGTTCGCGCGCACCATGCGAGGGGGCCATGAACACGCCCGGGGACGCCTCGGTCATGCCGAAGCCCTGGCGTAGCTCGATGCCCCGATCCAGCCACGCCCTCGCCACACGCTCCTGGACCGGCGACCCGCCGTAGACCACATAGCGCAGCGAGCCCAGGTCGGAGTCCGCCCACCCGCGGTGCTCGCACATCAGCTCCAACATGATCGGCACCAGTGACAGGCTGGTGATGCGACGCCGCTGCACCGTCGCCAGCACCTCGCCGGCCTGAAAACCCGGGTGCACCTCGATGCTGCCGCCCTTGAACAGCGTCGGAAGCGTGACCTGGCCCAAGCCCGCGATATGAAAGAGCGGCGCGGCGCAGAGGGCTCGGTCGGTGCTCAGCACATCGAGGTGCGCCAACTGGTTAACGGTGTTCCATGTGAGATTGCCGTGGGTGAGCAGGGCGCCCTTCGCGCGGCCAGTGGTGCCCGAGGTGTAGATCAGCAACGCCGGGTCGGACAAATCGACCGCTGCGGGGACGGACAGCGGCAAGGCGCTCGCGATGGCTCGGTGAACCTGGTCCGCCTCGCGCGACGGCGAGCCCAGGACAAGCACCGTGCGCAGCCCCTCCGGTCGGTCCGCCTCAGCCGGGACCAGGGCGACGAGTGCCTCGCTATGGACCAGCACGCCCGGTCGGCAATCACCGAGCAGGTAGGTGATCTCGGCCGCCGAGAGCCGAGTGTTCAGCGGCACGAAGATCGCACCCAGCCAGCCGGCGGCGAACAACGTCACGAAAGTCATCAGGTCGTTGGCGCCCAGATACGCCACCCGGTCGCCGTGCCCGACACCCGCGTCAGCAAGCACCCGTGCCATGCGGCGCACCTGGTCGTCCAACTCGGCGTACGTCAGCGAGCGGTCGCCCTGGCGCACCGCGGGCGCGTCGGCGTCGATGCGTGCGCGACGCCACGGCCAACTGCCCAAACCAACGTTGGATTCGGGTAGTGCCCACCTCGTCCGGATGTGGGGCGCATCGCCTGTCACGTCATGCCGCCCTCTGTCGACTAGGAGGTTTCCTGATGGTTTTGCCAAGTGCTGCAGCTTGGCATGCCACAGGACCGGGAGTAAGCGAAATGAGGGAGCCTGATATCATGAGATCTCGCGCAATACTGGCGAAAGCGCGCAATTTTTGTTAGCAATCAAACAGGTCGCGCCTAAACTACTCGATTGTCAGCCGGGGCCGATGCCGGTCAGGACCCAGGTCACAGGCGTCCAGGTGCGCTACGTCGTCGTCGATCGGCACCCTCCAGCTAGAGAACATCGAGCCAGGAGGTAGCGGCAGAACGCGCAGGGCAGCAGCGGCAGGACGCGCAGCGCGAAAGCGGCAGGACGCGCAGTGTGATCGCGGCAGGACGCTTGCCACGTCATGTCAGATCGCGTGGGCCGAGGACGCCCTGACCGACACGCGGGGTGTAATCGTCAACGGCGCGGCGAGCGGCTGCGTGCCATTCCGATCAGCTTCCTGTGGGCGTGAGTTCCACACTCTCTGACGGGAAGTCCGGTGCGGGTGGTGGTGTTGGAGATGAGGTTGATGATGGTTTGGTAGGTGGTCAATGGGCGGCCGCGCCAGTTCAGGGTGATGCGGGAGAACAGTCGGTGTTCGATCTTGTTCCATTTAGAGGTGCCGGGTGGGTAGTGGGACGGTGATGGTCAGTCCGGTGGCTGCGGCGAATCGGGCGAGTTCGGATTTCCACCGCCAGGGCCGGTGACCGTTGGATCCACCGC
>ENA-ORBV01004925-ORBV01004925.1-microbial-mat-metagenome-genome-assembly--contig:-NODE-4925-length-25060-cov-5.526078_pt1 | contig 25060 bp, 16 predicted proteins | sample MGYA00237777_ERZ505514 | MGnify/ENA primary metagenome ERZ505514 (study PRJEB26160, sample SAMN06269048) | microbial mat metagenome | isolation source: Oligotrophic lake microbial mat | place... | reverse complement strand
CGCGAATGACGCGGGCGTGGCCCGCCGCCCGTTCAGCTCCCGCCAGCGCTTCGCGCGCGCGGCCCACGCGAAGCAGAGCAGTCGAGCGCGTGAGTTCGATATTGCCGGCCACCTGCGGCTCCATGACACTCGCCGGATCTTCGGCCAGAAGAACCCGCGCCGCGCGAAGCGCCTCATCAAGGAGCTCCACGGCCTCGTGGGGCCGCCCCGCGTCCAACAAGGCCGCGGCCAGCATGCGTCGATGTGAGGCCAGGTCCCGGCGGATCGGGGTGACGTTCGGGAAGTCACCTTGAAGGGCTTCGAGGGTGGCGACGGAGTTCGCGAGTTCCGCGATCGCCTCATCGCTTCGGCCCACCCCATTGAGCGTGCGACCGAGCCGAGCGTGAAAGCTCGCCGAAAAGTGCCGCCGCTCTCCGCTCTGGGGAGCCAGGGCCAGCCATTGATCGACGAGAGCGACCGCGGCGCGGTGGTGAACAAGAGCGCCATCGGTATCGCCGAGGTTCGACCGACTGGGATTGCCAAGTAGGTCGCCAAGCAGCGCCTCGGAGGTCGCCACGTCCCTCAAAGCGGCGGGGGGCGCATTCGGCAACGACAGGACCGACCGACCGAATTCGACCCCGCGACGGAAATGCGCGGAGGCACCTGCAATGTCGCTGCGGGCGTCCAGCATCTCCCCCAATCGCTCCTCCAACTCGGCGCGCTCTAGTCGAAAAGTCGGATCGGATTCGAACGCCGAGGCGATGCTGTCGAGAAGGTTCTGGGACTTTGAATAGCTCGCGAGGGCGCCGTCGCGGTCGCCGAGGTTCGCGAAGCGCGGCAGGCCCTGGACATCACCCACCTTCACATAGGCCTGTGCTACTTCCCGGATGAGGAACGGATCCGATCCGGGATCGGCGGCTATCTCGTCGAAGAACTCGAGACTGCGATCCACGATCAGCCCCCGGGCCTTGGTGGAACCCGGCAGATTCATCACCGAGTCGTGGATGTCGAAGACCAGCGCCCGGGCCAGTTTGCGGGTCTGATTGAAGCGGCGGACCGCGCGTTCCCTCTCGATCGACGCCACACCGGCCTGGTATGTGGTCGCGGCCACGCCCAGGACGGTTGCGGCCACACCCACTGCGGCCACCACCACCGCGACGCGATTGCGGCGGGCGAACTTGGTCAGCCGGTAGCGGACAGTGTCAGGTCGTGCCGCCACGGGAAGTCCGCGAAGATAGCAACGCAGATCATCCGCCAACACCCCAGGCCCGGGATAGCGGCGTTCGGGCTCCTTCTGAAGGGCCTTGAGGACGATGGTGTCGAGGTCGCCCCGCAGCGTCTTCCGCAAATGCGCATCGGACACCAATGTCGACGGAAGGCGAGGTTCGGCCTCAAGCAGGCGGACCACGTCCAGCGCACCGACCTCGATCGGTCGGAACCCCGTAAGCAGTTCACAGAGAATGACGCCCAGCGCATAGACATCGCTCGCCGAGGAGAGCGGCCGACCGAGAATCTGCTCGGGGCTCGCGTACTGTGGAGTGAGGCGTCGTTCCGATGTTCGGGTCGAGCCCTCGGTCGGGTCGCGGTCGAGAGCCTGGGCGATGCCGAAATCGAGCAGCCGGGGCCGGCCCGCCCCATCCACCAGGATGTTCGCGGGTTTGAGGTCGCGATGAAGAACCAGGTTGCGGTGGGCGTACTCCACCGCGTCGCAGACCTCCGCCAATAGAGCGATGCGCGCGTTCAGGGCCAGACCGCGGGTCCTCGCGAACTCGATGAGGGGCGTGCCTTCCACGTACTCCATCGCGAAGTACGGAAGTCCGTCCTCCGTGGCGCCCCCGTCCAGAAGACGAACGATGCCGGGATGCTGAAGCCTCGCCAGCATGCGACGCTCCGATTCGAAGCGCCGCAAGAGTTCGTCCGTGTTAAGGCCCCGGCTGAGGACCTTGATCGCTACCCTCTGCACGAAGGCCGGATCCGCGCGCTCGGCCAGATAAACGGTCCCCATGCCCCCCCGGCCAATCTCGCGGACGATCACATAAGGCCCAATCGAACGCCCGGCAACCTCGCCCCCCGGCGCCATACTCTGTGGAGCCGAGGCCATGAAAGGCTCGTCGTCCGAATCGGAATGGGCGCCGAGCAGATCGATGGCCAGGCGAAGGACCTCTTCGTCCTTGACGCTGTCAGCGACGAAACGTCCGCGTTCGGCCGCGGGACGTTCCAACGCGCGTCCAAAAAGGTCGCGCACGATTTCATACTGTTGTGCGTCCATGCGTTTCCTTCGCTCCCTGGCGAGTGTAGTCCTCAATAAGGAACGCGCACGTTCCCCCGAGAAAAGACGATCGGGACGGTCTTTTCCACACTTTGATTGCTATGCTCGCCGCGTGCCTGAAGCCTCCCCGGACGTAACCAGCCTCCTCCGCCTTTGGAGCGAGGGCGACCAGAATGCCCTGGGAGAGCTGGTGCCGCTGGTTCAAGCCGAGCTCAAGCGAATCGCCTCCCGAGCCATGTCGCGGGAGTCCCAGGGGCACATCCTGCAGACCACCGCGCTCGTCAACGAGGCGTACATTCGCCTTCTGGGTCAGCACTCGGTCAGCTGGCAGAACCGCGCCCATTTTTTCGGCGTGGCCGGGCAGGCCATGCGACGCATTCTGGTAGACGAAGCGCGCGCGCGAAAGGCCGACAAACGGGCGGGAATGACGGTTGTCATCGACGAGAGGATCGACGCGTCGGACGAGCGTCCCCTCGATCTCGTGGCCCTGGACGACCTCCTCGTGACGCTGGAAACGCTCAATCCCCGGCAGGCGCGCGTGATTGACCTCAAGTACTTCGGCGGCCTCGAAATCGCCGAAGTGGCGGCGGTTCTCGGAGTGTCGCCCTCCACCATCAAGCTCGACTGGCAGATGGCGCGGGCGTGGCTGAAGCTTCATCTTCAGCCGGCGTAAGAGGACTTCTTTGTGCTACTTCGGCTGCCAGCAGTCCTCGATGCGTCGGCGGTCGATCCGACCCTCACGCAGGATTCGCGGGGTCTTTGAATCGGTCAGATCGACGATCGTCGATGGGGCGCCCGAGAGCGGTCCAGCATCGATGGCGACGCCCGCTCCCGGAAACGCCTCGATGGCGCTACCGAGGGTCAGGCACGGGGGCTCCCCCGCCAGATTGGCGGAGGTCGACACCAAGGGTCCTGCAAGTCGGGCGAGCTGGCAGGCCACTTCAGACGACGGAACCCGAATCGCGATCGTGGTGCCCCCCGCTAGAAGCTCCGGTGGGAGACCAAAGGCGGCAGGCAGCACCATGGTGAGCGGCCCGGGCCAGAAGGACGCGGCTAGTTGTTCGGCGGCCCTCGACCAGAATGAAGTGACCGAACGCGCCTGTTCCATATCCCCCACGATCACCGGCAAGGCTTTTCTGGCTTCGCGCCCTTTCGCCCTGCGGAGGTGAGCGACCGCGCTGCCTTCCAAGGCGCAACAGCCCAGTCCATAAAGAGTGTCCGTGGGGTACAGCATCAAGCTCCCCTGGCGCAGCTTGCGCGCGATGTCTTCCGCGACCTCGGCCTCGAGCACCACATCCTGCGAGTCGTAGCGGGTCATCGCAGTCACGGTGGGATCGTATCGCGCATACCGGGTACCCTATAATCCAGGCTCCCTTGATCGAACGACTCCTCACCGGGTGGCCGTCCCTTCCCAAGGGGTTTTCGACTCCTTTCTCCATCCTCACGCTCGTGGTCTGGACGGGAGTCATGGTTCTGGTCGGCCGCAAGGCCACCGAACAAACCGCCCTTGCCCTCACCAGCGACCTCGCGGCCTATGGCGAGCGGGCCCGCTGGAGCGGCATCTACTACCGGGGCGAGAAGATTGGTTTCTCCGTCAGCCAGGTCACCGAGCGCGAAGGCGGCTTCAAACTCCAGGAGGACGGGCAGATGCTGCTCACCCTCATGGGTGCGACCACGGCTTCGCGGCTCCGCACCGAGGTGAACGTCAACTCGGAGTACCTGATGGAGAGCTTCGCGTTCTCGCTCGACCCCGGCACCGGCCCCATCGCGATCACCGGAGTGCTCGAGACTCCCACCCGGCTCGCGGTGCGGATCGTGTCGCCCACCAGCGAACGGTCGCGCACGTTCGACCTCAAGGAACCCCCGGTGCTGGCCCTGAATCTGCCCAAGCGCCTTCTCGCGATGGGTCTTACCGAGGGCGCGCGACATCAGATTCAGATCTTCGATCCCGCGACCCTCACCAACGGCCTCGCCACTTTGGAGATCGGCGCGCGCGAAGTGGTGCGCATCCTCGACAAGCCGGTGCCGGCGTTCAAACTCAACATGACCTATTCGGGCATCAGCACCACATCGTGGATCACCGAGGTGGGCGAAGTGATCAAGGAGGAAAGTGCGATGGGCATGGTCGTGGTGCGCGAAAGCCGCGAACGCGCCATCGCCATGGCCATGTCGTCCGGAATCAAGGCGGACATGATCGAGGCCGCGGCCATTCAGCCCGAATCGAAAAGCCCCATCGACGATCCCGCCTCGCTCAAGAGTCTGCGCCTCGAGTTCTCAGGAGCCGATCTGCCGGGCAGTCCCGAAGAGCTCAACGGGGCCGGCCAGACCGTCGTCGGCAATGTCGTGATGATCAGCGATGCGAACGACCTCAAGCCAGGGCCCGTGCCGGCGGATATCCAGGCCTTCCTCGCGCCGGAGGCCTTCATCGAGAGCGATGCGCCCGAGATCGTGGCCGAAACAAAGAAGGCGCTGGATCAGGCGGGGGCCTCGGTCACCACCACGTCCCGCAAGAAGGCCGAGTTCCTGGTGCGCTATGTGAACGCGGCCCTCGAGAAAAAACCCACCATGAGCCTTCCCTCCGCAGTGGAGGTTTTGAGAACTCGGGTCGGCGATTGCAACGAGCACACCGCCTTGTATGTCGGCATGGCGCGGGCCGCGGGCATTCCTTCGCGGGTGGCGATCGGCCTCGTGAATCTTCGCGGGGCTTTTTACTACCACGCGTGGCCCGAGGTTTTTGTGAGCGACAGCAAGGCCTCGGATGGCAAGTCGGGGGTCTGGATTCCGGTGGACCCGACGTTGAACCAGTTCCCGGCCGACGTCAGCCATGTCCGGCTGGCCCGAGGCGGCTTCGAGCGGCAGGCCGCGATTCTGCCCCTCCTTGGCCGCGCGAAGATCAAGGTTCTCGAAATGGTGGATGGCCCGGGCGACAGCAATACCCGAGCACTCGTGGGCGCCGACCGCAAGGACACCCCGGCCCTCGCTCTCGACTTCCCCGCGGCCGAGAGCAAGGACAGTTGCTGGAGGCGTCCCACCCGCCGCTTCTAGCCAGGGCACTGGGGGGCGGCGTTCGAGTCGCCCGCCGCGTAAGCCCGGCCCTTCTGGAACCTCCCCTTTCTATGATCACAGTCAACAACATCCACAAGCGGTTCGGGTCCTTCAACGCGGTCAACGGCGTGTCGATCGAGGTGCCGCCGGGTGAGATCCACGGCTTCCTCGGTCCCAATGGTGCGGGAAAAACCACCACGATTCGGATGATCGCCGGTCTGCTGAAGCCCACTTCGGGTTCGGTGGTCATCAACGGAGCGGACCTCGCCACCCATCCCGAACGGGCCAAGGCCGCCCTCGGCTTCGTCCCCGACCGGCCCTTCATTTACGAAAAGCTGACCGCGTTCGAGTTCCTGAAGTTCTGCGGCGGGCTCTACGGAATGGAAGGGCCGGCGCTCGAAGCCCGATCTCTGGAACTGCTCGATCTCTTCGAGTTGTCACGCTGGAAGGATGAGCTGATCGAGGCCTTCTCGCACGGCATGAAGCAGCGGGTCGTGATGTGCTCGGCGTTCCTCCATCATCCCAAGGCGGTCCTGGTGGACGAGCCGATGGTGGGCCTAGACCCCCGCGGCGCGCGCCTTATCAAGGACATCTTCCGGGCCATGTCGAAGAAGGGCGTGTCGATCCTGATGAGCACGCACACCCTGGAAGTGGCGCAGGAGATGTGCGACTACGTGCGCATCATTCTCGGCGGGAAGATCATCGCGGAAGGCACCGTGGACGAAGTGCTGAACATGGCGGGCGAAGGTCACGAGGCGCTGACGCCCGTGTTCCTGAAGCTCACCGGCGGTTCCGGCTTCCAGGAAATCCCCGACGCGATCTGAAGTCCTGAGTCCATCGAACTGGGGCACGGGATTACTCTGGTTCCGTGGGCCGGAGGGCGCGCAGCCGAAACCCTCCTTCCGAGCTAGTTTTCCGAGCTAGTTCACGCCTGCTTGAGTTCCGTCCTCACGTCGAGGAGTTCCGGGAAGAACGTGAGTTCGAGCGCCTTACGAAGGAAGCCGACGCCCGACGAACCGCCGGTGCCCGGGCGGAAGCCGATGATACGTTCCACCGTCTTCATGTGCCGGAAGCGCCAGAGCTGGAAGTATTCCTCGACGTCCACGAGCTTCTCGCACATCTCGTAGGCGTCCCAGTGCTTCTCCGGGCTCTCGTAGATCTGCACGAACACCGGCATCAGGCGGGGATCGCGCTTGTGCGCCTTCGTCACATCGCGAGCGAGTAGATCGGCGGGTACCGGGAAGCCGCGGCGTCCGAGATGAGCGAGAAACTCGTCATACAGGCTCGGCGCTTCGAGCACCGCCTTGATCGCGGCATAAGCCGGCGCATCGTGACGGTGAGCCTCGATCATGGCCGCGTGTTTATTGCCCAGAAGAAACTCGATCGTCCGGTACTGCACCGATTGGAATCCCGATGAGTTCCCAAGTACCGAGCGAAACTGAAGGTACTCGGAAGGGGTCAGTGTCTCAAGCACCGCCCACTGATTGAAGAGCTGCATCTGGATCTGCTTCACCCGCGCCAAAATCTTGAAGCAGGGCGAAACGTCGTCCGCGCGCAGGTGCCGGATGGCCGCGGAGAGCTCGTGAATCATCAGCTTCATCCACAACTCGGAGGTCTGATGCTGGATGATGAAGAGCATCTCGTCGTGATGAACGGGCTGCGAGAGCGGCTGCTGGGCCGCGAGGAGCTGATCCAGACGCAGATAGCCCGCGTAGGTGAGGCGGTCCTTGAGGTCGAGGACGATGCCGGGCTCGAGGGCTCTCTCGTTTTCGGCGGGCGGTCCCGGGGGGTTCTTCTGGGTGTCATCGGTCATGGCAGCGCGATGAGGCTACCAGCGTCACCGGCGCGGCCCACGTAGAATCTCCCGGCTCAATGACCGCGACCGCGCTGCCCGGCCTCAAGAAGGGGTTCCCGTTCCTCCTCCTGCCCACCTACCTGGGCAGCGCCAACCGGGCCAAACGTCGCGAGAAGGGCGACGGTATCCGCGCCGTGGTCTTCGGCGCCATCGCCATCCTGGTGGCGTTCACGCTCTTCGCGGTGTCGTTCTGGTTGACCTGGCAGCTCACCGACTACGAGGAACTGGGCGAATACCTCCTCCGCCTTGGTATCTCGTGGCTCTTCCTGACCTTCCTGTCGTTCCTGGCCTTCTCGGCCCTGGTGACGTCGCTCTCGACGTTCTTCCTCTCGGAAGACCTCAAACTCCTTCTCGCCGCCCCCATTCCGAAGACCCGTCTCTTCTATTCGCGCTACGCGCGCACCCTGCTCCAGTCGTCGTGGATGGTCCTCGCCTTCCTGACCCCGGTTCTGCTCGGCATCGGCCTGGCCCGCTGCGCTCCCACGGCCTACTACCTGACCGTGCCCTTCGTGCTGGCGCCCTTCGTGATCATTCCGGTGGCCTTCGGCTCAATGGTCACCTTGATGCTCGTCAACGTGTTTCCGGCAAAACGAGCGCGGGACATCCTGATGCTCACCGGCCTGCTGTTCGCCGTGGCCATCGTCATGCTCCTTCGCTTCATCCGGCCAGAGCGGCTTCTCTCGGTGCGTTCGCTGCCCGACATCACGGCCTTCTTCGCAACCCTGCAATCCCCCATCACTCCTCTGCTGCCGTCATTCTGGGCCGGAGAGGCCACGTTCGCGCCGCTGATGAACCGCACCGGCTGGCTTTATCTGGTGGCCTTGTGGACCACCGCCATAGCGTCCACCCTCATCGCTCGCTTCGCTTACGGAGCACTGTACTTCGAAGGCTTCAGCAAATCGCAGGAAGCGCGCAAGGCCCGTTTTTCGCGCCTGGCCTTCATGGACACCCTGGCCGGGTGGCTTCCGCTCTCTCCGGCGTCCCGCAGCCTGCTGCTGAAAGACGTGAAGGTCTTCCTGCGCGATTCCACCCAGTGGTCGCAGCTTCTTCTGCTGGTGGCCCTCGTAGCCGTCTATCTGTACAACTTCACCGTGCTTGATCTCGACCGGGTTCCCTACATGGGCCGGGTGGTGCGAAACGCCTACGCGTTCGTGAATCTCGCCATGGCGTCCTTCGTCCTTTCCTCCATCGCCGTGAGATTCGTATTCCCCGCGGTATCGATGGAGAGCACGTCCTTCTGGATTCTGCGGACCTCCCCGGTTTCGATGAGTTCCTTCCTGTGGTCGAAGTTCGCCACTGGCTTCGTGCCGATCGTCTTCTTCGCGACCTTCCTCACCATCGCCGCGAACCAGATGCTGGGTGTCCACCCCTTTTTGAAAGTGCTGACCGCGGTGGCCGTGGTCTTCATGTCCCTGGCCCTGGTGGGTCTCGCCGCCGGACTGGGCGCTCAGTACCCGAGGTTCGGCGCCGAGAACGTGAACCAGATCGCCGGCTCCTATGGCGGTGTCGTCTTCATGGTGACGGCCGTCGCCTTCATCTGCATCGAGATCGCACTTCTCGCCTGGCCAACCTCCATTTTTCTGTTCTATGAGTTCCGCGACCAGCCAGTCCCGGGGTCCCGGCAGGCGATGATGGCGGTCGGCATGCTCAGCGCGATGAGCCTCTGCCTCGGGGTGTTCTATTTCTCGATGCGACGGGGAATCCGCGCCCTCACCGCCCTCGCCGGCTAACGGCCGGGCCACCAAATCTACGACGTCTGGTAGTACTACGGCCTGCGTGTCAGCCTGCGCCCATGGTCCTGCCTACCCTGCTGAGGAAACTCCACTACTGGGGCTCGATTGTGATCGCGGTGCCGATCGCCGTCGTCATCTGCACCGGCAACCTGCTGCAGCTCAAGAAGGACATCTCCTGGATTCAGCCGGAAGAGGTGAAGACCAAGGCCCGCGAGGTCACGATCAGCCCCGATCAGATCCTGAAGGCGGCGATCGCCGCCTCACCCCTGGAGGTGAAGACCTGGGATGACATCGCGCGCGTCGACATCCGGCCCGACCGCGGCCTGGTCAAGGTCAGCGCGCAGAACCACTGGGAACTGCAACTCCACGCGGGAACCGGAGAGACCCTCCAGGTGGCGTATCGGCGATCCGACCTGATCGAGAGCCTCCACGACGGCTCGTGGTTTCACGACGCGGCCAAACTCTGGATCTTCTTCCCGTCGGGCATTGTGTTGTTTGGCCTGTGGCTCACCGGGATCTATCTTTTCGTCCTGCCCTACTGGGTGCGCTCAAAGCGACGTTTGCCCCGCTCCTGAGGTCGTGGCGGCGGGCGCCGCCTTGTCCGGAAAACGGTCGAGCATGATCGCCACCAGCATGTCGCTCATCACGTTCACCCCCGAACGAACCCGTCCGATCAGCCAGTCCACAGAAAAGAGCACCGGAATCACGCCCACAATCACGGCTTCGGGCAGACCCACGGTCGCGAGAACCAGGGGAAGGACGATCAGACCCGCATCGGGGATGCCCGAGATGCCGATGCCCGCCATCAACGACGCGAGGGCCACCAGCACCTGCTGCTCAAAGGTCAGGTGGTACCCCAGGGCCTGCGAGAGAAAGAGCGCGGCCATGGCGTCGTACAAGACGATGCCGTCGTTGTTGAGATTCGTGCCGACACATGCGGAGAGGCGGGAGGACGAATCAGAGATTTTCATCCGCGCCAGGCTCTGCAGGGTGAGCGGAACCGTGGCGAGCGACGAGTTCATCGACATGCCCGACAGAATCGCCGGAGCCCCTTCCCCGAGGTAGACCCTGGGTGATCGCCGTCCCACAAACCAGGCGGCGAGCGTGTAGTAACCGAGGGCGTGGAGAGCGAGGCCTGCGACCATGGCCACCACATACACCCCGAGGTCGCCGAAAACCCTGGTTCCATCGCGGCCAACCACTTGAGCGAGAACCCCGAAAACCGCGAAGGGTATGGCCTGGATGATCATGCCCAGCACGGCCACCAGGGTTTCGAAGCCGGCCTCGGCGATTTCGGCCAGACGGAAGACGGCCGAGTCCCGACCGTGTTTGGCGATGAGACCGCGAAGGGAAACGCCGATCAGGATGGCCAGGAAGACCACGCTGATGACGTTGCCGTTGTCCTTCTGAAAAGGGTCGACCAGATTCGCGGGGACATAGCCGCTCAGATTCTTCATCGGGTCGAGGCTGGTGCCCTCGGGGGCTTTTCGGGCCGGACCTCCAACCGCCGATTCGATCTCGGCCAGGCGGTCTTTCCACGCCTGCCCGGGCTGGAACGTATTGATCAGAGTCATGCCGATCAGGAAGGCGACGGTGACGTTCACCGAGCAGATCGCGATCAGCTTCATGCCCTGCCGTCCCGAGATGTCGGTGCGCACGAAGGCATCGACCACGCCGAAGAAAATCAGCGGTATCGCCATCGCCCGAAGGAGGCGGATCACCAGCAGGCCGAGCTCACCCAAGTGTTTGTTCGTGAGGCCGAAGAGGATGGTGCCGTCGCCGAAAGCAAGACCGCAGCCGGTCCCCAGGGCCACCCCGATCAGGACCCGCGCGTAAAGGGGAAGGCGGGGGGGTTTTTCGGAGCTTGGGGTCTGAGACATGGGCGACAGACTACTGGAGGCTCGGCCGATCCGCCACCCACATTCCCCACCTCATGATCGGTGGAATCGGTTGAACAATAAAGCGGCGGTTTCCTGCTACTGCGGGGAGCGTCGTATGTTTCGAGGATGATCTTGAAGCAACACAGGACGTGCGGGGCGGCGCTCGCCTTTGGATTGTTCATGGCCGGAGCGGAGACCGTTTCCGCGGCCGATGCGAAAGCGGATAAGGCGGCTGCCACGGCACGGGGCTGGTTTCAATACCGCGGGCCGAGCCGGGACGGCATCTCGGTCGAAACCGGCCTCACCAGGACGTTCGGTCCATCCGGGCCGAAGACGGTCTGGCGCATTCCCATCGGGCCGGGCTTCTCCGCGGTGTCCGTGGTCGGTGACCGTCTTTTTACGATGCATCGCCGAAGGGGCACAGGAGTTAGCACTGTGCCTCGATTCCGCAACCGGTAAGAAGATCTGGTCGACTCCGGTCGGCGCCATCTTCAACAATGAATATGGTGACGGCCCGCGCTCGACGCCTACGGTGGAAGGCCTGGGCAAGGGGTCGTTGATCGTCGCGAACGGGATGCTGATTATCCTGGGAGAGACCGGTGAACTGGTGCTCGCCGAAGCCACTCCTGATGCGTACCGCGAGCTGGCGCGCCACAACGTTCTCGAAGGAAGGAGCTGGACCCAGCCGACACTGTGGCAGGGCCGTCTCTATCTCCGTAATCACACCGAACTTCTCAGCCTGGATCTGCGAGGTCAGTCATGAACAAACGAATCGCGTTGGCCGCACTCGGTGCGATCCTTCTCAGCTCCGGCGTTTCCGCACAGAACCCCACCGTGGATGATGTCGTGACCCGGCATCTTCAGGCTCTGGGCGGCCGCGAGAAGGTCGCGGGCCTTAAGACCCTGAAGAAAACCGGCATCTACGTCTACAACGGACTCGAGTTCCCCCTCGTCGCCTATCACGCCCGGGACGCGAGGACTCGTGAGGAGATCCAGGGTCTCAGTCATTGGGCCACCAAACCGCGCCCGGGTGTGACCGTGATGCGATCGACAGACGGCCAGAAGGCATGGATGTCCGGTCACGAGCGGGCCATGGAGCCGACCCTTTTGGCCAACGAGGAAACCGCCGACGCCGTACTGGTCGCCGACTTCGACGGCCCCCTCATCGATTCAGCCGTCGGGCACAAGGTGGAACTGGTCTCGCGCCTCACCGACGAGGGGCAGGACTTGTTTCTGCTTCGAGTCACGCACGCCTCGGGGGCGGGCGAAGACGTGTACGTAAGTTCTTCCGACTACCTCATCAAGCGACGTGATCTGACCCCGAAAGCAGCGGGGGCGAGGCGAGGGGGGTTTCAGAAGCCTCAGATCATCCACTATGACGACTACCGCGCGGTGGGCGGCGTCCAAGTTCCCTTCTCGGTCCAGATTGACGAGGCGCTTTTCTCCCGCGAATACCGGTTCGAAGCGATGGAAGCGAATCCACCCCTTGCCGACAATCTCTTCACGCCCCCTGCGAATGTGAAGCCTCCGGCCCCCCGACAGTAGCCTTCCGGGCCCCGATCCAGGACCCCCGAGCCGCGCTGCTCGGGAGACCGCCGGCGGGTTATCGGGACTCTTTGGGCGAGCCTACCGGAGCAGGCGGCGTAGCCGACCGGTCGAGCGGTCCGGCCAGCGGGTCGGTGGGAGTGGCCCGGGTCAGGCAGGTCCGTACCCGTGCGGCCAGGTGGGGCAGGGAGAACGGCTTGGTGAGATAGTCGGTGGCACCCGCTTGGAAGCCCTGGCGAGTGCTCTCCTCGTCGTTCATCGCGGTGAGGACGACAATGGGAAGGTTGGCGGTGGCAGGACGTGCTCGCAGGACCCGGAGCACGTCAAGCCCGGTCTGATCGGGCATGAGCAGATCCAGCAGAACCAGATCCGGCCTCCAGGCGTCGACCAGGGCCAGGCACTCCTCGCCGGTGGTGGCCTCGAGCACCGTGTGGCCGCCCAGGGTCAGCGACTGACGGACCATCGCGCGCACGTCGACGTCGTTGTCGACGACCAGGATACGAACCGCACCTGGAGGCTCGGTGGGAGGTCCGGATTCGGGCGGAGGAGTGTTCACCCGCCTCGAATCGTGGGCCGCGACCTGGAGGTCGAGCCCTTCGAACGAGCAGCGGACCTTGAGGTCGTAGCCGCACGACTTGACGAAGGCACGGGCACGTTTCTCTATGTTCTCGACCGCGGTGTCGTGGTGGGAAGGGTCGTGGTGCGTGAGGACCAGTTCACGCACTTCCGAAGCACCCGCAAGCCCCACGGCGTATTCGAAGGTGCTGTGACCCCAGTTTTTCCGCTCGGGATACTCCTCGGGCGTGTATTGCGCGTCGTGGATGACCAGGCTGGCCCCGGCCATGAATCGCGCGTGCTGCCGGTCGCCTTCGTGAACGATCGACTCGGTCTCGCCCGGCGCCGGGGGATGGTGCCAGAAGGTCTGCGAGAAGGGCTCGTGATCGCACAGATAAACCACCGAGGCGCCGTCCGCTTCGATGCGGTATCCAATGGTGACCGTCGGATGGTTCAGGTACTGCGCGAGCACGCGCGCCCCTCCGATCTCGTGGGTTCCTTCGCCCAGTTCCCGGAAAGTCATGGCGGCCGGGAGTTGTCCGAGTTCGAGGGGGAAATACGTGAACTCCATCTGGCCGCTCAAAACGTCGCGCAAGGACCTGCCGCTGCCTTCCGGGCCGCAGACCGTGATCTTGTTCTCTTTGTCGAACAAGGGGGCGAAGAACGGAAACCCCTGGATGTGGTCCCAGTGCGTGTGCCCGAGCAGGAGGGTGATGGTGGTGGGCCGGGGGATGCGGTCTTTGACGGTGACCCCCATGGGGCGCGCACCGGTACCGCAGTCGAGGAGGAAGAGGTGGCCGCTATCCGTCATCACCTCGACGCAGGAGGTGTTTCCCCCGTAGCGGACAGTGGAAGGGCCCGGCGTGGCAATCGACCCTCGGGTTCCCCAGAATCTCACTCGCATGAAGGCTTGTACTCTACGCGGAGACGGTCAGGAAATGGCGAGGAATTTCGGGATCCGGGGTCAAGGGCCCGGAATCGGCCGGATAGGGGTAGCCTCTCTGCCTCTACTCAGTTCTTAATGCGAGCCAGGGTTTGACCCGGGCGGCGCGCTGGGCCGGAACAAGGTTCGCGAGGGCGGCGACGGCGAGGAGCAGTCCGACCGCGCCGAGCCAGGCCACCGGATCGGCGGGGCTGATGCCGTAAAGCGCGCCCGATATCGCGAAGCCCGCCATAACCGCGAAGACCGCTCCCACCAAGATCCCGCTGCTCGCCACACGCAGGCCCTGTCGCATGATCAGGCCCGACACATCGCCGGGGCGGGCGCCGAGCGCCATGCGGACGCCGATCTCTTTTGTGCGCCGCGACACTGAATATCCGATCACCCCGTAAAGACCAATGGCCGCGAGCAGCATGGCCACGATTCCGACCGCACTCACCGCCCAGGCCCCCGCCTTGGCCGGAAAGAGAGTGGCGCCCACCTGCTTCTGCATCGTCTGATTCTGAAGGAACACGATGTTGGGCTCGAGAGACAGGAGTTCCTTCCGCATGGCGGCCAGCAGCAGGCCCGCATCCCCGCTGGTGCGGGCCAGAACCTCGTATCCATTGGAGGGACGCTGCGTGGCCGCGAAGTGGATGTAGGGGGTGATCCCCTCCCCCACCGTGTTGACGCGGTAGTTCGCAGCCATGCCGACCACCTCGAACTTCGGGCCATCGGTGGCGCGGGTGCGGAAGCGCTTCCCGATCGGGTCCTGGTCTGGCCAGTACTTACGGGCGAAGGCCTCGTTGATGACCACCACTCCAGGCGATTCGGGAGTGTCGGTGGCGGCGAAGCCCCGACCCCGCAGAATGGGCACGCGCAAGGTCTCGAAGTACTCCGGGGTCACGCGGGTGACGTCGATCGGAATACCCTTGTCGTCCGCGGCCGCGGGTTCGGGCAGGAAGACCGTATTCCGGTTGTAGTTCACCGAGAGCGGCGAACGCTCCGTGAGTGCCACCGCCTCGACGCCAGGAATCGATCGGGCGCGGGGGATCGCCTGCTCCCAGAACGCCTTGGCGCGCTCGGCCGAGTAGCCGATCATCTCGAGTTCGGCTGAGAGCACCGCCACCCCCTCGCTTCGGAAGCCGATGTTCATCTGCTGCGCGCTGAGCAGGGATCGCGACAGGAGACCCGCGACCACGAGAAGGACCGTGGTGACCGCCATCTGCGAGGCGACCAGCGAATCGCGCAGAGTGAAGCGACGGCGGCTTGCGGGGAGGGTGGCCGCATCGCCCTTCAGTTCCCCCACAAGGTCGAGCTTCGTGGAACTGAGTGCGGGCGCCAGGCCCGCGACGAGCCCCGCGGTCAGGGTGACGAACATCGAGAAGGCGAGAACCCGCAGATCCATGTTCAGACCAAAGGTCAGGGGGATGGGGATCGGCAGGGTCATCGCCATCGCACCTTGAAGGAGGATATAGGCGAGACCGAGCCCCGCAAGGGACCCAAGGAGCGCCATCACCGTGCTTTCGGTGATGAGCTGACGAACGATCCGCCACCGGCTGGCTCCGATGGCGAGGCGGATGCCAATCTCCTTTTGTCGGCCGGAGGCGCGGGCGAGCAACATGCTGGCGACATTCGCGCAGGCGATCAGCAGGACCATTCCCACCACCACCGTCAGACCGCCCGCGATGGGCATCAGCGTGCGGTCGGCATCGGGGTGGATGTGGACATCGCTCGTCCGGATCACTGAGACCTTGCGGTTCTTGTTGGTCTGCGGATACGCGGTGTGGAGTTGCGCCGACACAAGTCCCATATTGGCGTTCGCCTGCTCAACCGTGGCCGCCGGCTTCAATCGTCCCTTGGCGAACAGCCAGCGCTGTCCGCGGCGGTCGATGCGGGAGGTCCCGGTGGGCGAAGGCACCGCATCCTGAATCCCCATGGGCTCGACATCGTCGATATGCGCGATGGCGGTCCAAAGCTCCGGCGACAACATGGGCAGCATGCCGTTGAAGGTCTTTGGGGCCACACCGACCACTTTGTAGGTCTGGCCATGGATGCGCAGGGTCTGGCCGAGCGCCCCGGGACTGGCGCCGAAATCGCGAGTCCACGTGCGATGCGACAGGACGACGACACGTTCCGCCCCGGGCACATCATCTTCGGGCAAGAGGGTCCGCCCGATTTCCGCACGAATGCCAAGCACCGGGAAGTAGCTTCCCGTAACGACCTCTCCGAGGAGAAGGCGTGAGCGATTGGTGAGGCTCAGCGCCGCCATCGACGGGCTGTAGGCGATCATGTCGCTGAATACGGTGTTCTGGGCCTTCCAGTCGACAAAATCCGGGTACCCGTTTGTCGAGTAGGTATCGCCGTCGCTGCTGCTCGTGTAGATGTCCACGAGGCGGTCGGGGCGCTCAACCGGAAGGGGCCGGAAGAGCAGGGCATCCACCAGTGTGAAGAGTGCGGTGTTGAAACCGATACCGATGGCGAAGGACGCCACCGCAAGCAGCGTGAACGCCGGGCTTTTGCGAAGCCAGCGGAGGGCATAGCGGAGGTCGGCGAGGAGCGTTTCAAACATGTGGACTTCCCTTATTGGAGGTTACGAACCACCCGGCCCTTAGGTTCCCTTTTGATGTTGGCGGGCCTTGTGGCTGCGCTTCGTCGTGCGGGGAACAGGGTCTATTTGCCGATTCCCAACTCCTTCACCAGGAACGCCGCCCGATCCGCGGCAATCTCGGGCAGGGCCAGGTCGTGGCCTATGTCATAGATCTTCCGGTTCCTGGTCCCGGCCGCGTTCCCGACCATTCCACCCTCGACTCTCGACACGTAGACATCCTGGCTGCCGAACTGCAGGAACGTGGGTGCGTTTTTCACCTGAAGCAGGTAATCGGTGAGCTCCAGCATCGCGTTCTGGCGCAGGTAGGCCGCGCGCGACTTCGGCTGCGGCCCGAGGAACGCCCAGTCATTCAAACTCGGCACCACCGCCACGTAGACATACGCCCTGGCCCGCGGGTCGACGCCCGCCATCATCATCGAATACATGCCGCCAAAGTCGTGGCCCACGAGGCCGACCCGCGTCTTGTCGACATTCGGCTGCCAGAGCAGGAGATCCATACCGCGGCGTAGCGCAATGACCTGCTTCACCGAGTTGCCGTAGTCCTCCTCCGGCACGCGCTTGCCGAACCACTCGGGGTTGACCGCGGTCGACCACATCGCGTCCACCAGCACCGACACCACTCCCTGCGCCGAAAGCTTCACCGCCTCGTTCAGGAACTGGGTGCGGTTGGTAGTCGCTGGCTCCCCCAACCAGTGAACCCACAGCACCGCCGCGAAGGGTCCCTGGCCTTCGGGAGTCACGATGTACGCGGCGGTATCCTTCCCCATGAGCGCGTTGAAGGTGACGTCGCGGATGTTGGCGCCTTCCCGCTTCTCAACCCCCTTCTCGACAACTCCAAGAGGAATCGTGGCGTCGTAGTTGAAGAGAGCCCGCTGGGCCGCGAAGTCGTCAATCTGCGCGAAGGCGGACGGTTCTGGGGCGAGAAGTGCGGCCAATGCGAAAACCGCCGCAGCCCTTCGAATCTTGTGGTTCACAGTGGTTTGGGTCTCCTTGGAGCTGCGAGACGCTACGCCGTGAACCGGCCTGCTGCCAAGCTTTTTTTACGGTCGCGGCATCCCCTTTTCCGGGGTCGGTCCAACCTTTTGGACAACACCCTTCTCGAGGGTCAGCTTCTCCAGGTCGTTCAGTTCCGAGGGAAGGAAATGAGTGAAGTTCTCAAAACCGGTCTCGGTGACGACCCCGGTGTCCTCGTAGCGAATGTAGAGGCTCTCCTCCGGCACCCACAACTGCGGGTCGACTGAGAAGACGTGCCCGGGCTTCAACATCGTGCGATAACTCCCGACGTCATGCACGGCCATGCCCACCGTGTGGGAGAACACTCCGCCGCTCGTTTCCACCATCCGCCGCGCCGCGGCTTCGTAAATGGGCTTGGAGAACTTCGTGCGCGCGAAGACCGGCTCCATGGCCTGCTTCGCTTCCGCCAGCACCGCCTGAGTTGTGACGCCAGGCCGGATGCGCATCATCACCGCATTCCTGTACTCCAGGACGATCTGCAGCAACTCGCGCTGCCAGAGCGCATACTTCCCACTCACCGGCCACATCCTTCCGATGTCGCTCACGTAGTAGCGATAGTCCGGCGCGTAGTCCATGAGCACGAGATCGCCGTCCTTGAGCGTGCTGCGGTTCCGGTAGTAGTGGCCGTTGTTGATGTTCGCGGTGCCCGAAGCGGTGATCGAGCGATAACCCTCGAGCTTCGCGTCATTCAGAAGGTAGATGTACCGGGAAGCGGCGTCGAGCTGATACTCGGTGACGCCTTGCTCCGTGCTGCGGATCGACTCCATCAGCCCAAGTCCCGCAAGCTGGCTGGCTCGGCGCACCAAAGCGATCTCACGGGGGCTCTTGATCGCCCGTAGATCATCGAGGATCGGATTCAGATCCTTGATCTCCGCGCGGGGAATTCGAGCCTTTAATAACTCGACGAAACGCTTCTGCCGCGAGGTTTGTCCGTCCCAGAAATCGAGCGCGCGGGACACTTCGGCGGCCATCAGTTCACCCCGGCTCTGTTCGGCCCCCTCGGCGGGCGCGAACTCGGCGTAGATCGCCACCGGCGGACGCGGGCTCGGTCGCGGCGCGCCGGCCGAGGGTACGGGTGCGGGTGCGCCGAGCGGCCAGTTGTCGCGCGTCATGGCCTCAAGGGGCTGCACATCGTCGACACCCGTGAGGCGTTTCACGAGCTCAACATCGTTTGCCGAAAGCACCCTGCCTTCCGACCGCTCGAGCCGCTCGTTCCGCGGAGGTAGGTAGAGCGTGGTCGTCCGCGTGCGTCCGTCGAGGCGGAGATAGGCGCCGGGCGTCTCGATGCCGCTCAGGTAATAGAAGGTGTTGAACTGGCGCGGAAACTGGAAGCCGTCGGTAAGGGGCATCCCTTGCGCTACGGCGACCGCGTTCTCGCCAATCCGCTCGTAGACGCCGGCCCACCGCGCCTTGAACTCCCCGGGCGGGAAGTCGGTCTGGTAGTTCTGGGCAAGGGCCGGGGAAGCAAGGGGAAGAAGGACGGCAAGGGCGTGACGGAACATGGCTTGGCTCCTCATTAGGTGGATGGTTGCGGTGAATCTACTTCGTCGATGGTCAAATCGGCTTGGTGAGTGGCTGCGGTCTCGCCGCTACCAAGTCACTTGGGCCTCTCGCCATTGCGAGACGGCCGTAGGGAACAATTGGCTTGGTGAGTGGCTGCGGTTTCGCCGCTACCAAGTCACTTGGGCCTCTCGTCATTGCGAGACGGCCATCGTGACGCGACCGCCGAAGCAACCCCGTCCCACAACGACCACTTCTTATGGTTGTTGGCGAAAGGCGGGATTCGGCTCGGGCGGCAGCCACCGCTCGAACACCGCCTTGATCTGAGGCAGACCGGCGGGCTTCGACAGATAGTCGTCCATGCCCGCGGCCTGACATCGCAGCGCCTCGTCCTTCAGCACGTTCGCGGTTAAGGCGATGATGGGCACCCGGGCACGCGCGGACTTCTTCTCCTCCGCGCGAATGGCCGCACTCAGTTCGTAGCCATCCATCTCGGGCATCTGGAGGTCGGTGACCACGAGAGCGTAGGAACCCTGGCCCCATCGTTCGAGGGCCTCGCGTCCGTCCGAAGCCACATCGGCGGGGTAACCGAGCGCGCGCAACTGCTGGACGATCACCGCCTGGTTGACCTTGTTGTCTTCCGCGACCAGGATCCTCAGGTCCTCGCGCAGCTTCGGCACTCGTCCTTCCGCGGTGGAGCGCGCACCGCGTCCTGTGGCGGCGGGCCGGCCCGGCCCAAGATCGCGCCCGCCCGCGAAGGCTACGGCTCGAACCAACCCATCGCGGCTCAGCACATTCCCGTCGACTTGTACCACCCCGGGCTCCGTGGTGCGAGGAGTCCGTCTGCGACCGCGGCTCACCAACACACAGGTGGCCTCTCCGGAGCCGATCGGCCCTTCGAGAAGTAACTCGTCTTCGAACCCGGCCCCCTGGTCGGCGGCATCGACAATCCACACCCACGGCCCTTCTGGCGCTATCTTCGCAACCAGACTCGCGGATTTAAGATCTCCCGCGCGCTCCACGATGGCCCCGGCCGCTTCCAGGTAAGCCGTGAAATCCTTGGTCAAGCCCGATCCTCCCCCGACCACGAGACAATGAAGTTTCTCGATCGACGAACGGACGAGGGCCATCGGCGCCCTGTCCGCAACCGGTGGGAAGGGCAGCCGCACGGTAAACATCGAACCCCGGCCCGGCTCGCTGCGGACTTCGATCTCGCCGCCCATAAGCCGGGTGAGATTGCGCGAAATGCTGAGACCCAGACCCGTCCCTCCGAACCGACGCGTGATCGAAGCGTCCGCCTGGGTGAACGACTTGAACAGGCGCGACAGTGCGCCTTCGTCGATGCCGATGCCGTTGTCCTGGACCTGGAACTCGGCGATGAGGTTCGCCCCCTCCTGCCTTTTCCGAACCACGCGCACGCTGACCCGACGGGGATGCGCCTGGGCGCTCGAGAACTTGATGGCGTTGCCCACGATGTTGTGCAAAACCTGGCGCAGGCGCATGGCGTCGCCCATCACCGGCCCATCGAGGGCGGGATCGGTGAAGAAAGTGAGTTCGACCCCCTTGCGCGCCGCCACCTGGTCGAGCAGTTCGCAGACTTTTTCGACCACGACCGCGATCGACAGGGGCGCGCGATCGACCTCCACCATACCCGCTTCGATCTTCGAGAAATCCAGGATGTCTTCGACGATCGCAAGCAACGTGGTCGCCGACTCATGGGCCAGATCCGTCATCTGGGCCTGCTCGCTCTGAAGGCTGGTCTGCCGAAGAACGTCGATCATGCCGAGCACGCCGTTCAGGGGCGTGCGGATCTCGTGGCTCATGTTGGCCAGGAACTGCGACTTGGCCTCGCTCGCCTGCTCGGCCAGCCGGCGAGCCTGCTCAAGTTCGGCGGTACGCGCCCGGACCTTGTCCTCCAGTTCCGCGTTCAATCGGGAGAGGTCGGTCTCTGCCTGCTTCCGTAAGGTGATGTCCTGAACGATGCTCAGGCTGAACCCCCGGCCGCCGATCTGGATGAGGGTGCCGAAATAGAGGGCGGGAAAGGTAACACCATCCTTGCGCCGCATCCGGACCTCGTAGCCCGATACCGTGCCTTCGGCCCGCAGCCGGGCTTGATAGACCTCACGGTCCTGCTGGTTCGGCCAGATGCCCAGTTCGACCGAGGTGCGGCCGATCGCTTCCTCGCGGGTGTAGCCGAAGGCAGTGAGACTCGCCGCGTTCAGCTCGACGATTTTCCCCTCAGGGATGGTCAACAAAGCGATGATGACGGGTGAGTGGTCGAAAACCGCGCGGAATAGCTCTTCGCTTTCCCGGATCGCGGCTTCGTTGCGTTTCCGCCGGGTGATGTCCCGAACGTTCGCGATCAGGTAGTCGCGCGGCGGCCCCTGGATGTAGCGGACGTTCAGTTCCACCGGGAACGTGCTTCCGTCCTTCCGCCGGTGAACACTCTCAAACGGCATCTGGCCAGCGCGCAGCAGACCCTCCAGATGATCGCTCCAGTGCAGTGTGTCCACTCCCGCGTCCTCGATGTCGGCCAGCGACAGACCGAGATGTTCCTCACGGGAATAGCCGAGCCGCGTGTGCGCGGTCTCATTGAGGTCGATGAAGCGGCCGCTCTCGGGATCGATCATGTAGACGGCGTCGGTCGATTGATCGAGAGCCGCTCGGAACTGCCGAATCGCATATTCGGCCTTGCGCCGCTCGGTGATGTCGAGCACCGTCACGAGGGAGGTTCGGATCTCACCCTCGACGCTCAGCATCGCCGTGGAGAAAAGCACGGTGATCTCCTGGCCGTCCTTTTTACGAAGGGTGGTTTCGAACCCATCCACCCGGCCCTCACTCACCAACTGGGCCACGTAGCGCTTCCGTTCCTCGAGGTCGATCCACAACCCCACCTCCTCCGTCGTACGGCCGAGAAGCTCGTCCGGGCGATAACCGAAGACCAGGGAAGCCGCACCATTGGCGGCCACAAACCGCCCATCGGGGACCGAGGCCAGCACGATGGGGATGGGCGAATTTTCGAAGATGCGTCGAAACCGCTCCTCGCTTTCGCGTAAGGCCAAAGTGCGCTCTTCGGCTTCACGGATGGCCTCGGCGTAAATGCCGGCATTGTGCAGAACCAAAGCCGCCTGCTGCGCGAGCATCAGGCCCTGCTCGATCTCTTCCGGGGTGAAGACCTTGCCGGGCTCGGTCCGGCTCAGGGACAAAACCCCAAGGCATCTGGAGCCGAGAACAATCGGGAACTCCGCGAGAGCCCGCAAGGACTGCGCGGCATAGGCGGGAGGATTGTTCGGACGCGCGGAATAGTCGTCCACCACCACCGGCTGCAAGGTCTCGCAGACCTCCCAGGAAATCGGCGTTTCCGCCCGGGTCAGACGCGCGCCCTTGGTGTAGGGATGGTTGCGGGTGCAGGCGCGAATGACCAGCGCGTTTCCATCGCGGAGCGAAAGTTCTCCGAAACGGGCGTCGAGCAGGCTGGTGGCCCGGTCCACCACGGCTTCAAGCAGGTCCTCGAGGTTCTGCCGGGCCAGGAGGTCCAGTGTGGTCTTCCGCAGTCCTTCCAGAAACTCCCGCCGCCTTTGCTCCCTCGCCTCTCGTGATCGATGTTCGGTGATGTCCTGGAGGGCCCCCGTGAGCCTCGTCACTCGGCCATCCTCCACCTGGGGCTGACCCACCATCCGGACCCATATGGATCGCCCCTTGGCGGTGGTGAAGGGCAGCTCGAGATCAAAAGGCGCGCCTTGCTCCTTCGCGGCCCGCAGCGCCCGATGAATGGTCGGGCGCGCCTCGGGGGCGAAGTAGTTGACGCCATCATCGAAATTCGGGACCGTATCGAGAGACACCTCGTGAATCCGATAGGTCTGGCTGGTCCAGCGCAGCTCAAGAGATTCAAGGTCGAGTTCAAAGCCCCCCACCCCCACCATCTCACCGGTACGTTCAAGCAGCGCCTCGCTCCGCTGCAGAGCCCGGGCCCGCCCATGTTCCGCGGCGCGAAGTTGCGCATTCTCGAGAGAGTTTCCATGGGCGCGCAGGGCGCTCATCCGCACGTAGCCGAGAAACAGCATGATCAGCAGGCAGATGAAGGTATTGATCTCGCCCCCCTGATACAGAAGTCTGGCCATGAGCGGGATAAGGGCCGGGGCGGCAAACCAGGACGCTCCGACCAGGTCAAAGGTGGCGATGCTGAGCGAGCCCACGGCCACGGTGGTCAACGCAAAGGCCAGAAGGATCTGCAGCGGCACGTCGTCTTTGGGGAACAGCAGCCAGGGCGAAAGACCCCAGGCGACGCCGTGAATGAAGTAGGTGGCACGAATCCGGCCGAGCCAGACCCTGCGCCCCGGATCCTTCAGGCTCTCCACCACAAGGCGGCAGGAGAAGCCCACGACCGCGCGGATCAGCAGCGCGATGACGAGGAGCGAAGCCCACAGGGCGATCGAAAGCCGCGGCACGGAGTTCCACACCGCGGCGCAGAGCACGGTGCCAAGCAGCGTGGCACCGAAGAGCGCGGGGCCCAGCACCGAGAGATGGGCCCGGATCTGGCCACGGCGGACCGCGGCCTGAGGGTCAAGGGATCCGGTCGAGGTGGCGAAATGGGCCATGCGGAATCAGCTCGCGCCCGAATGCATGGCTTGAGTATACGGAGGTGGCGACCGCGTGTCGCCGCACCTCGCTCAGACGATGTCGAGCTGCCGATGGACCTCGGCGCGGGTTTCTTCCGAGAGCTTCAAGCGATCACTCAGGGTCTTGAGATAGGTCCGCTCCGCGTCGGTGTCGGCGGTGATGGCCGCACACGACGCCGCGTAGAGATCGGTCGCAAGTTCAGGACGCGCCGACGCCACGATCACGGCCAGCGACTTGGGATTCTCGATCTCCGCCTGGAGAAAGCGTTTCGTCTCTTCGTCGAAGCCGGCGTCTTCGGCGCGGTGCAGCATTTGGGCGCGTTCCTCTTCGTCGATGATCCCGTCGGCCGCGGCCGCCGCCACCATGGCCTGGACGAGCAGCATGGCATCGGTATGCCGCGCACGGTCGGCCAGAGCGGAGGAGGAGCTCACTTCCGCGGGACGCAGTAACCTCGGCATCGGGGACAGGTCCTGCGGGGTCGGGGTGGGCGGGGGCCCTGGTGAGGGCGTGACAGAGGCGGAGTTTTGTCGGGTGTAATGCTCGTAGGCGGCCACGGCCACTCCCAGCAGGCCCATTCCGATCTGGGCCTTGGCACCTGTGCTCATACCGCCCAGAAAAGAACCGCCGCGCTTTCGCTTCCCGCCTCGGCCAAGTCCCCCGCCGAGACCGCTCTTCAAAAGGTGGCCGAGAAGTTGCTCCGGATTGAACATGACGCCTTTGTCTCCTTGATAGAGGGCCGATCAACCTGGGCCCGGGGGGAATCCTACAAGGCGAATCTGTTCAGGCCCTGGACAATAGAATGACGCTGGAGAAGCTTGGGTGTACTTCCTGATGGGCGGCTGGTGCGATGATGACGCCTGCTCTGCTTGGAGGTTCTCGAAATTGACGGAACTGGGACGGAGGATCCTGATCGGCATCGCCCTGCTTGCGGTGATCCTTGTACTTTGGGTGGCCTCGCCTTTCGCCGAGGTCTTGCTCTTCGCCGCGGTTCTGGCCGGTGCGATGTCGCCTCTTTTCGAACGCTTCGCGAGCGCGCTCGGGCAAAGACGGTCGCTGGCCGGCGCTCTTTTCGTGTCGGCGGTGGTCTTCGCTCTCGTCCTGCCGGTGCTTGGCGTGGTCCTCTCGGTCGCCCAGCAGGCCGATGACGCCTTTCGACCCATGCGCGCCACCTTCCAGGAGAAGGGCCTGAATGGCGTGATCGACGGCCTCCCGACTCCGCTGCCCGCGTTGGCCCGCGAAGTGGTGACCCGCCTGCCGCGCGGAGGCGAGACCATCGAGGAATTGATCCGAAGCGCCACCGGCCGCGTCCTCGGCGGCGTAGGTTACTTGTTCCTGGCCACCGGCAACATGGTGTTCCAGATCTCCATGATGCTGGTGGGCCTCTTCTTCCTTCTTGCCGATGGCCCGCAGCTCGTGCGCTGGATCATCAGGATCAGCCCGCTCACCGAGGAACAGATGAAGCAACTCATCGACGGTTTCCGCGACGTTTCGGTGGCCGTCCTTGTGGGCTCGATCGGAACTGCGCTGATCCAGAC
>ENA-ORBV01004923-ORBV01004923.1-microbial-mat-metagenome-genome-assembly--contig:-NODE-4923-length-25071-cov-5.751060_pt1 | contig 25071 bp, 32 predicted proteins | sample MGYA00237777_ERZ505514 | MGnify/ENA primary metagenome ERZ505514 (study PRJEB26160, sample SAMN06269048) | microbial mat metagenome | isolation source: Oligotrophic lake microbial mat | place... | reverse complement strand
CATCAGATTTCCCTTAAATCTTTTAGATAATCCTTCAGATTGCAGCTTGCTAAAGCTGGCACCACAAACTGCGAATCTGCGAAAACGAACCGAAAGCTTGATACTTGATACTGCCCACCATGAACTAGATCCGCCCTGTAGTAGGCAGTCACGTCAGAAACTACGGTCGCAACAATCGGCGTCGTGTCGAGCATTACGTTCGCGACTACTTGCCCCGACAACGCCGAGAAATAAACTGCATTAGCTACCGCGGCAACTGCTCCAACAGTTACGGTCGTAGAAGTCGCACTCGTCACGGTAGTCGATGAAATTACATACGAGCCTATCAGAGCCCTCGCGACGGAATCCTCAGACCACGGAAAACCAGAGCCCACGAGTTGCATTAATCCTCACCGTTTTGAAATCGACGATTACCGATATGCGAGAACGCGCTATTAAATAAATGTAGACTCGTTTGTAGCGCAGTGTTTTGAATCTTTATCTGCGTCAGCTCGCTCCTTAGTTCCATCATTGCAACCGTTTGCAACTCGATTGCATTAGCAAGTTTCTCCATGGTCTTCGACAAACTTCGCCATAGCTCGGCATTTAAATCAGAATTAAATAAGCAATCGTTTCCAGTTTTTTCCTTAATAACCTCTGCTTTTTTTTGATCCCTCCGAAATAGTGTCCCGTAAATTATCATTAGCGCGACGATGAAGACCGTGCCGCCAAGGTTTAAAATCTTGATGAAGACCTCTGGATCTGCCGATAACGGTTCCACTATTTTCCCTTTAAGGCTTCTACGTCTATCTCAAGCAATGCAATCCGCTCGGCTATCGTCGGCGCTAGCGCGAGCGCGTTCTTGATGGTTACCTCGTCGTTGCCTATTGTCGGGATATGGTTCGAGATCGCCGCTCGAATTACCGCCTCTGACGCATCCACGATCACGCCATCAGATGCTTCAAAATGGATCGCCTCTAAATCAAAGCTCTGCGTCCACGCCGCCGAAAGTCCGAGCGTTCCACCAGAGGCCAAGTCAATCGCCGCCTGCAACTCGTTTAACGAAACTTTTTCCGGGAGATCCGCTCCGGTTACAGAACCTTTCATTATGTTTTCCTCTTAAATCGGAACATTGCTAGACTGCGCGGCCCAATATGAACGGTTCCCGATCCGGCGAATCTTTTAAATCTCATCTCCATCGTAATCGACCCAGATAGATCCTGAGCGAACCACCACGAGGTGATGCTATTTTCATTACCTAACGCGCCTGTTGCAAAATTACTTCCTGTTAAGTTTTCGGCGCTATAAGCAACGCCGTTACTGTAGGGCACAAAGTCGGCGAAGGTGTTCGTGTTCGTCGTAGAAAACTGACATTTAAAAAGAGCTAAAACTATGTCGTCAAGCGCGAAGGTTTCAGATCGAGAAATCAAACTCACGTCGGAACCCGACACGGTACTCAGTGCTGACGACGCGCTCGATATCCCAACGCCCACGGCGAGCGAATCCATCTTAGAAATCAATGACGCGACATCTAGAGCCGCTCCTGAGACAATTGACGACGAACTAAAAACGCTCATAGGTATCTCAGTAAGGGTTTATCACTTCGCCGATCAAACTCATCCACGGCCCTTCCTCAGCAATTTCCTGCACCTGCACCAACAAATTTCCACCCGCCCACGAGTTGAGCGGGATGCCGCCCTCGTACGAGGTTAACGGCGTCCCGTCGGTATGGACTCGCAAAGTGTAAGCTGTCCCAGACGCCGCTTGTACTCCGGTGTGGCTGATTTGTATTGTATCAAATAAATCTATAGAGCTGTACCACTTGGAGCGCAATATTCTCAGCGCGACGCGCTTTTGCGGATAAGCAAAACGATCTCCTAAGTAATCTAAAAGCCGTCTTACAGGCCCGACAAGTTGATGCAAGTCGCATTTAACAAGAAGCTCACGATCACCGTATAACGCTCTAGAGGAAAAGGACTGAGCAACGCGCCGCGCATCGTAAGCGCTGAACCCCATGTCAGTGGCATATGTATATTCGAGGCCGAGGAACTTCGTGTCGCGGGAGATTCTGAGCAATGCCGGATCTGTATTTTGTTGCAAAGCGTCGTAATTGTAGACGGCTTCTAAAAAGTTGACGATTTGATCGTAGTCAATATCTGCAACATTAATTAGTTGCATTTCGCCCTGCAATCGGCCTTCGTCGATAACTACACTAGTTACTCCGACGTAATTAGCGGCCCACACCGCGAGCTTCCCGTCGCGCTTTTTGTAGAGCGTCACCCGGCCTTGCCGACAAACTTTTTCCAGCAGTTCCGACACCGACAAATCCGACTCGTAGGTAAAACTCATATCGTAGTGCGAGCCGAGAATGGCCCTTGCTGCTACGAAACTAGCGGAATCAATACCTGCCGGAGCTACGCCAGCCCCCATCGCCACGCTCTGAAGAGCATAGTTTATAATGTCCACCGGACTATCTATGATGGCATTGCCAACGCCCGTGTATAGGCCTGCAACGGTATCCGTTAACCCGGACAGAGCTAACTTAAAATCATTATTCTGAAATAAGAAAGGATTCGCGCCGCGTTGCGCTTGTCGAACTTCGAGGTAAAAGTTTAGGTAGGCTCCCGCCGAATAGCCGACCGTCGATTGGATTAGATACCGCCAGACCTGAATTTGTGCCTGCGCTGCTGTTTGCGCCCAAGAGTTTTCGTTCAGTGTTTGATTGTTGGTAAAACACGGATCGACAACTACCGCCGAATTATAAATGAATTGGATAGTGTTTGCCGTGTCGACTTTATTTGTATACTGCACTATAAAAAAGTAATCGCGCCCACCCGGAAGTGGGAGCATTTCTTGAAAAAAGAATTGATAATTAGTCTCTGACGTGGCAATTGCCGCCGGATCTAGTTGCGCCGTCATCAACGGAGAGCCTTCTATCGCCCAATTATTTACTGACACACTTTTCGCAAGATAGACTACCAGCTCCAGCTTGCCCTCACCCGGACCGATTACTCCGATGCGCTTCATCCGAACCGTAGCGCCGGAGTAAAGGCCACAGAACCCACTCGGAGGTGTCACGATGCGAGCAAGTTTGAAAGTTTGGCCTGAGATTAACGTCGCGTTAACTAATGTTGTCGGTCCAGCCGCCGGACTTGCGAACAACCTACTAGTGCTTTGAGCATCCAGAGGGAACCATGCAACCGGCGAGATCTGCGTGAACTGATTTTTAATATACGTTTTGGTAAGACTCGCGCCGCCATTATCTGCATTTGTCAGGCCAGCATAAACTTTAAAAAATTGATACGTTCCTAGCCCGTCTGTCTCTAATGTCGATTCGACTATAGGACACGAAGAACTCAAAACGCCGTCAGTAGTAGAGCCGAACGTCACCGGCTTGATATCGCCTAGCCAGTTATTTTTATAATAATCTGTAACAAGAGTGTTTCCTAAAAAGTCTGCTGCTAGAAAGTCCCTTGAGAATTGGCCGTCCTTGAACCACGTATCCTTGCACTGGATAGAACAAACGTCACTTCCATCGTCGTAGTCTAACCCAACACATTCGAGCGTTTGCCGAGTGTTGGCACTTGCCGATGTCGTCGCGCCGTCGAACGGCTTAGGATAATAAAAGAGCGTAACCAACGCGCCGTGAATATCATACTCATCAAGCAGATCAACGAAGCCCTTGCCGTACTCTCCCATTGGAGACTTAGTGTCAACATCAAGCGTAACATCGTAGCGAATCGCCGTTGTGTTTCCGACCCCTCGCTTATTTTGCGGAAAACTTACTAGCAACGGATAAAAAATCGGACTCCCAGAATAAAGCCCATTAGCTGGCCAGTACTCAGTAGAGACGTTCACGGTCAAAGTCGCTCCGTCGCGCTTCTTTTTTAGCACGATAGAGGCAACTTCCACGTCATAATCTACAACAAGAGTCGGCATTAATCGTAATGCTTCAAGCGAGCAAAATTAATTGTAATACTCCACAGATCTTTATGCTCCAAAGTCTGCGTCCAATCTGTGATAATCGCATGTTCTAGTTTCCACGGGAGCACCGCCATAGCATCATCATAAATAAATATTGGATGATGATAAATCCCGGGCAATGCGCGAAAAGCGTCGAGTTTTGCCAGCGTGATATGCCGCCACGTCAGCGAAAAGTTTGCCTCTACCTCATAAGGGCGAGTGCCGCGCATCGGTCGAATAATGTCGGGAGCGATGAGCACGTCTAACTGTAAATCAATTAGCGGATCTTTATTAAACTCGAAAGCGTCAGAAAGGTAGACCTTAGAAAGAGCCGAGCGTGTGCCTGAGCCCCATGTCTGCCGAAGCTCCCACTGCGTTGATACTGTGCGAGTGAAAGAGGTTACGTAATCCTGAGATCTCACTCCGATCAAATCGCCTGCCGCTATCGTGTTTGGCCCGAAACGATTAACCGACGCGGCACCGTTCCAGTAAAACAAACGAATAACGCCGCCGGTGATAAGGTTCCGCGCCATTAAATCAGCGCGAGCCATTACAATGTGCGTTGCTGGCATGTCTCCCGCGCCCGGATGCGCTGGACTCTCATGAGTCAGTGAGTGCGTTGTTAGAGCGCTTAAGCTCTTCCAAATCGAACTGCGCGGCCCAGTTATCATATCGTTGACTGGCGTATCCGCTGCCGCACCCGACGAGGCAGACCAACTATCCGACGTGAAACCCACATTATTAGTGAGCAGTACCACCGCCATTACACCACCGGCCTTAAGCGAAAAACGATGAACTGCACATCGTAAAGATTATCGAAAGTGGGCGAGGCTTGCATTGATCCAAGAACGCAGTGCCAAAGTTTTCCTGATAGCCGTATACCGTCGGCGTCGTACAAAAAAAACGGCTCTTCCTCTATGCGGTAAATCTTTTGCAGGCTATCAAGCTCAGCGCGAGTCATATTAATAACCGAGAATGAAACTCTATCTTGCACTAGGTAGCGCTGCCGATTGCGAACTACCGACTGCCAAACTGGGTTAATAACAATCGGCGAGGGGTTGCGGTTAAAAGTAAACGCAGTGCCGAAATAAACTTGATTCACTTTAGCGGAATACGCGCCGCCAGCCCCGGCATATAAAACCAGTCCAGCACCTTGCTTGCTGCTCTGCGCTGCTAGTTGGTAAATCCAGTCGGTCGAATTAATCCCTACCAAGACTTCTGCAAAGTTATTGCTTGTGTAGTGCGTCGTTGGAGTTGCTGGATACGGATTCCACGATCGAATCTGTACGCCATGCGTATTATGCCGATTCATGTTTGTCACGATCACAGTATCGAACGAAAGCGCTCCCGCTTTATTTATATAAACCCACCTACGCTCAGCGGTTCCTGACTGCGTAAAACTAAGATGGGACGGACCGCCTACAATGTTTTGCGCTGGCTCTGTGTCAGCCGTTAATGCGTCGCCGCCATCAGTCACTCGGACCTGAACGGCCTGTCCCCATGTCGTGTTAGCTATAAGCTGCAAAAAAGCCATTAAGCCTTGAATGGATTATTAGCTACCGAACCATTCGCAACGCCTGATCCAGAGCTTGAGCCCGTCGGCACCTTATTCCCGGCGTCTGCTGCCGCCGTCACGATTGCCAACATTAAGCCGCGAATGTCTTTTGCCGCCGCTCGATACTTATCAGTAACCTCATCGGCCAACGTGAATAGCGGTTTAGTGTTGTCGACGAACGCCTGCGTGATCTGCGTACTCGTATCAGAAAAGGCTGCAACGACATCCACCTGCATAGATTTAAAAGTGGTGGCTACATCATCCTTTAGCCCCGCGAGAGCTTGAAATATTGCAAAGATCTGATCTGCCGATGCGTCCTTTATTCCCCCAAAAGTGCTGATACCGAGAGCGCCGAGCGTGTCAAACACTGCTGCAGCATCCGGCCCAAACTTTTCCATCATGTACGCGCGGATATCTTTTAGGTCATTGATGCCAAGCTCTGAAAGCTCCTTAAACGCGAGTTCTAGCGCTTTCAACTTTGTGCGATTGTCCGCTGTCGCAGAAGTGACGATAGCCCACGCCTCAGCAACTGAACCCGTTCCGACTAAATTTTCTTGAGCGAGTAGGTTTAGATTTTGCAACGCAACCCCAAACTGTCCTAGTTCGATTTTCCCGTCCAGAAATAGTTCTTTCTGCGAGTCCTTTAACTCCCCGGCGCTCATGCCGAGCTTATCCATTATGCCCAGAGTATTAACTAGAGCTTCGTTGAAATTCCCCGCCTGCCCGATAATCTGCGCGAAGATCGCCGTCGCGTCGTCGCCAAGTTTCCCGCCGCCGCCAAGCACTTGCCCGAAAGTCGAGGCAAGACCTACTGACTGATTGCCAATCGGATTGTTATTTAGAAACTGAGGAAGGTTTTTATAGTCTACCTGCGTTATTTGTTGATTGCCTTTTACTGTCGGCGCTAATAAATCCTCGCCGAAGTATTGCTTTAATGAGTCACGTAATCCGCGTCGGGCTAGGGTGTCCTTATTTGTTGTGCCGCCGAACGTACCTTCAAAAGCCTTAATAATCATCGGCAGTATGATCTTCGCAACTATTACAGCAACCGCGACATAAGGATTACCGCTAGCCGCGGCTGCTCCTACCGCGTCCGCCGCCGCTGCTCCTGTCGCTTCCGCCGATGGCGCTCCGGCCGCTGGCGCTCCGGCGGCCGGTGTGCCAGCGGCTTCTACAACATCCGATCCAACTAATAGGGTAGCGAGTAGCGTTCCGATGGCATTTCCGGGAGAATCTGACCCCGACAAACTTACTCCAAACGACTTGGCAATACTCGCGGCGAGCGTCGACGCTAAATCTAAACCAAACTCTTTAAGCAAACTGCCAAGATCGCCATCCCCGTCAAACAATGATTCAAAAAGATCCCGAAAAGTATCGACGGACTCTTTTAGTGCGTCGGCCATCTTGTCCTTCATGTCGTCAGCGATTTTACTATTCGCCTCAGACATTGCAGCGGTAGTTTCGTCCGCAAAAACATTGCCCTGAATCTTCGCTAGCTCTTCCACTCCTGAGTTATTGCCTAGCGCGGAATACGCCTCCCTAACTCCGCTCTCTATCGATGATTGAATCTGATCTCTAAGTTTTGTTGCTTCGCCGAAATTTCCAAGCTCAATCGCGCTGTCTAAACGCTTCTTAAGCGCATCAAGTTTTGCGTCAGAAAGTGCCTCGTTTAGCGATTTTAAAAGCTGCTCCGCAACATCCTTAATCTTATCCTTGGCCTTTTCTGCGCCGCCCACGAATGGATTAAACGGATTCTTGGGGTTACTCGGCTCAGCAACTGCGGCGTTAGCTTTCCCCACGATTTGATCGCGAGCTGCTACTAGTTCCTCAATCTTCTTTTTGGCAGCCGCGATCTCTGCGTCGCCTTGCAAATACGAGGGAAAGCCCATGCCTGCCCTTATTTTCTGCCATTTCTTCGCATCGGCAATTACAACATTCTGACCTGCAATTTTATCGTTCAAATCACTAGCGGTTTCCGTGCCGAACACCCCCCGCATTGCCGCATTTGCCTTGTCGGCGACAAGCGTGAGCCCTTGGAAAGAAGCCGCTAAAAGAGGCAGCTTATTAATCCACTGAGCAACTTGATCCAGTCCGGTACCAAGTGAGTTAGTAAGCTGAGTGATCGCATCGGAGGCTGTCAGCGAACTTTCTCCGGCGTTTTTTGCTTTCTCTTCGATCTGCCGGAGCGCTTCCGCATATTGTTTGGCAGCGGGAACGCCCTTTAAAAAGATACCAACTCCCGTGAGCACTCTAGCGTTGCCCTTCGTCATGCCCGCGACAAGCATCTCTAGCGCTTGCGTTGTATCCTTACCAACTACATCTCCCAAGTTGTCCGCTGCTGCCGCGAGCTTATTAAAATGCTCTGGACTCATCCCTGCTTGTGCGGCGATATTCGCTTGAGTGAGTAGGTTAGTGTCGCTTACTAGTCCGTTAGTGGCAGAGCGCAGACGGCCTAGCCCATCGTTCGCGAGTAGTTGGGTTTTACCGTAGAGATTATTAAATGCGTTTGAAAGCTCTTCAACCGCTTGCCCGCGATTAATGAGCGAGAAGAGTGCAGTCGATGCGCCGGCGGCTGCTGCAATGCCTACCGTCGCGAGTTTTGCAGCACTACCGAGTCCACCGAGCGCGGCGTTGGCTTTACCAATACCGGCCTCGAACCCTGAAGTTTCGGCCTCTAGCTTGACTTTAAATTCTTTTTCGATAGCGGCCACGGTGAAACCCTAAAACAAGATTGATTCAGCGTAACATGACATAGCGTGACGCGGTATAAGCTACGCGCGGCTGGCTTCTCGAACTTCTTCCAAAATGCCCCTTGCGAACCCCTGCAACGAATAGAGTAAGCTGATTGTCTCGGTATCCAAAGCGTTTGCTTTCTTTAACACCCACGGCACTAGACCGGCCCTTCCCGTCCACTCTGTAGCAGTCATCGACATCAGATCAATCCACGGCTGAAGTTCGTCCAGCATGAGATGTGAGACGCGAAACCGGCAAGGCAAAATGGCACAAGGCAGCTCAAGGAAGGCTCCATCTCTTAGGTTCTTGTGGCACTGATAGCAGTTATCATTCGGCTGCCGGATGTCGTGAGCGATCCGAGCTTTTAACAGCTCTATAAACTCGGGAGTAAGGCCTCGTTTGCTGTTTTTTTTTGCTCAGTTTCTTGCGTAATCGCCATCAAATACGCGGCTCCGATAGTAACGCGCTCCACGTCCGTAAACGATTCCGTCAACTCTTCTAGTGCTTTCGCGGAGAACACTAGCGGAGGCTCCTGATCTAGCGGCTTATGCTCCCAAGATTTAATATGCCGCTGCACTATCTCCGAGATGCCCATGCAGAGAGCCGCCAACCGATGCCCTTGCTCTGCTAGCTCTGGGTCGATGCCTTGCTCTCTCATAATTGCCGCCGCTCTTCGCGTCGCGCTGTTCATTTCACGCTGTGAAAATCGCTGCACCCCGAATGTTAGTTCTTCAAGAACCACCTCCACGATTGGGGTTACTGTTTTGCGATCTCGTGCGCGTTTGATTAGGTCCATAGGGCTGTATCCTATTTGTTATTATTGGACCGGTCGACAATTACCATACAGACGAGGGGCGCAAACACCTCTGGTAACCATCGACCGGATAAACTTTTATACTGTCCACTTCGTCGCGAGTAGATCAATCACCGACAATCTAGCGTAATCAGTCACGCCAGTCATGCCGGTAGGTGCGGCAGAGCGTTTAAATGTTCTAAACATCATCTTGCCAAGCATCCTCTGATTTTTCGCCGACGGCGAGAACCCTTCCGGTCGTTGACCATTACTCTGGAGTAGTGGCATCAGCAAACGGATTGAGCGATTCACGCCTGCCGCGATCTGCGCTCCGTCAAAAAATAGTTCTGCTTTGTAAGTCGTTCCCGCTCGCCATCCTGCGAGAAAGTCGAACGTCGCTTCATCGTTTGATGAGAGTTGGAAATCGAGAGTACCCTCGATATCCCCTAACCCTTGCGGCTCAACTGTATAAATCGAGTTTGCTGCTCGCAGAGGGAACAGCGAGTCCATCGGTCGAGTAAGCGTAAAGGAGTAGTTCAACAGTTCTTTATTATCGCCTACCGCCAGTCCCGCTCCACCATCGGCATTAATGCGGAAAAAGCTATTCGTGCCGTTCAACACGCCGGTCTGATATGCGCGGGGAGTCAGCGCGTTAATAATTGCAGAGGTGTTCGCAACTCCCGCGCTGCCAGTTTCGTTAGTCCTAGAGCACGGCCCGGCAAAAGTGACAGTCCCTTTGTCATTGCTCGATCCGCTCATTGTCATCGACGCAGGCTTAAAAGAATAAACTTCCGAGATGCGATCATCTTCGTGCAGCCATGCAACAGTCCAGAAAAACGAAGGGTTATCCGCTAAATCAATGTCGTGGCGATAGTCGCCCTGTCCACCCGTTACCTCAACCGCGTTGGCTTCAGTGCCAAAAAGCGAGGCAGCAAGAGCCACCCAACACTGGTTAAATGCGAGATCGCAAGTGATCGTTAGGTTTACTGTGTTAACGCCGAAAACTTGCTGAGTTTGTTTTCCCGCGAATCCGATATCATCCGATTTAATCACAGCTCGCGAATCTTCCAATGTCGCGCGACCGTAAAGATAAAACCCGGAGGCAACTGAAATGCCAGTCCCGAAAGTCGTTTCCCTTTTAAACCCGATCTTGGTGAGGTCCGTTGAGATTATTGCCATTTGTTATTCCCCTACTGCTTCGTTAGCTTTCTTTCTGCCGCCTCGACCCACAGTCCACTCCGGCGGTACAAATCCGATTGAATAATTAGGATGCGCGGCCATCCCGACCTCGATCATCGCGATAGCTTCGGATATGCCGAGCGTAAGGGAGTTTCCGATGCGCTTTGTTCCGTCTGCCAGCTCTTCGACCAGCAAAATATCAACCTGTTGCTCAATCATACGACTCCCGGCGCTGTTTTGCGCCCAACTAAAGTTAACTCCCCGACTAACACCTGTCCGATGTCCTCATCTAGCGGCGCAGTAGAATCGAAACTTGGCGGCTCCACTGTTTCCACATAATCAATCAAGCCATTTAGACTTGTCGAAAGAAGGCCAATTGCTTGATTAACTCGCATCATGTGATCTACTAGCAAGTTGATCCCAGCCCCTTCTTTCTCCATTTGATAGTAGCCGCGAATCCTAATCCGGTATACGCGCTCCATCAGGTTCGACGTAGAAAAAAACATATCTTCGGCTGTGACCATAACGCCCCACGCCCTTACTTTCTTCTCGCCGCCGACCTTGGCTATCAGATATTCCGCAAACAATTCTTCCCGCTCATAATCGAGCAAGTAGTTTTTAATGTTTCCCGGTGCGAACTCGAAATTAAGCCCGGACTGCGCGATCCCTTGCAATGTCGTAACTAGCAAACTCCGAACTGCGGCGATTGTGCTCATCGTGCCAACCTAATTGAGCTGAATCGATCCGTAGTTTCGGCAGGCTCTTTAATGCCGTCGCCGTCAGAGTCGTAGTTCACTTTTATCAGCTCCATCAATAGCGCGAACTCATCCGCGTAGAGCTTCGCTTTCTCCAGCCAAAACTGGTTATCCTGTCCGCTCATGTCTCGGCAGCACATATACAGCGCCCAGATCCTCACTGCATCCTCCAGCACTTCAAGGTTCGCCATGCGCTTGCGGGAAAACCCCTTCGCTCTTAGCACTCGCATGACGTGCCTAATCGCGGCGCTAATCTTAGGTTGGATCCAGTCTTCCCCTTTTAGCTGCCCAAGCTTTTGCTCGAACTCAACTACATTCGCAGGAGTAACCCGGATGCGAGATGAAACAGAATCCGCTCGCCAAACAGTTACTGCTTCCGATACGAAACCAGTCGGTCCCGCCGTCTCAGATTTAAAGCTGACAACAACGTAATAAGTTTCGTGTTCGTTTTCAGAGAGCGGTTCTGGATCTGTTAGCGCGTCAAAAGCCACGAGAAACTCGTTCCCGCCCTCACTCGTCCAAGACGTTTTGGCCGTGCCTAAAAACCCTCCTAGAGCTGCTGACGAGTCTTGAGCTTGTGCATCCGTCGGCTGTGCGGCGTAGAGCCGAGCACTCACAAGACTGCTGGCAGACAAGAAAACGTCCTCGTCTCCAGCCAGAATCATAGCTCGATAGTTTAGCGATCTGCCAAACAAGTGCTGAGTTTGATCTACAACCGGCATTAATTATTACGCCGCGACTGTTAGCTTAGTAAACGCATATTTAGTGCCAGCTTTCATGACTAAATAGATATTTGCGTTGCCGTTGTTGTCGTTGATCACGCCGAGCCATGCGTTTGTCTTCGTGGCAATCGCGCCAAATGCGGTTATGCACTCCGCTTGCGTCGGCGTTGTATCGTTGACGTTGTTGATCGCGTACTCAACCGATATACCTTTTACTGCCTGGATACCGTCTAAATCTTCAAATACTGTTGGCATGATCTTTATTCCTTTTCTGTTAGTTTTTTACCGTATCGATCAATATAAGTTGTAGTGCTCGGAGTCGGTGGCGTATCTTTAAACTTGCGGCTAGCTGCATCGCCGCGCTCTCTCTGCACTTGCTCAGCTAATGCAGTGGAACGCTGCTCAATGTTTCTCATGTCGGGCAGTTTTCCGTTACTGCGATCTATCTCAGCATAGGACGCGCGAAGTTTCTCTAGAGCTTCTCTGCTCATTGCGCCGCAACCGCTTCGTCGGCCTTCCGCTTTGCCTGTTTCGCTAGCTTCTCGGCCTGAACGCGGAACTCAATCGCTCTGTCTGATTCAATTGCGGGAACTCCCACTGCCTCAGGCTGATAACTCTCTAAGAGTCGATCATACTCGGCGGCATTAAATCGGATCTCCATAGCCAAGGACGATAGCGCTTCCATTTCATTATCGCTCGCTTTTGCGCGTCGCATCTCGTCGATTGATGGGTTCCGCATACCGCAAAATATGAAAAACAAGGGTCGAAAGCCTTTACGCTTGTAGTAGCTAATAGTTGACGCGCCGAAGCCCGGCGTTGCGATTCGATAACTGAACAGTTCCGCACTGTCGAATGGCACGACTGGGTATAATTCGCCGTTCGGGTAGGTTCGCCAAAAATAGATATGTCCGCGCTGCTCTTCTACGTTAACGCGAGGTTTAAACTTATCTTGCGGAGTTGTAATAGACATGCGCTTTCCTTTCTAAAAGCTCCACCCTCCAACAGAAGAGTGGAGCCGTCTGTTATTAAGTTGCTGAGATTAATCGCACCCCAGCCAAATCTACGAGTTCAGCGACGCCGAAAAACATCGACACGCCGATCCACTTTCCACCGTCGAGTATCCCGGCATTGCCTCGCTCAGCCGCGACCTGAATCCCGGCCTGCACGGTACTAGCTACCGCCATGCCGAAACAGGTATCAGCCGCGAACAACAGGCCCCAGTCGTCAGTTGCGGCGTTAATGTGCACATTGTGTGAGGTATAGATCGGAACTCCGGCAAGCATACCACGATACGCATCTCCGTTCGCGCCCATCTGTCCGAGCAATGTGTCAGTGTTTGGATTTGACCAAACTGACGCGCCCGAAGTGATTACGGTGTTTTGGATATTGAACAAAGCCTTAGGCGATAGCATTGCAACTTTTTGCCCTGCGATTTTCTGCTCATCAATACGATAAGCGGCATCTGGGATGCTCACTGGCGCAAGAGGTGTGCCGGTAGTCCCTACAGAGCTTGCAATACCAGCCGCTAATGCGAGTAGATCAATATCTACGCCCTCAATCAAGCTTTTGATCGCTTCGTTGACGAGTTCGTTTTCATCGACTCCACCGGCCACCATAGCCTCATCGGAAACTTCAAAAACGATCTTCCGCTTGCCCATTGTAACTTGAGGACCGAGAGTGTTGTAGCTCACGGCTGTAGCAGTAGCACCTTGAGCGACTGCGGCACTGGCAAGCGAGGCTGGCTTCCGCTTCCACTGCGCGACTTGCGAGTTAGGAGCGAACTGGCCCAGATTAACGAAAGGCGACATGATCGCGGTCGAGCGAAACGTCTCAATAACTTTTGCTTGCAAAACATACGCGAGGATTCCACCCACGTTGTCCGCGTATATTGTAGCGTTAGCTGATAATGCCATTGTGTTCCTTTACTGCGTTGAGCTAGGCGATTTTTACTTTAGCCGCTAGCTTCTGATTATTTTTCAGCCAAGAGATTCCCCCGTCCGGCATTGCGCTAAGCTCTGCCATCGTCGGGATGCTCTTTTCAAATTCACTTGTCGATTCGCTTCCGGGTCCATGAGCACCCGCACCGGCCTTTTTGGGGTTCTTCGCAAGATATGGCTTATCTTCAGCAAGTTTCTTAATATGCTGTTCAAACGAAACCGGCTTTCCCTTAACAACTGGCAAAAGGTTACCCTCTTCGTCAGCTTCTAAGTCGAAACCTTCTTTCGTTAAGAACCAGACATCATCAATAGCAGAATCTAAAAAGATCCCCGACGCTATCGATCTAAACTTGTTCTCGATAATCACTTTCTTCAGATGAGCATCCTTCTGCGAGATTATGAGATCCTTTGCCTCTAAATCCCGTTGATACTCAGTCCGTAGTTTTGCGACGTCGCCCGTTTTTTCGGCGTCGTCTCGATTTTTCCCGTTTTGCTGCTCTTTAAGGGCTTTCAGCTCTGCGTCAGTTTCTCGGTACTTCTTCGCGAAACTGTCGCGCCGCTTGATGGCCTCTGCCAGATCAGCTTGAACGACATCAATCGAAACGGTTTTGCCTTCCGGCTCGCTCCCAGTAGTTCCTGAATCAGCGTCCGCTGCTTCGGGATTGGTTGCGTTTGTTGTCACTGTCATAATTACCCCTAGTCTGCTTGCGTGTCTATAAACTTTTTAGGATGCGATCTATTGCGAGCGTTATTTGTTTCTCAATTCTAATCTGCTCTTCTTTCCCGAATCCGAAGAACTCCCGGCCCCGAGCTTCGTTTCCTGCTGCAATTTCCGCATTTGTCGAGCGGTTCGCCTTGCGCGGTTTCGCTTGGACATTGCTATCCCGTTTGGTTTTTAGCCTTGCGCTCCTAGTCGTGCGCCCAGAGCCGAAATAAAGTTCTGCTCCCTTTTGCGTCTCCCGGTTCTGCATCGAGTTCAACATTTGACCAGTCGCTCGCAAGTTAACTGTGTTAGCGTCCACTTTCCCGGCTATCCATCCCGCCGCGATAGCCTTCTGGTAACTATCGGAGTACATGCGGAGCGAACCGTTTGGGCCGCTTCCTTTTGAAAGTCCGCGCAAAATAATTGCTTGAGTATCTTGCAAGAGTGTCCGCGCCAACTTCGGGAAGTCTAGTTTCTTAATCGCTAGCTGGTTCAACCTAAAATTAGAGGGCACGATCATCTTAATCACGGCTCGAACCCCTCAGATATCGCGTATTCCAAAGTCACGGGAATCCACTTGTGCCTGCAATTGGGATGGCCTCCGGCCTGTAGTGGAGGATAAACAAGATCCTCGTGCAGCTCTGTTGTAATTTCATCCTTGTACAAAAAACCCGGCGCTCCATGAATATCGATCTCTAGCATCTCCCGACATTGATCTGAGGTTATCGCATCGTTAGGCCCATCGTAGAAATAAACATCTAACCCTAGCGCGTCACCGGTTTCTACCGTTACCTGCCGCTGGAAGGCCTCTAGTGCAAAGTTAATTCCATTCTCAACTGCGGCGGGACTAAGCCCGTCGACCATACCAAGAACTGCCGCTATCGCGTCCGGCGTCGGCTGATTACCTAAAGCGGATTGGAACAGCACCTGCTGAGCTGGCGCAACTAATCGCTGATCCAAAAGCCTATCTAGCTGCCCCTCATTAAACCTCACGTAAGCATCGAGCACCTCCTGCCCAATGTCCGAATATTTTAGATCCAGCCCTAAGAGATCAAAATAATCTAGCGCCGAATCCGCTAGCGCACCATACGCTAGCCGTTGCTGTCGCTTGAGATCCGAGAGTCCAGCGTCGTCGAGTAAATCACCCAGACGATCAATGATTTTAATCGACGCCGCGAGGTTCAACGCTGACCGGTTATCATAATTTTTCGGGTCACGCAGAAACGACTTTAGTTCCTTTGAGAAATTGCGATACAACAGACCTACTTGAATACCCATCAGCTTTTGATGCCGCTGCATCTGTCGAGCTTCGCGCTCGATTGCTCTGCGTAATTCCGTTGGCGTTAAAACCGCTTTCATAGTTACTGGGTTAGCGTTGAGTCTCTACGATTCGCGAACGGATCAAACACCCCGAGCCCCGGCTTGTTCGGAGATACTGCCGCGTCAATCAGCGCCAGCAACTCGCTCCTGCGTTCGTCTTCTGTTTGATCGGCTTTCGGTACCAACGGCATCGCAAGAACAAGACTTCGGAGCACTTCCTTTTGCACCTCGTTAACGCCCTGCTCCCTCGCGATAGCTACGATCTGCGAGCGGAGAATCGCGTCGGCTGCTGGATCGGTCAAGCTGAAGTCCCGCGCAATATCAACCGCGATCTCAAGCGACACGCCCTCGAACTCGGCATGACTCGCCAACATCTGCGTCAGCACTTTCTCTAACTGATCAGCAATGCGATTATACTCAGCAACTCGGCTCTTCGAGTCGAACGCTTTCGATTCTGCCGACTGCACCGATCTTGTATCATCAAGCAGTTGGGAGTTCAGCATAAGTCCATGTTTGAAGTTGGCGATTTTAAGGTTAACGACTTCTTTCATCGCCGCAACCGGCTCAATCGGATCAATCTGCTCAACTGTTAAGTTTTGCCCCTCGAACGCCCAGATTCTTCCGCTTGCCGTTTTGATTAGCTGGTCCTTCGGTACGTCGCCAACTAAAACCGTAATCCTAAAGCACTGATTGTAAATCGTTTCAGTTATGACGGACTGAAGATTAAGCGCCGCATGATTATATTCTACGTTTTGCCTGAGCAGTGAATCCTCTAAGCCGCATCCCCAAATCAGCGCCGGGATATTCTCTAGAGAGCCTAGCACCTCTGACTCGATTCGCGCTTTCCGGTGATCCATCCCATGGCCGGACTCGCGTTTATAATGCTTATTCTCTTTCGTGTCTGGATCGTCTTCGAGGATGAGATGCTGAACGATGTAATGATCGCCATCGGCGAAACGATAACGGATCGCTCGCTTAACGATTTTACCATCTTCGATCGTCGCCTCTTCCAGCAAGATTATATCTTTTAACTTTCCTTTTCTCGCTCCGCGCCGAAAATACTCCCAATAGAGGATATGAGTGGCTGGATATATAATCGAGAAACTCTGCACCCCTTGAGCCGCTGCTTCCGCGAGCGATAAGCCGACATCCTGAGCATTATCGGTTAGGACGCAGACTTTTCCATGCGCGAGATAGTACCAAAGAAGCTCGCGAGTAAATGTTTTTAAATCCCAACCCATGCCTGTAATATCTTTCGCGATCTCGGCGAGTGGTCCAGTGTCCAACGCCTTAGACGTTATCGTCTGGCTTAAATGCGCGAGATGTATATCAGCGAACGGCGCGACGATATTCTCGTTATACGTGCGAAGTAACCGCGCACTCCATGCTGCTACCCCATCCCTAGTGTCGTCCTCCGTTTCGTGTTTCCACAAATAAGTATTGTTAACGACTGCCTCTTTCGAGCCGTCGAGAAAATCAGTCACGCGATTATATCGCGACAGATTGTGTTTGTAATCGGGGTGTACTGGTAACTCTTCTTGTCGCTCTGCCATTATCTGCTGCTCCAACTGTCTCGTGATTTCACTGGGGACCAGTGCTCTACAAAATAACGGATATCATCCATGGGATGCGTCCACGTATCCCCGGAAGGTTTCTCGATTTTACCTGCTCCGTCGTATCGCGTTGTCTGCGCCGATTCGATATGTTTGGAACAGCTTTTACTAAAGTATAACAGACGTTTCACGAATAACCGATTAGTTGCGACAATACTCGGCGCAACTGATGGATTAAATCGCTTCGCGAGTAGCTCGAATCTAGGATAGAGCGGTCGTAGACGGTCCTTGATGATGTCGTAATCGCAAGATGTCGAAGAGGTATGAGTGCCGAATCCGCTCGCGTCCCCGACTGTTAAAATCGAATTGCCGCGCCAAACATCCGGCGGGAACTGAGCAATAAATTGATCGCAAGCCTGATCTGTGTCGCGACATCGGCGAGGGTTTTCATCGACCAAGTGCGCGGTTACTCCTTTCACTTGCAATGCGCCCCAACTCACTTGTCCAATGTTAAAATCCCAAGTTAAAAAAAGCGGTGCGCCGACTTCGGCCTTCGTCTCGTCGAGGTTTGCGCTGCTAAATTCAAAAGCTCCATTCTCCAGTAGCGCCGCAAACTCTCCCAGCACGTAAATGCTGTAAGCGTTACGATCATGCGCGTAGTCCTCTTCTAGAGTTTTCAGATACGCGAGCGGAAGCAGTGGGTTGTCCTTGGTTCGGCCGTGCAGTACTAGGCGATCTGAGCCTAGCGAATGTCGGCCCTCGCGTGTTACTCGGTGACTCCCGAACTCTTGGTAGTACCAGCCGAGCCCCTCGCCATAACCCGTGTACAACTCTTGCACTGCTCTTGCATCTGGGCAGCGCAACCGTCGGCGTAGCTCTTGCTGTATGCCGTCAGGTTGCCTTGATGCTTCGTCTACCCAAAACGCCGCTAGCGTGTAACTCGTTCCCAGTTTTTTCCACGTCTGCGCTGAACGGAGAAAGATCGTCGCTCCGTTTGGATAACGGATCTGCATGTCAGATCTCTCTCTTCCGACTGAAAACTCCTTACCTTCCGACCAACCTAAAGACTCATAGTAGTCAAGAAACATCTTAAGAATAATGTTTTTCAAAAGGTCGCCCGTCTCCGCGACGGCCATGAAATGCCTAGAGCGCGGATTCATCCGCACCCGAGCGTCTAACCACCGAGCGCCGAAATATGTTTTACCATACCCAGCCGCTGCAACGACTGCGTGTTTCTGATGCGCGATATCCTCAAGCAGTCGGCGCTGGCCCGGCCACAAAAGAAGAGGGCTAGTCTCTGGTTCGGATGCGCTCAATCTGATCCTCGCTCAACTCAGCAAAAGCTAATGGCGTTAATTTTTCGAACGCCTTTTCTAGTCCCTCGTTTTTTATCTTTTGCAGCTCGAAGTCGTGCTTTTGCCGCGCTCGATCTCTTACCATCTGATCATCGTATGATTCAGGGTCTAGTAATTTGAGACGATAGATCGCCGCCGTTACGTTTCCTTTTTTTGATGCCTCGCGTAGATCCCGAATAGCAGACGAGATCTCCATGACTTTCTGCTCTTCGAGTGCTAACAAAAAGTTAGGCTCTTTTAACCACTCGTAGATTATTGTTATGTCAACTTTTGCCGCCCTAGCGGCTAACGGACCGGCTCCGGTTCTGCGTCGAGCGCCCTTGGTGTAGCCGTGCTCCGATAGTATCTGAATAGCTAACCGCTGACGCGGATCTTCTATCAAACTGATTGCCCGTACTTTTGGCGGTTTAGCTTTGACTTGTTTAGTTGTTCGCTTCATCGATGGGCTCAAAAGTTTCGCCGTTTATTTTGCATGTAAATTCTTTGTTGTTTTTCGCGCAATAGCGCTGATATCGCATGATGATACTCTGGCAATATGTGGGGCTTTGTTCCATCCCGTAGCAGATGCGACTAAGTTGTTCTGCGGCTATGAGCGTTGTTCCTGAGCCGAGAAAACAGTCTGTAATGATATCGCCGTCGACGCTGAAAGATTTTATATACAGCGCGGGTAGTTCAATTGGAAACGTCGCTACATGTCCGCTCACTCTATTGTCCGACTTGTTGACCTGCACTTGATGGACTGAGGATAGTTGGTGTGCTTCGTATTGCACCCTTTGCCGAAGTGTCATACTTCCGTCTGCTTCTCGGACTGTTGTAGTCTTGCTTTTCCCGAGTGATGGTTTTTTATTCGGAACAAATCGTCGCAATCTTCGCCGCTCACTGCCGAAAACAAAGATCCATTCATGCCGCAATCCAAACATCGCGGTGGATGCTGCTATGGTTCCACAGTTAACTTTATCCCAGACGTTCCAAGCGAGTAGTTTTAATCCGCGATCTTTCGCTGCTACTAGATAATCGTTCCAGTAGGGCGTTACCTCGCCCTCTTTCATTAGTATCCCAAGATTGATGGCTAAGAACTCAGTGGCGACTGACCAGATCGGGATAACTTGCGCTAAGTGCGCCGTGTTCAGATTGAGTTTGTCAGAGTCGTATGTCCGCGCATCGCCGTAGGGCGGCGAGGTGAACAATAGCTCGGATTGTTGTTCGTTCATTAGTTCCGCGACGTCTTTCTCGCTTGTGCTATCGCCGCACATGACCCGATGCCGACCGAGTTCAATGATGTCGCCGCGTTTGATATACGCCTCACTCGATAGCTCATTATTAGGCTCATCGTCTTCGAGCGTTTCGGGTTCCGTGACTGGGAAGAGCGCCGTTAAATCCTCTAGGCCCCACGTCTTAAGGTCCAGCCCGTTATCTTCAAGGAATCCTAGTTCTAGTTCGAGATTGTTAAAATCCCAAGTGCTATCGTTTTGCAGTTTGTTGTCGAGAATTCTGTAGGCTTTTTTCTTAACCTCGCTCAATCCCAATATCTGATAGGTGGGAGCTTTTGTGAGTCCTAACTTTCTTGCAGCGAGAAGCCGACCGTGCCCGACGAGAACGATGTTTGCTTCATCGACGACAATCGGCTGGTTGAATCCGAACTCGGCGATTGAGTTCGCTATGCGATTCACCTGCGTCTCTGTGTGTTTCCTGTTGTTAAACTCGTACGGAATGATTGAATCTAGGAACTCTTCGCTGATTGCCATTGTCGTGTCGTTATTATTTTTCAAAAGGTAGTCCCATTTGAGCTATGCGCTTCTTTTCCAATTGCCGATTTTCCTCAAATTTGATTGCGTTTTTTGCGATATCGCGACAGCCCTGAACTTCGCGAAACCCCCACGAAAGGTATTCAGCACAAGCGAGGAATGTGAACCCGTATTTCCCGACTTTCAGTTTGCGATCTAGAAACCACCAAGCGGCATCGGTGCGATAGAGATCGTGAGATCGTCCATGCCTGCAATCGTTAAGTGCTTTTTCGATTATCGCGATAATTAAAACATGTTCGGGGATAGTTCGCGGCGGAGAAGTTTCCCCGCTGTTGATTGTCGTGTCGGCGCATTGCGTCGCTGTTAGCGTCGCCGCCTTTTTTGCAGCTGTTTGTGACAGACTTGAAGCTCTCGGTCAAAAAGATTTACGACTGCGAGACAACTGCGAAAATCAGCTTGTGCGAGCGAGAGCTGATTAGAGCAAGAAAACGAGTACGGATAAGGGACCGTCGCAGTTTGATCTATTGGCGGCGCGGGACAAGTTGATCCGGGATCTGGAGCCGCGGGATCGCCTTGATTGGGATTGCTCGGTGGCGCAGGAGTTGAAGGGAAGCAATCCGCTTGCGGTTGCGGTAGGCTCAGATCGCAGATAGCGAGAGCGGATATAGGACTGAGTAGGAATAAGGCGAAAAGAAAGGAGCGCATGATATTGCCTCAGCGTTGAAAATTGCCCTTGAGCTGGAAGTGAACCCGAGGCGACTAAACCCAGTAGTTCCTCAAGGGCAATGTGAGCTTAAAACAATCGCTCATAACTGTCTAGTGTCTCAAGTCTTTTACTTCAACTCGCTTTTTTATTCACTTTCTTGCAACTTTTTGCTTGCGCTCTATCTCTAATAGTATATACTCAGGATATACAGTAATTGATTAAAGGAAATCAAAATGACTAACAAAATCGAAAACAAAATTCTGACAATCGCGAAACTCGGCAATCTGGAGCTACTCGGCACCGCATCGATCACTGCCGATGGCAAATCGTATTATCAATCCGCGACACTAGATAACGGCGAAAGCGTAGCGATTTACTGGGATATTATCGCGGATGATGATGAGGCCGATAATTGTTGCGACTGGAATAGCCCGGCATCAGTTACTAAATCGGGTCGGTTGATCTGGGATTGGCAACGTACTGTCGAATAATCGCATAACCGCCGGGGAATACCCGGCTACTTTCAAAAAACTAAAAAGGAAAACGAACATGAGCAACAAGAGAAAATTCGCACTTGACGAGAACCGCGAAGTAGCTCGGATTTACGTGAACGAAAATCATGAAATTGATGGCCCTTTCTTGGATCTGCTGAGCGGACCGTATTACTCAGTCACTGCAAAAAAAGAGAGAGTCGACGACGAAGCGGTCGCGATTTACGTGAGCGAGACTCACGTAATTGATGGCCCTTTCTTAGACCGATTGGGAAAGTCTTACTATGTTTTAGCAGCAAAAAACGAGAAGCAAGGCTGACGTAATGCCAAAAATTCCAATTTCTCTCAAATTAGATGCCGAAACCTTGAACGCGGCGACTAAGGTAGCGCGAGAAAGCGCTCTGCCCCGAAACCGCTGGATTGAAAACACTCTCAAGAAAGTGCTGGGACTAATGCCCAAGAAAGGAGGAAAAGCAGATAATGAGTAGGTTGTAAACTGACGCAAAATGCCCGGCTCGGAAGGTGAACGCTTTCCGATCCGGGTCTGAACATCAACGTAAAAAAAACAGGTTACGAACATGATCATAGCAAAATTAGCAGTTTCTTTTCTCGCAGTCACTACTAGCATCTTCGCTTTTGGGCCGAAATTGACGGAGGATTTTTTAAAGCCGGTCGTGGTAGTGCGGTATGTGGTGCCTCCGGTTAAGTCCATCGACACTATTATATTTGAAGCGTCGAAAAAGCATAAAGTTCCCGCGCTGTTAATCAGAGCAATCATCGAAGTGGAGAGCGGTGGAGATCCACACGCGATCCGATTCGAGCCGCATCATGTCGCGCGGATAACTTGGACGAGAGATCCGGCCCAGCGTAGGAAATGGGCATCGAGTATTGGACTCATGCAAGTGATGGCTTGGCACCTGCAAAAGCACATGCCCAGCACGAATTATGCGGCACTCTACGATCCCGAAGTAAATATAGATTTAGGCTCTAAAATACTATCGGATTGCATGCTGAGGCATCAAAAGTCGGCGCGACGGGATCAGGTTCGTCGTGCACTCGTTTGCTACAATGGATCTGAAATTTACCCGCCGAAGGTTTTGCAAGCGCTCGCTGTTGATATTATTGATCGCGAGCTGTAGCTTTTTTCTTGAACGTCGCGGGATTTTGTGATAGATGAAAACGCTGGAAGTGAACCGTTCTGGGTTATGATGCAATCAGACCCAGACTTTTGAGGCGACTGAAATGAATCCGACTTATAAATATCTGAGACTCATTCCGAGTGCTCAAACAATCGACAAGATCTTGGCGCAAGGCGCGCCGCTGGCGGCATACGATCCTTATGCGCGAGAGATAGAGCGCGAGGAAGAGTTCAAACGTCTGTTCTGTGCGGTGAAATCCGGTTCGATCCGCTCGATAGTTTCCGCGCTGGCCAAAAATCAGCGAGGTGACACATGAGCGCGCCGCAAGTTTTGCCTAACGGATCTAATAGTGCCGCGCTGCCCAGTGCTATCGAGCGACTGCTGATCGACGGGGATTTGTCCCAATTAACTTCAGATCAGCGAGTCATATACTACAATAAAACCTGCGACAGCCTCGGCCTAAATCCGCTAACGAAGCCGTTTGAGTATATCAAGCTCAACAATAAGCTGACTTTATACGCTCGGCGGGATTGCACCGATCAACTTCGCAAGCTTAACGGAGTGAGTATCGAGATACTCGCGAGAGAAGCCATAGAGGGGCTTTATGTCGTGTCGGTGCGCGCAACTGACAAGACTGGGCGCCGAGACGAATCGCTAGGGGCTGTCTCGCTTGCGGGGTTGCAGGGCGAAGCGAAGGCGAACGCGCTTATGAAATGCGAGACAAAAGCAAAGCGGCGCGTCACCCTTTCGATCTGCGGTTTAGGTATTTTAGACGAGACGGAAGTTTCTACTATCGCCGACACCGGCCCTATTTATGATCGCTCTCATGATCGGGCTCATGCAGTAGTCGTGCAAAGGCCGGTAGAAACTCAAAGACTAGCGGAAACTCGGAACTTAGGCGCTAGTCCGGCGGTGCCCGAACATCTCTATGATCGCGAATATCAAGAGATGGACCCTATGGAGCCTTTGGCGAAGGCAAAAGTGCGAGCCGATGATGCTGGAACCCTAGATCCCGGGCGATGGCAGCTTGAAGCGAACATTAGATTCAAGGGCGAATCGCAATCGGGTAAAACGCTAACGACTATCGGCGTGAAGTCTTTAGTTTGGCTAATGGGAGTTGATTCGCAAAGATCCAAACTCTCAGAGCTAGATGTGCACTATATAAATCTTTTTTGTGGTAACGGCTGAAATGAAACTATACGAAATTGGATTAGAAATTAGAGCGCTAATCGATAAAGTTGACGCGGCCGAAGGCACGGAAGATGCGCTCATCTTAGAGATCGAACTTGATGGTCTGCAACTGCCGGCAGAGCAAAAAATTGATTACCTCACTAAACTGATACTAGAGCAAGAGGCAGCGGCCGAAGTCGCTCGGTTGGAGCTAAAGCGAGTTCAAAGTTTCGCAAAGTCGCGGGAGAATCGCGCGGAATCGTTGCGGAAGTATTTGACGTCATTTCTGCAAACTGCCGGACTGCGAAAATTCGTCACGGATGTAGCGAGCATTTCGCTACTCGCTGGGCGGATGCGTTTGGAAATCGATATCACAAAAGTGCAAGATTGGCCTGCGGACATTTATGACGCATGTGTCGTGGAGCGGCCTGAGGTTAATAAAAAACTGCTGAAAGATCGATTTAGTGCCCGGTACTCAGAGCTTGCTGGTGTCGAAGAAGTTGTAGGCGAAACCAGCATCTCAATCAGGTAGGTGTTTTTATGAATAAAAGTCCGTATTTCAGTCACGACGCTGACGCTAGGCGAGATCAAAAAATGCTCATGCTGAGAGCGAAATTCGGAGCGGCTGGATACGGCCTTTTTTGGATGGTGATTGAATTGCTTCGGGAGCAGGAGAACTATCATTTCCCGCTATCATACGACGCGCTAGCAATCGAGACGGCGACGTCGGTTGATATCATTGAGCCGTTTATGCAGCGATGTTTTGAGCTTGAACTGCTTGGAACTAACGGCGAGTGGTTTTGGGCTCCGAGCCTTTTAGAGCGGATGGATCGAATGGAAGAGTTGTCGGGCAAACGGCGCGACGCGGCGAACGCGAGACATCATCCTCAGCGTCGAAGCCTGCAAGTAGTCGAAACCGATACGGAATTAATTGGCACGAATCATGCAACCCCCGAAAATGAGAGTTCTGATTCTGCAAGTATTGTGCAATTGCATCTAAAGGAGCCTTTAAGTTTAGGTTTAGGTTTAGTATTTAGATCTAAAAAGAATGGAGAGCCGCCGGGTCGTGAGCCGCCGGGAGCCATTCCGCCCGAATTCGACACGCCCGAAATCGCAGACGAGCTGCAAAACTGGCTCGCGTTTCGCCGCGAAACAAAAAAACCGGTTCGGAGTTGGCGAACTATCACCGAGATTTTTAATCGATTTTCGGCGAATCCTGAAGCGCTAGCGCCAGCGATCCGGCACTCGATAGCGAACGGCTGGCAGGGAATTT
>ENA-ORBV01004922-ORBV01004922.1-microbial-mat-metagenome-genome-assembly--contig:-NODE-4922-length-25072-cov-5.086897_pt1 | contig 25072 bp, 29 predicted proteins | sample MGYA00237777_ERZ505514 | MGnify/ENA primary metagenome ERZ505514 (study PRJEB26160, sample SAMN06269048) | microbial mat metagenome | isolation source: Oligotrophic lake microbial mat | place... | reverse complement strand
AATGATACGGCGACCACCGAGATCTACACCTCTCTATTCGTCGGCAGCGTCAGATGTGTATAAGAGACAGGGGTAATACCGAATCGGAGAGAAACAGGAAATCCAAATCCTGTGTGGCCCGAGGAGGCACGTAGAATGACAGAGCAATACCCCCGATCAGGACGCCCCCGCCCGCATTGATTTCCCAATCCCGCAAGGCGGTGATCAATTCGGGAACGAGAATCGATTCCACCAGTGTACGATTCGGGTCTCGACCTCTGGACATATCACGCAATATCATTTGATCCACTCGTAGATGTGGTAGATCAGTACCCCATCAATGGTCTCGTCATAGAGATATTCGTGTTGCGGCGTGTAGTCACCGATGTATTCCCCCCACTTGTGCCAGCGCCATCCACCATCGGGCGGCTGCTCGCTGCGAGAGACTTGAGTGATCGCGATAACGAAACGGCGAGACGTGTCGAGTTCGACACATGGATAGTGTTTCAGAATTTGCTCAACACTGTCACACACCCCATGGGGGCCAAGGGACCGGGAAACCTCGGGGTACTGTTCATAGCCCGGAGGCCACTTACTGGAGCCGAAATGCCTCACTCTATAGATGCCGGTCTGCAACTTATCCGCCGCGAATCCCCCAACGAGGGTTCCGAACAGACCCGCACACATGGCCGCGTCATCGTCTACGAGCATTTCATCCTCCTGTTGCGGCGTATTATACTTTCATAAATTCAAAAGTCAATCCACCGAACCAACGCCGGGGATTCCCACAACAAGGTCCGGAACAAGTGGTGCGATTTTGTGCGATTCCTCGTGTCCACGAGAGAATTGCCTCTTCCGAGTATCTCGGGGCGGCTTCTCATTTGAGTATTCCTCGGGCGAACCCGTTTGAGCGGAATTACTCAAACGGGTCATCACCTGAGGCGCGAGATTTTCCATTCCTTTTGGAGTTCCCGGAGGGATTCGAACCCACGACCTACGGTTTAGAAAACCGCTGCTCTTGTCCACTGAGCTACGGGAACATGATGTATTTATCTTGGTAGGCCGAGCAGGATTCGAACCTGCGATAAAAGCATTATGAGTGCTCCGTTTTAGACCACTAAACTACCGGCCCTGAATGAGTTTGATCTTGTCGTGTATGTCCTTCTTCGTCTCGCGCAGTGAAAGGTTTTCTCTTCTTCATTGATGAGAAAGGTCACAGAGAAGGTCTTGGCAGCCCCTTCGATACATACCCGGAATATCATTGCCTTTATCATCATATGCGGTTTGTCCCCAACGGATGGTCTTCCATCCTAGTTTACCTCCGATGGAAGCTAGGTTGGTGACGAACAATTCATCCTTGTACTTCGGGGTGTTTCAAAAGACTCGTTACCTCTCGAATTCAATATGCCACTTTGTGAGCCCTGTGGGATTTGAACCCACGGCCCACGGATTAATCATGTCCTAGGAGACTTGAACTCCGAGTGAGCCTGAGTACTCATTAGACCAAAGTCCGGTGCTCTACCACTGAGCTAAGGGCTCACAAAATAGCATCTACAAGATAGTAGGCCCCGATGGGTTGGTTGTCAATCTCTTAGAGGACCCACGTATGCTCGTTTCGATGGGTGATCAATGCGTATGTTGCGGATATTCCCGTTGTACGGAGGCGCTTGAGTTTCACCACCGGGATTCGAACGAGAAAGATTTTGGAATGGGCACGATACGCGCTAATCCAAAAAAAATGGGCGGCCATTGTCGAGGAGCTTCGTAAATGCGTTCTCGTCTGTTCGTTATGTCATCGTGAAATTCACGCTGGTATACGAGAGGTTCCTACTAATGCTACACGTTTCGACGAGTCATGTTCCGACTATACCGGACAAAAGTTTTCCAAAGTCGTAGATACATGCCCCGTTTGTAGAAAATCTAAGGATACCTCAACAACATGTTCTCTCTCGTGTGCCGTTTATCGTGGCCAGATCGTTTGATGATATTGCCGAAGAATTAAAATGCTCCAACGCTGCGGTACGGAAGCGTGTCATAAAACTTGGATTGTATCGGACCAAACCTACTATCTGGGAAGGCCACGATATTCCCACACTCATGACCAATCACAGCATGAACGCAATCTCTCGGATGCTCGGAGATGTCCGTGTCCGCAAGGTTGGACTCACGCATCTGATCAGGTACAAAAACGTAAAAGTCGCCCGATGATGGGCGACTTTTAGCTCCCGGCCGAGGTAACGATCCTCGCAACATTTGCTTAACAGGCAACGCCCTTCTCCATGGTTCGAGTCCCTCCGAGAACGCCAAGGGGGATGTAGCTCAATGGTAGAGCGTCGGTCTGTCTAACCGAATGTCGGGGGTTCGATTCCCCTCATTCCCGCCAATTGTTTGCTCCGTTAGCTCAGGGGTCAGAGCGTTCGTTTCTAAACGAGGGGTCCTTGGTTCAAACCCAAGACGGAGCACGAAAGAGTAGAGTTTATTCCCGGCGTCCCGGTGTTTGTCCTCGTAGCTCAACTGGAGAGAGCATTTGTATCGGAATTATCCCGCACTTCACATGCGAGATAATATTGGTGTCCTCGGAGGGACTCGAACCCACAACCTTCACATTCTACCGCTTTTGGGCGGTCCGACTGCTTGGTCTTTTTGGGATTTGGAAGGGAAGAATCATTCCGAGCACCCAATCTACTCGCATTCACGAAGATCGGTCACCCGACTCGAACCCACAACGGCCTTCCGGCACCCTTCGGTTTCGGAAACCGACACTCTGTCCAGTGTTTCAACAAATGTTGAAACACACCAAAATACTGAAACTCGAATAAACCTCCTTGGTGCGCCCGGTAGGATTCGAACCTACGACCTCACGATTATCAATCGCGTGCTCTAAACCACTGAGCTACAAGCGCAAATCTGATTACGAATCAGAACCGGGTCAGATAATTTTTATTATCTCGCTTATTTCGCCGGTTAGAATTCCCTAAGGACGACCACAGTGGTCTCGTAAATCTATTTAGGGCGGACCATATTCATCGCTCATATATGGCATCATTACTCCACAAAGATTCTCGACTTTTTGCTTTGCCGCGAACGCTTGGCGTAGATTTTGTAATCAGATAAGGCCGGAACGGCAGCCATGTTGCGCCTTCGTTTTCACACACAAGCGTCTGACCTCTACGACTCCGGCACCATGTGCTAAGCCCCTTAAAATCAATGTCTTTGGAAGAATGTTTATAATGTTTTCCTGCCTTTTCGTACGGCGGGTCAATGAACCATGTCGCTTCCCGATCAGGTGCCATGCTGTAGTCACCTGTAATCACCTTCCAATGGTCGATCTGGGCTACTTGAGATGCGATCCGTTCGCGTATTTCCTCGCCCCAATAACTCTTGGGCCGCACGCCCGACCGCATCCATGCGCTTGGCGATCTACAAGGTGACGCACTTCCTTTATTGAGCCAAAAACCAATTAGTGAACGAGCTTCGGGACACACGTCCAACTCGTTCACGGACTGGGTCATGTCGATCAACGGTAGCTTGCGGATAGTGTTGGGAGTAGCGACTATCAAATAGCGCCACAGTGCGGCTATGGTCGAGTCTTTTTCGATCAGTATAATGCGCTTCGCTGGATAACGGGTGGAATACCCCGCTGCCCCCGCGAACGGTTCAATAATTGTATTGAAATTCGGGACTGGATAGCGGGGCGCTGCTCGCCACTTTCCGCCGTAAAATGTGAAAAAAGGCCACATCATAGAGGACGAATCATGATCTTGATCAAACGGTCGCCCACACTGGAGGGGCCGACTTGAACCTTGCCTTCGAGATCACGAACGACCTTGTTCAGGATGAAATCGTTCCAGCGGGCGAGTTCCCGGAGGGGCACGCCACGGGGCAGCCCCGGTCGGGATTTCCGATCCAGCTTGAGTTCGATCCACACATCGTGGTTGGGGAGCCAACCGATGAGTTGATTCAGCTTGGTCTGATAATCGTGTTCGCTGATCTGCTGACGAAACTGCAATTCCTTGGAGGTGCGCGCGGACAACCGCTGCTGTCGCTGCTTGGCCTTCTCCGCCTTCTGCTTCTCGAAGAGAAATTTGTTATAGTCCACCAGTCTATACACGGGTGGCGCTCCCTCGGGAGCATTCACGAATACAAGATCAAGACCGCTTTCGTGGACGATCTCCTGTACGGAGTCGCGGTCGATCAATTCATTCGAATTGGTTCGAGAGTCAATCAAGCGAATCCTCGGGGGGAGGGTTCGGATATCCCGCACAAGGGGGGATTCGTCAGAATTCGACAGCGTATATCTCCTCAATAGGGTTATTCATGAAATCTCTTTTACGGAATCAACTAAACTTTGTCAATCGCCATATCGATGATCATATCCAATTCTTTCTGATCGACGAATCGACGGAGGTCATCATATCCACCGATTCGATAATCCTTAACGAAAATCTGAGGGACTGTTCTCACATTCGGTGCCCGTTCTTGAATCTCTTTCATGAGAGAGTCATCCAAATCGACCCGCTTTTCCACATAGGTGTGGTTGAGTTGGAGAAGAAGACCCTTTGCACTTGTGCAATACGGACAGGTCCCCGTCGTATAGATGGTGAATTCGGCCATGGTGACCCCTTAGACCTTCAAGATAGATTTCAGGTCTTCCCGGATCAAGCCCCCAAAGAGGCCCGCGATGTGATTCACATACGCCTCTTCCACCTTTGAGTCGTACCCGGGGTCTTCTTCGGATTGCACCTCGCCGTCGTTCTGTTTCAACGCGGCCTCTTGCGCTTCTTTCGACTGTTGTTCCGTGCGATACTGGAAATACTTTTCCATCACGCCACGATCATATGGGTACTTCCTCCGGGTATTCGGGAATGTCAGGGTGAAGTCCTCGGGTTTCATCTCGGCCACGACACAGACTTGTTCCAACATATCAACGATGTTATCCACTTTCAGAATGGCACGATCCATCTCCGTATACACGATGGTGCAATTCTCGATAGTCTCGGAATTCGCATAATCCGCGAGATTCACCCCTTCGCAGTGTTCGCAGAAATTCTTCAACGGGAGAACCGCTTCGGGCACACCTTTCAGGAAAAACGCCACCACCACATTGTCCGCGTCGGGATCGGCACTAACATACTCGTCAATGGAGAGACGGGGAAGCAGAATATCACGAAGATCGCCCCGGACAAGCCCCTCGGAGAGCATTCTTACCGCGTGGGGGTTGTCCCCCTCGTCGCCCACACAGATCACTGCGTACCGCTCGGCGAGAACCTCACCCATCCGGGCACGAAACTTCGTGGCGGTTTCACTCGTGTTGAATTCGTTCTTGAGTCGGTTTCCCGTGTGGGAGTCTTCTAGCATCCAACGCATTATCCAATATCCTCATCCGCGAGTTGTTCGGACTTGTCCTTGTCCCGGATTTCCAACATGTCGAGGAACCGTTTCAGAATTCTAACCTGAACCAGATACGAGCCATCATCCATTTGTCGAACCTGAATCTGATTCTGTCCCATATGATTGTACTGGAACCGTTTCGCGTATTTCCATTCAGAATCGGGCGGCAGAAGGAGACGAAAGGTCACCCAGAATTTCTCCACCACGGGGGGACCGATGAAATCGGCCTGTTCCCATCCCGCGAACACGTACAAGTCCAGTTCGTCTTCGATGAACTGTTGACACTTCATGCAATAGTGAACCAGACTGGTGTCCCCGATGGTCCGTACCAGTTCGGATTCCTCATCCTCCACTAGCAAATGACCCACCACCGTGGAGACGGCTTGGTCGTCGGGGAGTAAAAGTCGCTCGATCAGGTCTAGATGTTTCATGAAAGCCTCCGCATCTATTTACCCAAGAGGGAATGAAAAAATGAACAGTCCGGGGTTACGGGTCCCCCATCTGGTGTAGACTGGGGACTATCCTCGCCCATGACTCTTCCCTCGCCCGCTTTCGAGCACCACGATAGACAACGGGCTTGCACGCCGAAAGTGATGTCTTCCGCCCGCCGGTCGATACATTCATTGGCGGTGCCCCCTCTGAAAAGCTGCGCTTTGGGTAAGCGATGCGACGCGGAAAAAATCGGGTATCGTTGCCTGAAAATCCACATCCCAGTTGTAAGGGCTTGTTTTTGAGTGATTTTCTGGTTGTTTGATGGGCCGGCACTTCATCTGGGCGCCGGCACAGCGCTAGCTGTGATGCTAGGGGAGTCGCGGGGGAACCTGCAGGAGTGTCTCTGTCAGATATTTGTGCATATTTCTGACAATTGGATTGAATCGCTTGTCAGAAAAATGCATACATATTTCTGACAAACAAGGCGCCATGGATCGATCCAGGGTGAGGCGGCTGCGTATGTCGCCCTGAAATCCTCGCTAAACGCCGCCCCTGACTGCTTCGCAAGCAAGCCTGTGGATAGTTTTTGATTCAAAAAGAGATCACCATATTGTCATACGAAAACGGATGAGCTAGGGTCGATTTCAGATACAGGAGTCGCCATGTCCCGCCCTCGTTCGAATAACCCTCGCTCCTTCGTTGCCAATGTCCGACTGACGGACGACGAGCGGGAGGACATGGAACTTTGTTCGCAACGTCTTGGGTACAAGAATATTTCTGAATATCTGCGATCGCTGCACGCCCGGGTTCAACATGATCTCTCGCAAGAGACAAAGCCTGAATCGCAGGAGACGAAATCTCTTTACCCAAAAAAGCTGATCCGCTCTTTCCACAAGACCAAGCGCGGTGAAATCATGTGGGGCGACAGCCGAGCCTGGCTTCTCAATGTTGCTAAGCCCGCATCGGTTGATTTGATTATGACCAGTCCCCCCTTTGGGTTGGTCCGGAAAAAGAGCTACGGCAACGAGGACGCGGACCAATACTGTGACTGGTTCCGTCCCTTCGCCGAGGGTTTCAAACGCGTCCTGACCGACAAGGGGAGCCTTGTCATCGACATTGGCGGGGCCTGGATTCCCGGACAGCCAACTCGAAGCCTCTACCACTTCAAGCTGCTAATTATGCTTGTCGAGGAGTTCGGCTTCCATCTTTGCCAGGAGCACTATTGGTGGAATCCGTCAAAACTTCCCTCCCCGGCGGAATGGGTGAACATTCGGCGAGTGCGGGTTAAAGACGCGGTAAACTGTGTCTGGTGGCTTTCGAAATCACCTTTCCCCAAGGCAAGCAACCGCCGTGTGTTACAGCCCTACAGCAAATCCATGGAGAATCTCCTTCAGAACGGCTACGTGGCAAAGTTGCGGCCCTCCGGACATGACATCTCCTCGAAATTCTCTAAAAACAATGGCGGTTCAGTGCCGCCGAACTTGCTCGCAGTCGCTAACACTGAATCGAACGGGCGCTATCAAGCCTTTTGTCGCGAGAAGAATCTTCCGATCCATCCAGCGCGCTTCCCTGCCGCCTTGCCTGAGTATTTCGTTCGGATGCTGACCGATACGGGCGACCTCGTCGTTGATCCCTTCGCCGGGTCGTGCATTACCGGAGCCGTGGCAGAAGCTCTCGATCGCCGCTGGGTTTGTTGCGAGCTCTCCGAGGAATACCTTCAGGGCGGGCTCGCGCGGTTCAATCCGCATGTTCAGCCTTTGCCGAACGGGAAAGGAGTAATCTACGAAATCAGCCCGCCCTGCCCTATGCCTCTCGATAAGGACTACTCGCTCCCTGTGGACGGTGGCGAGGCCCGTCCTCCCGAGATGAGCCGTCGCCATGATCCTGCGAAGGCAGTGCAAATTATCAGTGCAGGCGATGATCCCATTCGGCGAGTTGCCCGCGCCTGATCGTCGCGAAATCCACGATCAAAGGCGTATCTGCCGGAAGGGGTGAAGGTATCGTGAGCGTCTCTATACCTTGGCTTACAGCCACGAGGCTGCGTTCAAAAATCCCGAAACCGATCCGGGTAAGAAATCCAAGACTGGTCGCCTCGCGGTGGTCCAAACCGGTCCCATCACGTACGAAACGATTCGTATCGAGGACCTCAACGGACGCACGGATTGTCTCCGGACCGTCTGGTTGAACGGGGAATTGATCGAGGAGAACGACTTCGATCAGATCAGGGCTCGTGCCCGTGGGGTTCATGGCCCTGATCGATTCCGAGAAAAAATAATGAGACGGGGGTGGGAAATTCCCACCCCCGTTCTAGGGGGAAACTTCCTCGTCGGAATTCATCGGGACAAAGATGTACTCGATTGCGGAGTGCACGATGAAGTAGCACGGGGAATCCCCATAACGACTCTTGTAATATCTGACGTGATAATCACGTCTCAATGTCAATCCCCCGCGATTGTCACGGTCCATGACTTCGTCGTCGTCTTCCCAACTCCTCTTGGGCTTCCGCCACGTGTACTGGGGGAATACACTGGCGACGGTTCGAATCCCCACGGCCCCGATGAATGTACGATAACCGATCTCCCGGGCTTGGTCGATCATGTTATTCAGTCGATCACCACCGTTTTCCCCGCACGATCCGAAATCCACGCAACATCCCATATAACGCCATTCACCCTGAGATTCGGTCAACTCGGCCACGCTCCATTCCTGAAAGAGCTTCTCCGCCCGGGGACCGTTGGGATACTTGCGAAACGTGCTGACCTGTTTCTCGGTCCACCCGGGATCGACCTGACTCATCAAGGTCATGTTCTCCTTCACCGCCTGTGCGGTTCTCTTGTCGATCACGGGATCAGAAAAGTACCCCACGGCCTTGAAGAACCGGACAAGCAAATTGGGCGAATGAAGAATCTTCGTCTCCGGATCACCGATCATCTTGATCTTTCGGGCTTTCAAATCATCCAGTCCGCCGACGTAATCGAATACTTCTCCGCTGAGGTCCATCATCAACGCATTGATGGTGAAATCCCGACGCTTGGCATCGGCGATCCAATCCGGATCGTGTTCGATGTTCAGAGTCTTTTTCTCGTCGGTGATCCGATAGTCACGGGTGGTAATCTCATACTCTTCTTGTTCCGAGAATATCACCTTGACGGTGCCGTGCATGATTCCCCGCGTGGTGTACTTGAGTTGGTGTTTCTCCAACAAGTACATGATCTCGTCTGGAAGGGCGGTCGTGGCGAGATCGACATCACGGGGCTCGCGTCCGGAAAGAAGATCGCGCACGGCCCCTCCCACGATACGGGTCTCATATTTGTATTCCTTGAGCGCATCCACGACCCGGTAGAGATTCGGCGTGAGCATGTGGGAGAATTTTCTGATCGGGATAAACATTAGGCTCGTTCCCATGCCACGATAACATCCGTGAATACCGGCATGGTCCCACGCCACATAATGTTTCCTTGATGAACGTCTTGATAGTATTTCTTTTTTGAATCGATAACGTTTTTCACCATATCACAGGCTTCTTGAAGATGCGGGAACAGATTGAATACGACACTTCCCCGGGTACACGCGTACTCGACGTTTCGAATCGCGTCTTCTCCGGCAGATATGCTTCCACGCCCATTATCCGTTAATTTCCCATCTTCATCGCAGTACCCATCGGTGTATTTGTCTAGGAATTGAACCACGTAGAGTTTGTCCCCCGTGGGTTGTCCAGTCATGGGATTCTTTTCAATCGGTGTAAGTTGCTCGATCATCACCACAAATACACGACGGGGATAATCATCCGTTTCCTCGAAATCCAAATACCCCATACGACCGACCTCGGGGAAATGTGGATTCTCGGACCGTTTCGCCATTGAATAGAATCTCATATAACCACGGTCCTTGGGCGTGAACGCTTTCATCACCCAGTTGGGATAACTGGGATTTTTGTACACGCGTGCGCCCATCCCGATACCAATCACTTCCCAACCGCGCTCTTTAAGTTTCCCATTCAGCGTCGTTGCATCATTCGCATCCCACGGAATCGGTTTGCTCTTTCCCCAATCTTCAATATTTCCCGGACTCGCCAAACTGGTTTCGGCGGGTACTCGGTCTGTAAATTTTTCATTGAGATCGGAAAGGTTCATGCTGGGCTCCTTGGCTATTTACAACAAAGAACCCAGCAGGAGATCGGCCTAATCGTGCGGATCGGACAGGAAGTTGACCCCCGCAAGTCCGGTACGATCCCATGTGCGGACAATTTGTTCCACCAAGGGATGACGTTCCACCTCGTTATCGTTGAATCGAACAACACCGATATTGGGAACTCCCGCGAGGCGTTTGATCGTGTCATTCATGGTATCACCACGGATATCCGTCTGTACGGGATCACCCGTGAGGACCATTTTTGATCCTTCACCAAGTCGAGTTAAAAGCAAATACATCTGTTCCATCGTTGCGTTTTCCATTTCATCCGCAACGATAAACGCGTTCTCAAACGTACGACCACGCAAGTATCCGATGGGGCAAATTTCGATTCTCTTGTTGTAGATGTGATCCTCTAGGGTCTTAACATTCCAGTAACGAAGGAATGCATCATAGATGGGACGCAACAATGGGTCCATCTTCTCATTGAGATCACCCGGAAGAAATCCGTGTTTCTCGCCCCCCGCGAGGACATTAGGTCTAGTGAGGACGATTTTCTCGACTTCATTATTCGTGAACATCTTGAGCGCACTGAGCGAGGCGAGGAGCGTTTTGCCCGTGCCAGTGGTACCTACACCGAAGGTAATTTCATTTTGATAGATCGATCTCAGATACTCTTTCTGTTTTGGGTTACGAGCTTGCACCTCAACTTGACGCCGTTGAGCAGGCACTACAGAAGCCTTATTATGAGGCTTCTCTTTCGCTTTTCCCATTCACACCATCCCCCTTAGAGTTGATGGATCGATCCGATCTATTTAGGTCTGGTCCGAAATGATATGGTTGACAGACGTATTTTAATTTGCCACACTTTTATCAAAGGAGATCGTATGTTTCGGTTCGAGTATGACAAGCCTCGTTTGATTCCGGAAGCGTATCCGGATTTGTCAGACAATCCGAGAAGGGCGAATATTCCCCGGCAGGGCGAGTTCGTGACCATCACGGTTCGCGGCGATTCCGTACTTGTCTATAAAGACACAATCGGACGCTACGAGGCGAGCACCGAGGAGACTCGGAAATTCCGTTTCATCGTCACACGGGTGGAACACGCGTTCATCGATAATTACGAATCGTACACGACCGTGTTTCTGGAAGATGCCCCATGACGCGATGGACCCTCTCCCTGTGGGTTTTGATCGAAATATTGATCGTCTCCCCGACCCTCGCTGCCACCCCGACGAGTCCGGAAATCTTCTTCGCCGTGGGATTCACCGAAAATGGCCTTGTGGAGAGTAGGGACAAAAACGGGCTCCTTCGGGGAACTGCTCAAATCGTTCGTGTGCAGGGTCAGTGCAAATGGTTTCGGACGGACGGAACCCGGGATGAGTGGAAGGTTTGCCGCGAGGGACGGTATTGGCGCTTTATAGACCCCCGAGGAACCTCTGTACGGGTCGATATAGATGATTTGGGAAGTTCCGGGTCCTGTGTGCGGTTCAAATTTCGAACCCTCACCAGCCCCGAATTTAAGGGGTCCTATAGGGGTTGTCGGGATGGGGCTAAATGGGTGATTCGGGATTAGCACGGTATATGTGAGAAGAATTATCCTCGAAGGGTGACATCGGAGGTGGACGGGTATTGCGTGGCGGGGTAAAACCGGGGTGAGAGCTATTCCTCAAACAAGGAATGTACGCGATGGCAAAGTTTGTTCTTACCGTCACCGGCACCGATGCTTCTCTATTAAAGAACGGGATTCCCGTTTATTCCTCCCCCACACCTACTACTTCTCCACCCGCACCATCCCGGCCCCGGTACCCGCACCAATACCCACACCCACTCCCACTCCTGAACCTCCCCCACCATCCCCCACGCCTACTCCTGTACCGCTCACCACGGCGGCATTGATCGTTGCAATGCAACAGGCCGCAGATGATGGGATTATGCCCGGAGGGAATTACGAGATTACACAACCCATTGTGATCACGTTCGGGAAATCCACACAGGGATTCATGGGTTTTAACGGAAACGGGACCAACGGGGCCGATGTTATTACGTACCAGATCGTCAATCCCGGCATCGATGTTCGTTATTTGGTGTTGGAGAAGTTCTCGATCCTCGATCGCGGTGGAACGGGTCGGTGGCAAGGTGTCCAACCATATTTGATAAACGGATATTTGGCCGGAGGTGATATTCTCCTTGAGTCGTGTCAGACCGAAGGCTACGGTGGGTGGGGAAAACCAAAACCGCCAAGATAAACGGAACCGATGGAACTATCATTCGCATGTTGAGCAGCGGTGATATTAACAGCGTCGAAAGTGGTCCGGGCGTATCAGAATTAGGCAAGACAAAGGGGACCCGTGGGTCCCCTTTGTTACGCACCATCTTGTCGTTTCTTTAGCCCTTGTAGTTCACTCCCGCGCGATAGGCGATCAACTTGAACAATTGAGTGTCTTCGTCGTCGCCCTCTTCGATCTGCGTGCCTTCGGTGTTGTTCACACCGATCACGGCAGTGTTCGGAATCGCGGCAAGCCAAGCCTCATTGATCTTCTTCTTCGACTTTACCTTCTTGCCCGAATTGATACTCGACTGAATCATCTGGTGCAATTTCGCCTTCGAGAAAAGTTCCGTGGGATCGGCGAATCGATCTAGAAATTCCTCAACCTGATCCTCTTCGATGGAATACGTCTTCATCAACCCATACACGATCCGTGTGGCCTCTGGGTTATACCTGGATTCAGCACCGATGGCCCCAACGAGCCATTCCTTGATGTTGGTCCAAGCCTGATCCATCTCGCGCATATCAAACATATCGCGGACCGGACGCTTCTGGCCCGCCATGAGCATATCCTTGCCCTCGTGCTCCTCACCGCCCTCATCTCCAGCGGTCTCACCATCAACGGGGGAGACATCATCGGAAAGGTCCTGCTCACCACCGGCGACTTCCTTAATCTTCGACATGATCGTGCCAATGTCGGAAACATCCAGCGTACGGTCGCCGATCTCGGCGGACGCATCACAGAATGCCTGTGCGATCTTGTTCTGACCCGCTTCGTCGGGCGGGTTCGCAACGGCTGCCGCGAGAATCGCCTTCATGAGGTCCTTGGTCATGGCAATCTCACCAGATGCCATGTCGTGTTCGTTCATCATCTGGTCCATGTCGTTCTCCTTTACCTGTTCCTTATCGTCGCACTCGTCGAGTTCCTTACCGTACTTCTTCTCGAAATCGCGCTTCTTGTCACTTCCACGACGAGCCTGACGATCCTTACGACCGGGCTTGTCATCTTCATCCTCGTCCTCGTCTTCCGACTCAGCCACAACGCCACCCGAAAGGGAGACGAGATCGGTCCAAGTCATTTCCTCAACCTTCTTCGCGAAGGGATTTTCCTTCTTCTCGGAATCATCATCGGAAGAATCATCCGCGTCGGACTTCGGAGCCACCGGGGCAGAAGCCTTCTCGGGGGCAGAAGTCTTGACTGGAGAACCAGCCTTTCCACCAGCAACCTTCACAGCGCCCGGGGCGTCCTTGGGGTCCTTCGACAGGGTCGGCTTCCAATTCAGACCGGGCTTGCCATTCCCATCGAGGGTCGCGAGCGGCGCGGCGGTCCCCTTCGACATGGGGTCCATGGAAGTGAACGTGGAATCCTTCGGATCGGGTAGATCGAATTCCAAAACCATCTTCTTCGCCATCTTAGTTTTCTCCTCGGTGATGACCTTGGTCATGAATACAATATCAGCTTCTTCGATCAGAACCGGACCCTTGATCCGGTAATAGGGGTTATCCCACTTCACGGACAAACCAGACTCGACGATCTTACGGACCTCGCCCAAGCCAAACATCGGGTGATTCACCCGAGAGCCTAGTTTGATTCCGTACTTCTGTTCGGCCAACTTTACGTCCATAAAGACTGATCTCCACATACTTCTTATTTAGTCCCGGTGGAAATCTTCTCGTTCCGAAAGCCAATTTTGTTGGTACTGGTTTGCTGAATTGATAATTTTAACACCTCAAAACTGGATCGGGCGTCCCCGATGGCGGAATGGAGGGTCCGTTTCGTCTTGGTCACGTGTTCGAATAGGTCGTCTCCGGTTTGGTGTCCCCAGATCGCCAACCCAAGGCTAAATGTGTCGATCATCCTCGAATGGAACCGTGGGGGTTCCATTTGGGCCAATCGGTAGAGTTGATTCAGGTAGTAGCGGTCATACATGGGATTCTGACCACACAACAAAATGGGCTCACCTCGGACGAATGAGCCCTGTAAAAATTTGTTGAAATGCTCGGCTACGATCCTCGGGGGGTTTGCCCGGGTGAGTTCGGATCGGGTAATGCCGTGGATTTTTTCCGCACTGGGGTCCCAATTGAGTTGGGAAAACTGAGACTGCATGAATCTCACGTGGGATTGGAATTCCCATCCAATTCGGCACTCCCCCATGAGATCATCGACAAATATAGCACCTATCTGAATCCCCTGCGGGCCTCGGTCCCAGTGCTGATCTCCTATTTCCTGAATAAGACCGGTAGCCTCCCAGTCGATAACAACAGCTTTGTTAATGAAACCCATACGAGTATTTAGTATTTAGTCATAGTTAATACAATCGTGACGGTTTTTTGATAATCCTATCGGGGTGCGTACGAATTGGCACGCCGGGGTGATCTTCCCGGTCTGATCAAGATGCCATCCGGACACTTTTTTGTGGAACTGGAAGAGGCTGACGTGAATCTCTCCCCCGTTCTGTTTGATCAGTACCCGTAACTATTTAGAAAACGAGCGGACTAACCCGATGGGGGTCCCATCCCATAGCGTGAATAACGAGGTCCGCATCTTCCATATTTTTGAAAAATAGAGCCGTCGTCTCGTCATGATCCCAATATTGACCGTGACCGGTGGCATTGTAATCAATGGCTTTCATCTTCATCGAAGTTCCCTTCCCCCATTCAGTTTCACCGTGAGCCAACCCCAAGAGCGACCGTTCAGAATAGACGCAACCGTGGACTTGCTCACCTTATGCTGATCGGCGATTCTCTGTTGTGTGAATTTTCCCTTGGCGAGGTATATGGCCGCGACCTGTTTTTCGGTCAGCTTGGCTTTGAAATTCTTGGTTCCTCGATTCGGTGCGGTCATTTCTTCATCCACAACTTGTTCAACTTGATCATCAACGCAAGAAGAGTGATATCAGGGTATTCCGCACGGGAGTGTCGATCCATAGCTTCCGCAATCGCAATCACCGCCTCGCCTTCATTTTTATCGAACACGTCCGAGTTTGAATCCAACACACGGTAGGCGGTCGCGATCTCATCCCGACGCAATCCCTGTAGGGAATCTCGGAGTTCGGTGATGTTCAGATTATCAAGACATCCGAGCATATAGGTGTGCCACTCCTTCTCGACCACCGCCTTGCCCGGGTCGATCAGTTTACCCCCAACGTGTGCGTGCTGCATGAGATTGATCGCCTGCCGCAAATCCGGATATGCGCGTTTCAGGATTTGCTGGAGAACCTCCATCGTGGGTTCATCATCCAGATCAATCTCTTCCGCAATCGCGACTTCAAGCATTCTCTCGAAGAACTTTTCCTCCTCCAACGCCTTGAATTCGATCAAGACCGAACGCGATCCCAAGAAATTCTTGAGCCTTCCGGCATCGTTACAGGTGAGAATGAAACGACAATCGTGCTGATACTTGTCCGTCACCGGGCGCATAGTGTCTTGCGCGCTCGATGTAAGCTTGTCCGCCTCGTCCAGAATGATCACCTTCATCGGCGAGAAACCACCCTCGCAGAACGAGACTATCTTCTCGATCAACTCCGCCATGGTATTCATGCCGACGCGAAGAAGAACGTAATCAAGGTTCTCCTCCAGTCCCATCCCCTTGCAGAGCAACCGCGCCAACGTGGTCTTGCCCGTGCCGGGGTGTCCCGCGAATATCATATGCTGCATCTGATCCGGATTTTTGATCCAGTTCTCAGCGCGGGTTTTCAACGCGGGATCGGTCCACACATACTGGTCGAAATCCGGGGTATGCTTCTGGTTCCAAAGATTCATTACTCGCCCCTGATCGATTCCGTACACTCGGCTATCACTAGATGACCAAGCACAATAGCCTCTTCCGCCTCAGTATCGGGATGATATTGAATATTGAGACGGACCGGAGGAAGTTCATCTCCATCGGTCGTGTGTCCCTCCTCGTGGGATTCATCTGCCATGTACCCCGCAAGTACGAACGAGACCCAGTTCTGCTTCGACAATTCGGCTAGAATCTGAGAACCGCTCATCGAGTCTCGGAGACCGAGGTTGATGACTTTGACCCGTTTCACCGGGCCTTCCCCTTGATCCAAGACCCCTGTGCACGGGCCTTGATCGCCCTCAACTCATCCTGAGTGAATCCTTCGTCGTCCACGGCGAGAATGTCCTTGGTCTCGATTCGGTAGAATTTACGATCCGGATAACCCGGAATCGGACACGGAGCGGACCATTTCAACTCGTCGAGGAAAACCTTGTCCCCTACCTTGACGGTTTTCTCGGATTCCTCATTCGTCGCGATCACACGCGCCCAACGCGGGCGAATTCCCGGATGCTTGTGGGTCTTCGAGGTGTTCTTATGGAACGTGTCGGTCCCGAAATCCGTATCGTGCAGGGTAATAATGAATTTACCCTTCCCCACGTTGATCTGTTTCGCACCAGTATCATAGATGTCAACGTAGATCGCATCGCCCAAGGGGAATACCCCAATTTCAGTTTTCCGGCCCATTCGAAGTCCCCTTTCCAATTCAATGTAGGAAAAGAGACCGTGAGGGCAATACTAATCTGTGGTTTTCATTCCCCGAATATGCGCGGCCCGACTATTCAATACTGCCTTTACGGTTCGCATTTCTTGTGTGGTCATTTTCCCGGCCATGAGACGAATCTCCTGCGGGGTCATTTCAAGCGAACGGGCAGCCTTTTCCAAGACTTCGTTCACCCCGGAGAAGTAGGCGAGTGTCTCTTCCAAGGCTTGCCGTGAGACACCCACTTCATCTCCGTCTTGATCAAGCTGACGCTGGTTCTCTCGCAATGCTTTGATGGCGAGCGGGTCTAATCGAATCACTGGTAATTCTCCAATTCGATGTAGTAGATTTCGTTCTTCGCCCGGGTGATGGCGACGAACTCGACGTTGATCTCCTGCTGGTACTGCCACGTACCCTGCTTGACCCAATGCGGGCGGAACAGGCTGCGGTTCAGGATGAACACGCGGTCCGCCTCAAGACCCTTGGCGCGATGCACGCTGGAGAGGACCACTTTGCCCACCGGAGCCTTCTCTGCGCCAAACGTTTCGGTACCGAACAGTTCGCGGATCGAGGCGATCACCGAGGTGATCTTGCCATCGGTGTTTTCCTGAACGAACACCATGATCGTGGCAACGCGGTCGCTCAAAGCCTGAATCGCCGCCTCGTCATCGGGATCGGCTTCGAGAATCATCACCTGCTGTTCGGCCTGCCACTTCTGAATGCCCGTGACGAGGTCACGGACGGTCTTGGAACCGAATTCGTAGCCGTTCGCGCCCTTGCGACCGCAGACCTTGTTGATCACGCTGATCAGGTTCGCGCCGAGATCGCGGCCCATCATGTGAACGGGGACCTTGGCACCGATCAGCTTGAACGCGAGGGCAACGAGCGGGGCATTGTTGCGGCAAACCACCTTGTCGTTCGGCTGGAAAATTGTGGCATCGTAGGCATCGAGTTCCGACACCAGACCCTCGTGGGCGTTCGGGCGGGCTTCGATACGGTTCGACACGGTCTTGGCCTCTTCCACGATGCGGGTACCGCAACGATACGTGATCGACAGGGGGAGAACCGCCGTTTCGAAGGTCTCGATCAGGTTGTCGATGGAACGCGCGTCAGCGCCACGGAACCCGTAGAGGGACTGTTCGCGGTCGCCCACGAACACCGTGATGGTGTTCTTCTTGCAAACCATCTTCACCAGAGCCGCATCGAGTGGGGAGAGGTCCTGTGCCTCGTCCACGAGGATTGCGTCATACTTGAAAGCGTTGATCGGAGTACCAATCGAGGTGCGCTTCACCACCGAGAACCACTTCTGATCGTCGAACGAGCAGTTGCCTTCGTCCTCGAACGCGGCCTTGAGAAGTTCCCGGACCATACGGAACACGGTGGGGCGATCCTTCGGCGCGATGGCGCGACCGAAATGATACGAAGTGCCCATGAGGTTCTCATCGGTATCGGACTTGCCATCGATGCCAACGGCGGGGAGCTTGGTCATCGAAGGAGCGAAACCCGACGAGATTGCCTTTTCGGCGAGGAAGATAACATCGTCGCCGTAGTTCTCGCGCTCCGCGTAGGAATAGAGGTTCCGCGTGATTGTGCGGAGCTTGTTCCCCTTGACCATCTGAGCCTTCTTGCCGTGATTCACGGTCTCGTAGTACCGACGCCAGATACCCCAGCCGAGGCTGTTCAGGGTCTTGGCTTCGCCCTGCTTGAGGCGGCTCTGCAACTCGTCCGCGATGGGCTTGTTGAAAGCGAGGTACATGACGGCGAGATCACGCATCGCGGTCGTGCCGGTGAGAATCTTGCGCGAGGGCCGGGTGAACAGGTTGGACATCGCCACATTGGTGGTGGTCTTGCCCGATCCCGCCGTGGCCTCGACAACGAGATTCTTGACCTTCTCGCCCTTGGACTGGGCGATGATCTGTGCCGCGACATGCTCAAAGACGGCAATCTGATATGCCGAGGCGGTCTTGAGGTCTGTCAGGGAAAGAATGTCGGTCATGATTTCTCCGGGTTGATGTATTTTTTATATCAGAAATATCCACCCAAGTCAATCACAAAATGATAACTAAATCAGGACCCAATTTCGTCAGAAAGCTTATCCACCTCGGTTTTTACTCGTTTTCTGGCCTTTGCGGAATCGGTCGATTTGGTTTCGGTCATCGAACGGGTCAATTCCATAGCATTTTCGTCGGCGAATTCCAATACTTCCTCGGGAGTGGGCTGTCGAACCATACGAACGTGTTTCAGGCGATCAACCTTGACCCCGGTGAGTTCCGCCAAGGTGGGTTCTTCCCCCTCCGGAGTATGAGCCGAAAATACGGGTTTCTTAAAGGGATTCTCCTCGGTGGGCTTTCCCGTGGAGGGCATGAAACCCCGCAAACGGGGCTGTACAGACTGGGGAACCGCCATCCGGGTGATTTCCGAAGTCGGATCACGAACGGTCGCCGGTCGCTGCGCCGCAGCCGAGATTGCCTCCATATCAACGATGTCGCCGCGTCCCGAATATACGTGCCCTCTGGGTATCCGATTCGTGTTCATCCTGTAATCTCCTTCGCCCTTATTTAGGGGATGAAAAAATTAAACTTTGAAAAACTCTTCCATGGGAATTCCATATAAAACGGGATCGACCCGATGGACCCCGATCAGGAATAGAATCAGGCTCGCACAGGCCGATCCACGACCAACCCCGAGTGTGATATTATTCTCCCGAATCGTTTCTACCACGTAAATGAGGACACGGATGAAATCTTCCATCTTTCGTTCGGTTACCCGTTGATGTTCGAGAATAAGCCTTTCCTCGTATTCTACCGGGAGTCCAGAATTGGCAAATCTTGTGAGGACGTATTCCCACCAATCCAACCGTTTATACTTTTCCGGGATATTCCATTCGAAGCACTCCCCGGGAACCCCCTCGGGCTCTCCCTCTAGCCACGCATGGATCGGGACCCCCTCGTGGATCAGCTTAAATAGATCATCATTCGCCGTGGCCCAAATCCCGGTGAGGTCTTGTTGGGACTGGATTTTTTGCATCAAACCGCGATGCCGATAAACGATTCGGCCTGTATCTGTTACAATTTTTTCATCCAGTACGAGGACCGGAACTGACATCGGGAACCCAAAATGTATTCCATGGTAAATATATCAGATTACTGGGCATTTCAAGTCCTAGAGGGGTTACCTAGATGACGAATAAGTTGAGCATCCTGACTGCGAACCAGCGTCTCCTCGCCGAGACCGATGCTTCCCGCGTCAAGGCCGTCAAATTGCAGCTTTCCACACGTAAGGCTGGAGCGGTGTCTCTTCCCAAGGTGAAGGACAAGCCCGACACGACCAAGATCACCCAGATCACGGTGGATCAGAAAGATACCCGTAAGCTCCCCCCAGCGGGTGCCCCGGGACAGAAGTCCGGAATTCCCCAGTCCAGTATGGCAACGCCTTCGGACATCAAGCCGATGTTCGCAAAGGGTATGAAGAAGGGCGACGACGGAGCCCCCTCGCAGCCGAAGATCGGCAATCGTGGGATGCGTCCGAACCAACAGGCTCAGTTGAAGGCTGTCGGAAAGGCGATCAATGACAAGGCCGTTGCCGATGCGGGTCCGAGCAAGATGTTCATTCCCGATTGGAAGGGTTCTGCCTCGGATAAGGCATTCTCGATTAAAGCCGGAGACGTAAGCACGGACAACAACACTCCCACGGTGAAGAAACAGAATCCTGCGAATCTCCATGGAACGACGAGTCCGAAGATGTCCCGCGTGAATACCACACCGAAGGAAGAGATTCCGACCAAGACGGTGAAGCCGGTCGGTAAGGTTTCTGGGTTCGTTTCCGATCCCAGTGGAGCGCCGTCGCGCACCCAGAAGATCGCAAAGCCGATTCGTCGCGCCGAGAATTTGGTCGAATCCGGAATTGACGTTCTTCTTGGGAACAAGGTCAAGGCCCATTTCGAAATCGTATCCCCCGGGGTATTGAGGAAGATGGTTGAGTCCTATGCCCGCCACGGGATGAAGCTTGAAATCGTCCGTGGTCAGGCCGCGTGGATGAAGGATCGTGATCTTTTGAACACACTCTGGGAGTCCTTGGACGCCCAGTACAATGGTGTGGATTCCCACTACGAACAGGGACGTATCAAGGCTCGCAATCGTTTCAAGACGCTCGTGCAGGGATCGTTCAACTCTCTCTATGAGGGACGTGACAATTTCATCAAGCTCATCGACGAGGCTTTCAAGCGCGTCGAGACCAACGCCCGTAAGCGTTATGTCGAGGGTCTGGAATTGATGACGTGTATGGTTCGCGTCTCGGCGGAATCCGGCAAGGCCGATTTGGAAATCGTTACCGAGGCTCACACGGATCAGATGGCCCTGCGGCAGGTTCGGAACAAGTTGATGGAGAACTACGGTCTTAACGTGAATATCGAGCACATCTTCGTCGATGGCACCAAGTATAACTTGGGCGATATCGAGCCGTGGACTCCCACCCGCATTCACGAAGATCATGCGAACCCGAACGGCTCTATCGTGAGTGCCTATCTGGACGCCCATGCCGCGTATATCGACGATCAATCCGCCGCCGCGATCTCGCAGGTCACGGACGAGCAGTGGCCCGCCGTGCTCGCAGCTCTAGACCTCTACAGCGGTGGCGCGACCGCGCCGGGCATTGACTGCCGCGTTGCAGTCACGCGGGAGACGTTGGACGATTTTGATTCGGCTCGGGACAATCATTGGAACGAGCGCGGTCGTCGGGCGCAGCACAGAATCGACGGACTCGACTGCAGGGTCTATGAGCGGTTTCAGATCGCGCGCGGGACGGAACGCCGCGACATGACCGTGCTCGATCTCGGCGTCGTCCGCCTCTCACTCTACTAGGCCCACAGATTTGGCCACAGGCACCTGACGGTCTTGATGTTTTGCTAATTCAAAAGGAGTAAATTCGTTGAGCGAAGTCCCCGGATGCCGAGTCGATCCGGTGAGCGGCGCGGTCCTCAAGGTTTACGAGCCGGTCATGGATGTCGTTTGCGGCTTCGCTTGACGCTCTTACCATAATGGATTTCCCGGGCCAGATATAGATGACTCTCGGAGGCCCACGATCCATCCGGATTCATCCATGTGGGAATGCACTTGACGATACCAAGCGGGTCCGACTTTGAAACCCGGCCCGGTCGCGGTGTGCCGCCCTCAACCCGTTGAAATAGTTTGGCTCTGTTTTGCTACCCTCACAGACGATTAAGAAGTTTCGCCATCTTCTGCCGCATAGCCTCAAACGTAGCTTGTGCCGTATCGAGCGCGCGCGCGGCGCTCGATACGTCCGCCAGCCCGGAGCGGCTGACGGGCAGAACAAGCGACAGGCACGTCTCCTCGGCAATTGCCGGGTAGGCAATCCCAGTATTGTGGCGAACCATCTGCCGGCGCACGGCTGCGCTCTTGAGCAGCCATGCGAGGGCGGTTGGCTGTACGTCCTGGCAACGCAGCACCGCAAAGCCAGTCGAGCAGATAGCGCCGTCTAGGTGTGGCGGAACGACGCCGATGGAGCCCCGCTCCGGTCTAACCGTGGAGATCAGGACATCACCGACGCGAACGCGCTTGCGTGCCCGGCTCGGTGCATCCCCTGCCACAATGCGCTTGTGGCCGACCAGACCTGTGCGACCGTCCACGTCGCTGATTTCGATATAGTCGAACGTGGCTTTCCGACGCCGTGGGTCTTCGCGGTCATCGACCAGACTCGCGATATCGGAGACGAGCAGGCCTTTGTTTTTGCCGACCGTTGCCTCCGCATGAAAGCCCGCGTCCCACCGTTCCGCGTCGGAGGGCAAGTGTTCCCACCGACCAATCCGGCAAGGTTTTTCGAGTGCATACTCGGCGAGCAACGCAGGCAGGTCCGTGCGCGAATGATGGATGCGCCGTCGTTGGCCTGAGCGTGTCACCACCTCATAGCCGACTTCGCGTGCCTCGCCGAAGTAGGTCTTGCCGGAATGCTCCACCCTTCCCTTTCGACGCAGCACAATTACAGACGTTTTCGTGCTTGTGCCGGCAGCGGCAAAGGTCACGGGAGGAAGAGAGAATACAGCCTCTATATCGCAGCGGCTTCGAAGCCACGCGCGAAGCTGCGCGAACAGCCCCCGGTTCACGAGTATGCTGTCTGGGACCACGCTGACAATGACGCCGCCGGGAGCGATCCAGTCCACGTAGCGTTCGAGGAACAATATCTCGGAATCGACGCGGGCTTTTTCCTGTGCCATGGCGAAGGCTGAGATGTCCGCGCCGCCATAAGTCGCGCCGAATGGTGGATTTGTCAGGATGAGCTGCGCGCGGCCCTCAAGCGCCGTGGTGATCGTGGCGTCATCTCCTTCACGTGCTAGACCATTCGCAAGGTAAAGGCTCGCCACCCGTGTCCCGAACAGGCCCAGGTTGACGCAGGCCAGCCGTATCATGCGTTCCGACTTGTCGATACCAACGACGTTATGAGCGACAAACTGCGTGAGCCAGCCGGAGGCCTGTCGTTCATTCTGCGCGCGGGCCTTTTCATGAAAGTAGCGGATGGATTCTGCCAGGAAGGAGCCCACGCCACATGACGGATCGAGGATGATGCCGGCCTTCTTGCCCGCTCCGGCTTCGAGCAGGTGTGCCCGTGCGTCCGGCGTGAGCGCGTGATACCCGATCTGGACCATGAAGCGCGCGACTTCGGGTGGCGTGAGATACTGCCCCATCTCCTTCTCGTCCACGAAGGACGTGGACATGAAACGCGAGAACACTTCGTTGATGAGATCGTCACGCCCGGCTTCATGAAGTTCACGGAAAGCCGCTGCATCGCGTTCGAAGATCGTCAATATGGCTTGCGCAAATCGCTCATCGGCGACTGTCAGTTGCACGAAGAACCGGCTTCGGTCAGGACCGTGGCCGTTCGAGTCCGGTAGATAGCGCGTTAGCGCATCTGCGACGAAGGTATTCAGACCATCGGAGGCGGGCTTGCTCTGTGCCAGGTGCGTTCCCAAGCCTGGGCCGTCGATGCTGGTGACGTGAGCGAAGACAAGCGCTGCCACCAGATCGAGAACGTCCTGACGCTTTGAGATCGTTGCCGTGCGGTGAAACTCCTCACGGAGGGCGTTCAAGGTGCCGGCGATAGCTTGCTCAAGCTGTAGAAGCCGGTTTGCTTCCTTGGTTCGTGTCGCCTGCTCGACCAGATCGCCCCCGCTCTCAACAAGACTATGCAGGCGAGCTTCGACAGATTTCCGAGGTCGGGCCCCGGCGCGGTAGCGGGAGAGGCTGGCCGCTGACGAGCCAAGTTGCTGGGCAGCGAGAGCGGCGTTGCCCCCGTTCATTTCGACCAGACGGGTTACCAGTTCGGGAATCGTTCTCATCCCGCTACCTGCCAAACTTTGTAGCCGAGCTTCCGCAAAGTGGCGATGAAGTCGTCAAACACTGCATGTCCAATGAGGTGAGGTACTCCTCGGGGATTATTTCTGGAGCCGTGTAGACGTACACGATCAGCTTCCCAGTGGCTTGGAGAACTGCGAGAGATCGATGTTCGCCAAATCCGGGGCAAGCTTGATCGGGGAGGTGGCCTCGTTGTACTTGTTGACGAAGTTCGGCTCGGGCGTGAGGATAAGACCTATTCGGTCGGCCTCAATCGTCGCAGACTTCACCGGGGAGTAGAACGGAAACCCATAGGGGACGATCTGAACCGAGTTCTGCTGGGGAATCGGATGCAGGATCAACCAATCCTTCGTCTTAACGGTCTTCTTAACGTGATCGATTTCCAGAATCTTGGTCATGATCTGGGGCATTCCGTTGAGGAAATCGATTCCTACTACTTTTCCCACGAAAGGGGCAAGGTCAGAACAAAGCATAATCTTCTCCAAACAAAAAAGGGGCACGAGGCCCCCTTGATGTATCCCACGAGGATTCAAAAATCAAGCCTGAGGTGGGGTTTCTACCAAAATGGGCTCGAATACCGCAGCCGGGGTCGGACGACCCGTAACGATCTTCGGCTTGGTTCCCGGCTTGGGACCGGGCTTGCTCTTGACCGGAACCTTCTTGGTGAGACGGTCAATCGTGATCTGCTGAGACATCAGGGTCTTCATCAGGTCTTCGTTCTGCTTACGGAGCATTTCCACGACTTCGGTGTTTCCCGTGGCCTGTACGGGTGCCTCGTTCTGGAATATCTTTGCCTCTTCGAGAGCAATCGGCGACACCGGAACCGGGTCACTAAGAAGGGGCTGGGTCTGTGAACGGAACGAGTGGTTCTTCTCGGCCTGCTCCTCGGTGGCAACCACAGACTCATCCAGAGTACGACCGAAACCCTTGAAGAAATTCTTCTGGTCCTGATTCATATCGGAGAGGTTGTCCGGGAACGTCGAACCAACCCAACGGTTGCCCTTGTTTCCCCAGATGATCTC
>ENA-ORBV01004921-ORBV01004921.1-microbial-mat-metagenome-genome-assembly--contig:-NODE-4921-length-25083-cov-5.042310_pt1 | contig 25083 bp, 21 predicted proteins | sample MGYA00237777_ERZ505514 | MGnify/ENA primary metagenome ERZ505514 (study PRJEB26160, sample SAMN06269048) | microbial mat metagenome | isolation source: Oligotrophic lake microbial mat | place... | reverse complement strand
CTACTAGCTACCACATTACCGTCCAAGGGAATTCGTGACATCACTGCATCCTCGTAAAAGAGCGGGCCAGCTTCATACTAGTAGACGATTAAAGACATACAACCTGTACAAGACCTAAGTACCAACAGTACCATGTACTGTGGTAGAGTAGCAGCAGCAGGGCCGCCAAAAACCGTTATCCCTTATGTCTTTTTGGGGGCACGACGAGTCGAAGACCACAAAGGCTGTAAATTGCCCCCAACTAGTCAAGTGGGGTCTATCCAAATTTTATTGACGAAAAGTGACTGAAAATGGTGTGGTTGTATGTGTGTATGTATGTCACATAAAGGAAGGTGCCCCTGGGACAGTGTTGAATTAAAAAAATGTGCCAGTGAGACAGTGCTCATGTGACAAAAGGTGCCAGTGAGACAGTGCTTAAATGTGGAAAGGTGTCAGTCATGAGTGAGACAGCAGTTCTAAAAAATGTTGGGGGCCTACCACATCAGTGGCATCCAGTCAAATGAATCAATGTTGTGTGCGTCGTAAGAGCAATTGTTAGGCCTGTGTGCGTCAGAGTCATCGCTAACTAATTTGTTAGAGCCATCTCAATGCATTGTGTTGCTACTAGTGCCTGCTCAGCAGCTGTCAGCAGCAGTCATCTACTAGCACCAATGGGTTCAAAGCATGGACTGATGATCTAACTTCAAAGCTGCATTGCATCAAAAGCAAGCAATCAAATTGCTGCACTTGACAATCACTCTTTGTTGCACAATGAGAAAACCTTGCATGTTCCAAATGATGTTTGGAAAAACTTGCTTTTCCGATCTGTCCAGAAATCAATCGTAAGTTCTAAATTTAAAAATTGGCAAGGAAAATCTTGCCTGTTTTTTAAGCAAGATCCATGTGCAGTGGAATTTTTTGAATTGTTTCATTTGATTGAATCCAATGTCACACAATTTTTCAAATCCTCTGAAGATGCTGAATCAGCAATGCTAAAAAGCCCATTACCTTTGTGCTGCAATGTTTCAACATTTTTGTCACATTTAAGAGACATTTATTTCCACAATGCCTGTTTGCACAAATGAGAGAAATGAGCAACACAAAAAAAATGTTTTTCATTGTGTTGTCATCAGGTGCAGTCAAAAGATCACATTCATGAAGCAATGTCACAATGGTGACACATTTTCTGCGCACATTGTCTTCACAAAACATTCTGAACTGCCTTGTGGCTCATTTGATTCACATTGTGCGGACACAACTGCATCACAACATGTCAACAATTGTGCGCAACTGTGATGTCATGGTCTGCACAAGTTCTGTTTGTCTGTGTGTCACATGAGGAACATGCAACACAAGAACGATTTGACATTTGCATCCTGTCACATCACAAAAGTGTCACAGGGGCGACTTGTGGTGCACAAAATCAAAACTCAGATGTCATGTCACTGTCTGAGAGGGCACCAAAAACACGCATTGCAAACAAAAAACAATTGGGCATTGCAACTGCTCGATTGTTGGGGCTAGGGCACTGTGCTCTCAGTGGATTCCAAGTCTTGTTGTTGCTGGTTTAAAAGAGATGATTTAACCCACAGACATCTTGAGAAAAAAGACACCACTGGGGAGTTGGTGACTTGGTGGGTCTACGGCATCTTGTAAACACTGCATACATTTTGGGGGTAAGATAACCTTGTCAGTTACACGGTCAGGTCAATCAGCCACGCGAACAACATATGTTCGATGGGTTACTTTCAAGTGTCATTGAATCCGCGTAACAGTAGTAGTGCCAGTACTGTCTTGGAGTTCAAGTTGGGGAATAGAAACAATGGCGGGCGTGTTACGAAAATGGAGGGGCACTTTAGATTTGCACGACTTGCTTGGCATTTCCGGCACGAAAGACATTCGTCATCGAATTCGTAGTTCGCGTCGTGAAAAAATAGAAGCCCATAGTATTCTTACTGTTTGGTTGCCGCCTTGTGTAAAAGCCTTGACATGTACACGGGGCTGAAGTGAACCACTGACAGGGTCTCGTGATGCCTAAAACATGCTTCGTTATATTACGCATTCAGAATGTGCTTATTTCTCATAAGAATGTGCTTTAGTCCGCTTTAGTCTTCCGAGCCACATGTAATGACTATCAATAATTTCAACTCGTGAGTTTCGCAACTGAAGATGATTGCCAAAACAAGCGATCCAGCAGTCCTGTGTATTCGTACTGAAGATGATCCAGGCATCTAGTCGCCGCTGCTCCGCTGCCGGTTTCCGCCAGAAAATCAAGTCACAGTTGCTGAAAAATCACTTCAATTTCATAATGACCGCATATAAACTCTCTAACAAAGACGTGATAAAATAATCATGATTGCCAAAATGATCACTTGTGTGAAGTATGACTGAAAATGATGGAAATCTCAATTTGCATTATGCATCTCATAGAATTTACTGTATTAATTCTACATAAGGTGCAGCTCGCACGCTCGGCGAGGTGATAAGAATAGGCTATTGATCCACGAAATCCATGACAAGAACTGCTGAGAACAACTTTATTTGAATACTTCTTGTTTGCAGCTCTTCTTCTAACATGTGGCATCGTTATCGATTTGGCTACCCTACAGTAGATGGCTAGCTACGAGTAGTACTGTAGCTACTGTAGTGTGTACCTGTCTCGTTTCCAAAGTATCTACAGGCGGTACTAGTATTACGGCAACCAACCAACCGCACTCCAGAAGAACAAGGTGCCTAGTAGCCTTCATCAGCGATCGTACGAGAAACAAAAGCGTCCAAAAAGGTTATCTATTCGACAGAAGAGAACGAGTACTCCAAGTAGAAACATCTCCCACTTGAGTTGCTAAAATAAGTTTTCATGGAATGGTCAGCAGCAACAGCAATAGCAACTTCTCCATTATAACCTAATAATAAGGGTATAGTAGGGTAGAGAGCATCCTCTGCCTCGACATAAAATCAACATCAACATCAGCCACAACAGCACATGCGCCTAGCAAGAGTCGATGAGGAGTGTTTACATGGCACAATACTCGTAGAGCAGAGAATGAATGTCGATAGAGGTGCAGACATAAATACTGTGAATAGAAGTTTGCAGCTTCTCGATATCGACTACGAAAGCAGCGACCAGCAAGTCACAGAAGAGGATATCGTCAGGCAAAGAACAAGCAAGAGTTCAGGTGATTTGAAGCTTGACAGTTGCGGGGTAAAGGAGGGTAAGTAGTGTATGACCTTGCACGTTTGCTAGCTAGTAGACTACTTGCTGCTACAGTAGTGCTGGCTACAGCAGCTAGTGTGTAGTATTGAACTTCCTGTTGGTCGTTGTAGGTCATCTCAGGCCATTCATTGCTTTAGCATCTGTCCGTTTGTATCCTGGTCCTCTTCCCTTCTTCTTCTTTTCTCATATCCTCTTTTCCTCTGCTCCGCCCTTTTCTCCTCCGCTCTCCTCTCCTGCCACGCCTAGTAGTTGACGGCATGATGCCAGTAGCACATTCCAGCTTCGCTATCTGTACTAGTAGTACCACTGAGGATCCACACGTCCATAGAAAACTGCATCCCTCCACAACCATGCCCATGGAACCACCATCACCACAAGGACAAGAGCTGCCGCAACCCAGTCATCCTACAGCCACCGCAACCACCACCTCCACAACGATCATCAAACCAGAAATGCCCGTCGTTGCCCGCCCCATTTTACTCTCGAATCACACCCGAACAACGAATGACACTTCCACCAAGGAAAGTACGATGAGCAATAATGTCCTGCCCAAGACAAGTTCCTCTTCTACCAACACGCAGTCCAGGACATCGTCCAAACGAAAGAAAAAAGACAAATCCAAGAAGGAACAGCAGTATCAAAGCTCTCGGGATTGGATAAAAGAGACGCTGAGTCTAGGTTACGCTGCGAGTAAAACCTCGGAGAAAGCCCAAGACCAATTCCACAAGAGTGAAAGCGCTTTGAGCCTCCGATCTCTCAAGTTGGAAGCAAGACCCGTCTCGGAATCGTCTTCCTCGTCCTGCTCCGTCGCCGACCCTCCTCCCAAGAAAACCTCTCAAGTAGGGTCGTCCGCGTCCCTATCCTCCAAACCTTCTACTCGCCGAGCTTTGTCGTCGTCCCTATTACCACCACGACATTCACCGCCAAGAAGTGACGGCGCACTGTCGGTAGTACCATCACCACATCACGAATCTGATGAGGAGGTAAGATTTTTGTGTGGTGGCTATCTTTAAAGGTAGAGTGCTACGTGTTCGGCTTCTCACACATTGTTTTGATTGATTGATTGATTTTTCCCCAGCGAGCCGCAATGGAAACAACTAAACAACCCAGTGAACCTAGACCCTCCAAGGTGCACAATGTGCCATCTCCCTCTCATGCTCCCTCTCCCCACCATCACCAGCAACTGGAAGAAGCTGGACATTATCCACCTGCTACTGCTTCTACTCCAAGCTCTGTTTACATGATCTCATCGCTAGAGCAGCAGTTTCAGGAAGAACTAGAACACAGCCACCACCACCACCACCAGCGAAGACCAAATCCAACCAGAGACGTTCCCGGCGATACCTTTACCCCACCGCCACGGCAGCAGGAAGAACAAGAAGTGGACCGGAACCAGAGAAGGCCGAATCCAAGCAAGAATGTTCCCAGTAGTACGTTTATCCCGCCACTGCATCAGGAACAGCAAGGAGAAGACGAGCACCAGAGGAGATCGTATGCAGACAAGAAAGTCCCCTCTGTCCTTTCCATTCCAGCAGCAGATTGCCGTCAGTCCCATTTACGTCCTAAAAGCAACCGAACCAGAAGCGCCACTACTCGCCACAGCCAGAGAGAGCACAATGTATACAACTACGACGAAGGAGATAACTACTCCTACAGCACCATTTCCACACGCTACACGGAATTTCAAGGGTCGCGTGGGGGCTACTACCAACCAGATCCACCTTACACCTACCCTTCCACAAGCGCGTACAATGATGCATCGTCGTACCATGATTACGTCCCCGATGGTCAAGGTGGTATAGGTGTCGGTGTCGGTGTCGCTGCGGGAGGTACCATCTATGAAGATGATCGCGTCGCTGCCGAACGACATGGAGCTCCCGGCAATCACCACCACCACCACGATCTTCGTGGTGGCAATGGTAGTTACAACCACCATCCTACTAGAGACGATGGGCACTATAGCCATAGGGGCGCTTCTTCATCCTCGCCCCACCACCACCACCACCAACATTGGGACAGTGATCAAGACCTTCCACAGCCGCTGTCAACAGCAGCTCAACGTCAGCAGCAGCAGCACCACCACCAGCGTGGGTACCGCCAGTCTCAGCGCCCTCCTCATGGAGAGGAATACTCTGTGCGAGGCACTGGTCGCAGCGGGATTGACGCTGGCACTGCTTCTTTCAATCATCATCGTCGTCGTCAAGATCGCCACCCCGGAGAATCGTTTGAAGGGAGACCACAAGCGTCCCCGATGTACGAACACATGGAACGTCACTTCAATGGCAATGCCCATACGGCTCGAGTCCTTTCGGCTGGCGACGATACCAATAGCACCGGCCACCAACAGCGCACCATGAGAAATCATCCTGATTTCAGCTATGACAATACTGGATACGACGATACGCCAAGTGTTTATGCTCCGCCTCCTGCTCCTTATGACCAACCACCAAATAATAGAAGCAAGAAGGACCTCTTGGTCGAAATCTCTCCGGGATGTCGTGTCCCACTGCGAGGCAGTGAAGAGACCACCGCTGCTATTGGGAGGGATTTTTTTGATCCCATGACGTGCTTTGCATGTTCGAAAGACATCTTTTGCATTTCGGATGCGAGCTTTGTCGTTTGTCCCAGTTGTCGCACCATTTCCCCCGTGGGGGGCGAGGGTGGTCCGGACAGCGACCTCTTCCGATACGGCTTGGGTTTGGGCTTCACCGGCGAGTCCCTGAACAAAATCCAGCAAGAAATCATGTTGGAACGTGAAAAGCAAGCATACTGCCTCTAATTCAGTAAATACAGTATAAAAACACCATTAATAGAACAAAGCCAGAGTTGTTAGCAGCTACTACTAGTATTGGCACAGTGGTCCTTGACTGTGTCACAAGTCGAAGAGCAAGCGCCTATTCCAATTCAGACTGGGACAAGCTGGCTATCACTCTTCTCCTCCACGGTAGGCTGGTCTGCCAGAAGCTGAACCCAGAACCCAATGTGTTTTACCAGAGTAGTGATATAATGCATGGGCACATGACCACAGAAGGAACGGGGATGCCTTAGTGACGTGTGATTTTAAGGTCAGTGATTGCCCGGTGAACAGCAGACAAAACAACTTGTGCGAACATTGAACACTGCGTGCAATCTTGCTTCACTTGGAGTAAGTTGGATGGTTGGATGTGCTTTTGAAACTGTTGGGCATTGATCATGATTGCAAGGGTAGCCTCTACGATGCCATGATCTGGTCAGGCAGTCTCAGACAGATCCACATCTGCATGCATTTGGCATGCACATGTTCCAGTGCAAACATTCTTTTGTTGATGCACCCTGCACGAAGAGAAATCCACAGTGTGATCAAAAGGTTTTGTCCTGTCCCCTGTGACCTGAGTCTTTTCATTTATTGTTTTAGACAAGATGGCATAGCAAATGCCAGTATCTCTGTCTTGGGTTCCATTCATTGTTCTGATTGAAATAGTTGAATCCCCTCATGACCACGCTTCAGTTGGTGAGTGACATGTTCTGTCAAGCTGGAGCGTTTCTTGGATGAACGTTCTTTTGCTGGATGCAGTTTTTTTTCAACGCAGTCACAAAACACAGACATGATGACAAACAGGGATGAAACATCTAGATTGTAGGATCAAAGTGACTCTTTTCATTAAATTGTGATGTCACATGGACTTTTCATTGTTGTCATGGTTGAAAGCAGTTGACTTGGGCTAATTGTCCTGCATTTGTTGGAACATTTCCACAGCAAGACAAGCAAATTGAATGCATGACAAAAAAGGGATAATAGACGTTCTGGACTGCATGGTCACAGTCACATAGAACATTTAAGCGAGTCATGGAGCACAGTGCCATTGTTTGACAGTGTGTTGACAATGCTGATCATTTGGACAATCGTGCTGCACATGTTCTTCTTCTTAGTTGATGACCATTGCGGAGAGTCAGGTGAATTGTTTCTAGAGATTTAAAAATTCAGTTTGCACTTTCATGCATTTTGGGATGGTCATGCTAGTCAGCACAGCTAGCTAGTGGTCTAGCAGCTACCTAACAGTGATGACACCCAATCTCACCCAATCATGGGGTACACTTGGAGCGCGTGTGGGACCAAATCTAACCATTCAGCGTGCGTCCCTCCGTTACGTCTGTCGTCCGACGCTGACGCATAACAAAGACGCGAAAGACGAATGAATCCAAATTCCATCTCAATCACTCACTGACTGACTTGCCTCCAACAACGCAGTGAGTGATTGAGTCCATGATATTGGTGATGATGATTGTGTAACAAAACCAGCTTGACGTCCAGCAAAAAAACATACAATGAATCATCGGCGATGAGCACAGCGAACTAAGAATAATTTCATCTCCACTATAAGCTAGTCTACTACTAGGCAGCGACAAGCGCTTTACAGGAGCTTCATATTGTCTCTCTTTTGATCTGTACTTGTAGCAAGACTTTTACCACTGTATATCAGACTACTATGCTGCGACCCGCCGTCATCTCTGGAATTGGCATGATGTTTGCGTCCGTGGTATTGCAGCTGCGACGCCCACTGGGAGTGATAGCCTTTCAAAGTCCCAATTGGAACCGGCCCGTTTTACAATCCACAAGGTCACTACTGAGTACTCCTTCAACGACGACAAAAAGGAATCCACTGTCATCACCTTCCCTGATACATCAAACGATAACTGCAGCATCCTCCTCTGCCACCAGGCTCTTTACTGCCATTACCTCTGGATCCATGCCCACATCGTTTGACGATGGAACAGGACCCTTTCAAATTACGACACCCATTTATTACGTCAATGACAAACCACATATTGGTCATGCCTATACCTCTGTTGGTAAGTACAGTCAATTCGCAATCTTGAGTTGGACGACATGCATACGCAAAGGTTGCATGAAGATGTCATGGAAAGTTTGGGTGGATGCTCTTTTTTTTGTACTGCAGAAAAAATATGAAGGTCTCTTGCAATGTTTCGACTGGCCTTCCCAAACGTGTATCTATTGTTCCTTTGGATGCATTTTTTCTTTTTTCTTATCTTTTCCCCTCAACACGGCGCACCCTACTGCATGATTCTATTTTCCTAAAAAAAAATATTTTCTTCCATACTTCTACTATGATTATCAGCCTGCGATGTGATTGCCCGTTACATGCGATTGAGTGGTCGGGAAGTCTTTTTTTTGAGTGGGACCGACGAACACGGACAAAAAGTCGAAAAATCGGCGGCGGATCGCGGCGTCGATCCACAAACCTTTGTGGATACGGTCAGTGTCAATTTTCGGGATTTATTGGATGTGTTGAATATCAGTCATGATCAATTTATCCGAACGACCGATGCCGACCACAAAGCTGCCGTCCAACACTTTTGGAAAACACTCGTGGATAAGGGGTATATTTATTTGGGTACCTACGAAGGATGGTACAGTGTTCGGGATGAATGTTTTTATACCGAATCGGAATTGGTCGATGGTAAGGCGCCGACCGGCGCCGATGTCGAATGGGTGGCCAAGGAAAAATCCTATTTTTTCAAATTGAGTGCCTTTGAAGATAAATTGTTGCAGTGGTACAAGGATCATCCCGGTTGCATTGCTCCCGCGTCGCGAATGAATGAAGTCCTTTCGTTTGTCGAAGGAGGATTGCGAGATTTGTCCGTCAGTCGAACATCCTTTAAATGGGGTATTCCCGTTCCCGATGATGACGAGCATATCATGTATGTTTGGATGGATGCCTTGACCAATTACATTAGTGCCTTGGGATATCCTCACAATAAGGAGAACTTTGAAAAGTTCTGGCCGGCTCAGTTGCATGTGGTCGGAAAGGATATATTGAGATTCCATGCCGTTTACTGGCCTGCCTTTCTCATGGCAGCCGAGATTCCTCTCCCCAAACGACTTTTTGCGCATGGATGGTGGACCAAGGATGGAGAAAAGATTTCGAAATCACTCGGCAACGTCATTGATCCTCTCGAACTTGTAGAAACGGTAAGCTTTCTCTTTTGCAGATCGTTTTGAGGGTTTACCTGCGATTGCATAGTGTGGGAATTCAATTCTACGGTATACTAACTAACTCTTTCTTTTGTGTACAGTACGGAGTTGATCAAACACGATTTTTCCTCATGGCCGAAGTGAGCTTTGGAAGCGACGGTGATTTCTCCCACAAATCAATGATTCAAAAAGTCAACAACAATCTTGCCAACGAACTTGGTAATCTTTGTCAACGAACACTTTCTATGGTATTTAAGAACTGCAACAAAGCCATTCCTTCCGAAATTGGACCCTACACCGAAGAGGACAAGGCGCTCTTGGCCGAAGCTGCGTCTTTGCGAGAAACTACGTCCGAGTATATGAGTGTGCAGGCGATTCATAAGTACACCCAAGCTGTCGTCAATATGGTACGGGATGCCAACAAATATATTGACGAACAGGCGCCGTGGGTGCTGCGGAAAACAGACCCCGCACGCATGGCAACCGTCTTGTATGTCATTCTAGAAGTAGTGCGTCATGTGGCCATTCTCTACCAACCCATCATTCCCGAATCGGCCAACAAAATTTTGGATCAATTGCAAGTACCCGTCTTTGAACGCACCTTTGCTCATCTGGAAACATCTCCGGTGCAACCAGGGGCATCGATTGCCAAGCCAGAAGGTGTCTTTCCAAGAATTGAAATGCCCGAGGAGATGCTGGTGGAAGCATAATGGTTCAATAGGCTTTAGCTAGCTACTAGTGGAGAGGGGCAGCCGACGGACGCTGCGGTTTTGTGGTCCTAGAGTAGCTAATACCCTACTTCCTACTTCCTCATCCTGAGTGGCGGGAGGAGGAATTCTTTGTTTTTGGCTGTTTCCCAGCTACGTGATCTGGCTGTAAGAGGGGTAGAAACACTACTATTCGTTCAAGATACTAATTGTTCTAGTAGCTAAGATTACAAGCTACTCCCTGGTACTACTACCACTACTACTAGCTAGGACTGAAGGGGCTGACTGTTGGCAAATTTTGTACATACATGTTTGTGCCTACCTTTTACTAGCCAGTACTTGTAGTTTTTCTAGCTAGAAAAGCTGGGGCCATGGTGCACACCAAACATCTATCTGAGGCTAATTAGGGTGAGGGATACTCCTTGAGAACCACAGTGCATGCATTCCACAAGCTAGTTAGTAGGATTGTAGCTAACTATTAGTAGGGCATGGTAGTTACCTGGTGAGCCAGCCAGCCTTGATTTTGGTCCCACCAGAATTTTCTGATATATGTGAATACCATGATTTATGCCCACAACCTAGCAACTCTCCCAGCCAGTCATTTTCCCACCACCTCATCTCTGACACACAAAAGGTGCAAGGTGCACCTGCAACATGCTCTAAGTTGTGCACATGCATGCAGGCTGGCTCTCTCTCATAGTTTTTGTGAATGAAATTGTTGGGATGAATGTGCGTCTGCGCAGCTCTTTCGTAGGAAACCGACGCAAAAGCTGCCCCCCGCCCAAAAACGTACCAACGGCGATGGAACGAAAGAGAAAACAAAGACAACATCGACCAACACCAAAGACGGCTGTTCGAGATAGTCTTGGGGCAGCAGAAACATCCTATAGCAAACCTTACAAGACAAGCCACATACGCACTCTATTAGCTAGCTAGCTAGTGAAGCCAAAGAGTATCTCAACGACTGGACGACAGCGTGTGGAAATAATTGATTGTAGCGGCAACTTGAGCATAGTTTTTCGTGGCAACCCAAAATCCTCCTTTCTGTCCGCCAGAAAATTACTCTCACAACGGCGCAAGCCGTAACGAACAAAGCATATATTTCAGAATAATTTCGTGACAATCATGGCTCACGGGTTTTCTGGATTCATGGAGTTTGGAGATAATCCATTGGACAACTTTCAAGGGAATGATCAATTTGATGGTCCTCCCTTGGAGCCGCTCGAGCCAATGGAGACGGAACTGACAGAGGCGGAACCGCAACAGCAAGACTCCATCAGCAATGCCGCCGCCGTTGCCGCAGCTGTATCAGCTACTACCGATGGTGCCGACAATGACGACGACGCGACTGTGAGCGAAGATGAAGACGACGATGTTGTTCAAGTACAACCAGCCACGCCAGTCGCATCAAGTCAGCATTACCGCAATGCCCACATGTCTCCTTCTATGCATACGACCAGCGGTATGACTATGGCGAGTCAATTTAGTCCGGGGGGTATGCAAGGCAAGACGGAAGTCGATGGTCACGGCATGTGGACCGCCTGGACGCGTGTCTTTGACCAGCCCCGGTATGCTTGCTTGGATTTGCTCGACAACAGTTTGGATGCCACGTTGCATGACGGATTTCAAGGCCGAGTCGTCATGAAGCGCTTGGCACCGAATGGAATTGTCATTATGAACAATTCCGCCAAGCCAATCAAGGCCCTCAAAGATGTCTTGACCATTTACAAAAGCACCAAGCGAGACGGGGATGAAAAGGGTAGTGAGGTACAAAAGACAGATGCCATCGGAGAGAATGGGGTCGGATTGAAGCATGGTTGTGCTACACTCAGTGACACTTCCTTTGTCTTGTCGCGCAACTTCAACACCTTTTCGTTCGGTGTGATTGCAAAATCGCTCCAGACCCACCGAGGAATCTGTCTGCCCTGTTGCGAATTTACGGTGGAAGAGCCAGACGACAAGGAACCCGAAGAGATTGCAGCCGAACTGCGAATTTACATCGAGCAAATCTTGGATGCCAACCCCAAAATCAAACGGTCTGTCAAGGACTGCTTGGGAAGCGGCGATCTTTTGGAAGGCATTAAGAAGCTGCATGAGCATTGCAATAACATGTGGGCGCACAAAGATTGGGCAGAACACGATCACGTCTTTCAAGTCATTCTCTGTGAGCTCTTGCATGATCACAGCAACAGCAGTAGTAGCCAGACGAACCGTCGAGCTGGCGGTAAGGCCTCGTGGTTTTTGGATGAAATGAAAGAGCTCCTGCCCAAGTTCTACATTAATATTCCTGCAAAAGACTTTCAATTTCTCATCGTTGACGACTCGCTTATGGAAAGCAAAAAAGTAGAGAAGGTCCGCTTTTCGTATTGGCAACACCGACTCGTGGAGTTGACCAAGTTTGAAGTGAAGGTACCACGAGAGGAGCCCTTTCACAACATCAAGCACGAAAATTGGTTCAACGAAGGCTATGATTTGAGTATTTACTGCGGATTCGAACCATTGCGCGTGGTAGATGAAGGACAAGGAGATGCCTGTGCCATGTACATTTACAGCCGACGATCCGGCCGATTGATTCAAATTGATGATGACGCTCGTGCAACCCTTCGCTTACCTGCGTCTGGTGCAGACTTTCAGCAGGGGTTGACAATCATTATTGATGACCTCAGTGCGCAGCTTCCGCTTATGCCAACAAAGCAAGGTATTGCCTGGTCTGAACAGAGAGGAGGCGAGACACACAAGCGAAATCTGTATGCATGGGCTGGCGCTTGTGCCCAGTGCTTTTGGCAGCACCACATCAGAGAATTCCAAAATAGGTGCAAGACGACAAAATTCAAGACTCTCCTCAAAGAGGCGGTCAAGCTTTTCTCAGGCCCTGTCACTCATCATCTGGAGGCTGTGGGCACCAACCCCCGCATGGAGCTCCAGCGGCTCGAAGTAGCCAAGCTCACAAAGTTTGTGGATGTCGACTGGAAGAGAGAACCCATCAAGGGAAGCACAAGGTGGAAGATCAAAAAGGTTTTTCAGAAACCTTTGGATATTGAACCAGGTGAAGACACGCTGTTCAAGTTTACCGACGAAACGTACCCCGATCCGGCTGATTTGGACGAAAACTGGGCGGGTAGAAAATCTCGAGCAAAGCCAGCAGCACACCCTCAACAACCATCCACAGCTGCACCTCACCCTGAGGCAGTTCACTCTTTGGGCACTAGTCCGATGCAGAGCCATACGTCGAAGAAACGCAAGGCAAGCACGGGCGAGCCAGAAGTGATCTCGATTGACGACGACGACGATAGTGGCGACGAGTTTAGTGCACCTGCTCCTCCCGCTGTCCATGGGCGAAGGCAAGTTGCGCGCAAGAGTACAGGAGGGATGCCTCCAACTCGTGTGAGTTCCAACAATATCCAAAACGGAAGGGGGGCGGACATGATGGTTCTCCAGCGCACGCTACAGACCTGCCAACAGGAATTGATTCGTCAAAAGCACCTCATGGTAAGCACTCAACGTACGCACCATGAAACGGTTCGAAAGCTCAAGGAAGAATTGGATCTTGCCAAGGAAAGTAGCCAATATGCGTCACAACAGATCCAACGGTCCGAGGAACTCAAAGAAGCCGAATACCAAGTGATTATCCTGGAGCGTAGCAACAAAATGCTTCGAAAGGATAAGGAACAGGCGGAAGAGCAGCATGTCGCGGAAGTCTCTGGATTGAAGCTCGAAATTGAAGCACTGAAACGAAAGTCCGAGGAACAGGATCACATCATCAAGAAGCTCCAAGAAAAGGAAGGAAAGAACGGCGTCCGCATCAAATCTGAAGAGATACGAGAAGAGTTTGGCGGAGATGACAGCGTCTAAAACAATTGTTAGTTTTCTCAAGATATTTCTTGACAGTGGCAATTGCAAGCAACAGTTCCGAGAGTGGACTTTCGTCATGACGAAAACGGGGTATAAGTAGTGGTAGTAACAGGTATCGAATAACCTTATAAATGTTTTATGCGTTTTAAGTTGACGTTGGGATGCCTACTAATTAGCTAGAGCTAGTTAGCTAATAGATAGATTCCTCCTCTTACTACCTCGACTTCTTAGAGTGGAAAATTGACGAAGGCGGGTGAAGAAAATCGTGAGCTCACTGATCTGACTTTAAACATCTTGGAGGACGCCCAGTTGCTCCCGTCGCGGTGCCATGCAACAACAGCACAACACAAACATCCATCATCATTCATTGATTGAATCTCCTTCGTACCTTGCCCAGTTGACAGTATGCCACCATCAGCAACCGTATCATCTTGGCTCCAATTAGCCCACAAAACAGCCGTTGTCACGGGTGCAGCATCTGGCATTGGAGCAGCCGTCGCCAAGGCTTTGTCGTTGGAGCAATGTCACTTGGTGTTGGCCGACCGTGATCCAGATCGTCTCGCGCAAGTGGCACAAGAATGCTTGGCATTATCATCCACTCCAATATCCGTCACTTCTATAGCGTGTGATGTGGCCAAGGAAGAAGACGTCAAATCTTTGTTTCAACAGCGCCAACCGCTGCAAGACAACAACAACAATACGTCTTCGCCTCCTCCACCGCCCACTATTTTGGTGAATTGTGCTGGCATTACACGGGATGGTTGGATTGGTCGAATGAGCGTACAACAATGGGATCAAGTACAAGATGTCAATTTAAAGGGAACCTTTTTGTGCTGTCGCGAGTTTTTGGCACAGCCCCATTTTGAACTAAAAAAGACAGATTCAAATGCAACGAAGAGCCATGGTATTATTGGCGGTAATGGCGGTACTAGTACGGACCGAATGGCTGTCGGAGGCTCGATTATCAATGTCAGTTCTGTAGTGGCGACACAGGGAAATCTGGGCCAAACCAATTATGCCGCCAGCAAGGGAGGAGTGTACAGTTTCACCAAAGCATTGGCTCGTGAAGTGGCACCCAGAAGAGTTCGTGTCAATTGTGTTTTGCCCGGTTTTATTGACACGGAAATGACAGGAGCCGTACCAGATGCCGTCAAGGAAACAGTGCAGAAAAAAATTGTATGGCAACAACAATTTGGAAAGCCCGAGGATATTGCCAATTTAATTCTCTTTTTGGCGAGTTGCCAACGAAGTGGTTACATTACAGGGGAGGCATTGGAGTGCAGCGGAATGATCTCCCTGTGATGATGTCATAATAATTTTTCACCAACTGCTACACCAATAATTCTTTTCTTCTCTCTTAATATATATTTTTAAATGAACTGCTACTAATTTTACTCATCATTCGACCAAAACATCAAAAATGAATGAATCTCTGCTAAAAAAAGCCATGGTCTTCACGGGCTGTCAACTTTCTCCCTGCCCGGATACCGCTTTACAACAATACAACCTATACGTAACACACATACGTCTCATCCCAATGACACGCTCATTTCTTAAGCCATAATCTCGTTGGAGATTTCCACCTCCTTGGCGACTAGCGGCGTATTGTCCGAGCCTTCGGCCTTGGGAGGACCGAGTTCCTCCACTTCTCCTACTACTTCCTCTTCGGCAGCAGGTGCCTCGGATGCGGTACCGCAATTCTTGATGGTATCTTCTTGGAGCTTGTGCAAATCCGATCCTTCGCCCTTGACCTTCATGTATAGCATGGTAAACACGTCGACGCGTCCAGTGGGAGAAAGCACAGGGACGCAGAGAAAAAAGGTAACCAAAACAATCGCCACTGAAAAAGAAAGAAAAAAGGATTCCGTGAGATTGCATTCCTCACATGATACAGAAAGTTGACAAGTACAACAACCAATATATATTGTACGTCATTGATTGACTTCACGTTGACTTGACTTACAAATTCCGAGAAGGATTCCAACAATGTTGGGCCAGGCATCACGACCGATGGGCAATGTACCGAACAGAATGGCCAAAATGGCCATCATTACAGCATACGGCGCTTGTGTAATCACATGAGCCAACAAGTCGCAATCCGAGGCCAAGGCACTCAAGACGGTTGTATCAGAGATGGGACTAACATGGTCTCCGGCCACGGATCCAGAAAGAATTCCCGCGACAGTGGAATAAAAGATAATTGGGTCACCATTCGAGACAGTGTAGGTAGGAAGGCAAATCAATGGGAACAAAATAGTCATGGTTCCCCAAGAAGTTCCAGTGGCGAGCGCCATAAAGAGAGAAATAATGAAGGACAAAGTAGGCAAGGCATCGGCGGGAACACCTCCCACGATCCATCTCGAAAACAACCGATCGGCACCAACGTTGACCATCATGGCACCCGAGGCCCATGCCAAGGTCAGCACAATGAGAGCCGGGAAAATTCGAGACATTCCAAAAAGGAAGGCTTCCACAGAGTCGTAGACGGACATGAGCGGGCGTGCCTTGGAAACCATTTCCTGCGATGCTGGCACCATTTTGGTGTACTCTTCGCCCTCCACTTCCTCCGCGCCAGCTGGAATTAGCTCTTCCATTGGCGGTGTATTTTTGCTAAACAGTTCTTGAATGATGGGCCATGTTGGCATGGCAAACTCTCCATTCTTGACAATTTGAACCGCGTAAAAAATGGTGGTAATATTGGCCGCCGCCATGCAACCCCACAGCAGTGCTTGAAAGGAATTGGAATTTTCAATTTTTTCCATGACGGATTGGGCACCCGAACCATCATCGCCCGACATGATCAAGAGGTAGAAAATGAAAAAGACCAACAGAATGACAGGAGCGAGCATATTCCATGCCGCCAGAGGTGTATCTTTCTTGGGTTGATTTTCGTCATGTACATCGGCCTTTTCAACGGATTCGCCAATCTTGCCCATGTGGTTGTCGCCTCCATCCGTGCGCTTGTAGACTTGAGTCCTGCGCTCGGCGAGCAACATGGGACCAAAATCACGTTGGGTCAGGATCAAGCATGGGATCCTACAGTGTATTGAGTGAATATAGTAAAAGAGAGGGGTTAGCCGGTGGCAGTATCTCGTAGCGAATCATTTGTAAAAGCTGCCACAAAGTAAACACAAATACATCGAACGGAATAATAGTACTTACAAGATCATCATAAAGATGGGATAGTAACGGTATTTGATGGACTGCAAAAAGACGGCCATACCCGAATCATCAATGGTCAAATCTTCTCCATAAACACTCTTGATACGAGTAATTTCATCATTGATGAGACCAACTTCAAATCCCACCCAACTCGAAATGGGTGACAGGGACGCAACAGGTGCAGCTGTAGTTTATGAAATAATAAATAATTGCATGGTGTGAGCAAAGATACACACCACCACGATGCCCAAACAGAGAGCACCCAACCCTGATCGTACGTACCTGTCGCATCGACAATAAAGGCCAGCTTTTCACGCGAGACAAACAACATGTCGGTCAAGGGCATCATGGTTTTTCCCGCCAACAAGGAATTGGCATAATCATCAAAGAATACCATGAGCCCAACAAAGAAGGTGGCCGCTTGTCCTGCCCGAGATGTTTTGGCATACTTGGCAATGGAACGTGTAAATCCCATCATGCCACCACTCTTTTCCATCATGCCCACGAGGCCACTCAAGAATCTGTATAATAATACAACAGGGGTATGTGAGCAACAGTTGAGGTTTGGCAGCAAACAACAACACAAAACCATACAGTACAAGTAATATTCTTACAGTGTAAACAAGTAGACGTATCCGTGACCCACATCCGCCAAGGCTTCCAAAATGTACACTTCCAACAAGTCTTTAAATCCTTGATTGACTTCTCCCGCCACCATGCAGGCTCCCACAAAGACGGCGAAAAAGAGAGAGAATTCCACCATTTGCGTCGTGATTGCCAAAACCAAAACAATAATCAAGGGAATAATGGCCACGCCAGGACCAAAGACTTGAAAGTCGCCACTAATTTCAGCTTCGGAATTGTCTTCAATGGTCAAGACCACCCGAACGGTATGACGTCCACTGTCATTGATTCGGATGACACCACAATCCATGCCCGCGGGCAATTCTTTTTCCGCCAACTCTGACAAATTGAAGGTCCCCGCTTCGCCTTGAGGTTCGTCGCCCACGTAGGCTTGACAGGTCAAAATGTTGCCTCCCGTATCCGTGCCGTTTTCACGAGCTTCCCAAATCAAGTCGGACACCGAAACACCCGTCGCTTCTGATTTGAAAATGGTCTTGATATCGGGAATGGACGTTTCTTGATCCGTCAAGGACAAGGAATCCACGCCGACAAGTTCATAGGTAAAGGCATTTGCGGCTGGAGCCAGGACGAATCCCAAGGCCAACAAGATCTTGGGGAGGACTGTCATGGTGAAACTGATCTCTTTTATTTTTGAAAGAGAGATTGACTTATTAGTTGTAAATGAGAAGAGGCAAGAGAGAAGGCCTGTGTCAAAACAAAACAACTCACTCTTTGGTTTTTTATGAGTGGAGGAAGGAAGGAAGGAAGCAAATTTTTTTTCCAAAGATCTCGGAGGAGGAGGGCTTCAAAAATGTACCAGTTTAACGGAACGCTGCATGACATGACATACAGTACACCTCTCAAAATACAAAGTTCCACTTTGGGTGAAAGAAGGAAGGTGCGCTCTTATCTGCACGTACGTAAAGAGCGGTAGTAAATGTACACAGAGTGGGATGTGAGAACAAGAAGAATATTCCATGTTGATCGCTTGGCGTCACAGCGCAAAATTCCCTATATTCTGTGGGAACCAGGATCCATTAGGAAGTCTTCGATTTCGGGCCTATTTAAGGCCTCCTGACACTTGAGAACTCTGAACAGCTGGAATTACTCCAATACAATTGTACAATATCGTGTGTAAAAGTTGTACCACTATCTAAGTAATACATACTGTGAAACAATAAATTCGAGCTTCAGTACCACAGAATCACAGAAGGCGGATCTTTCTTACACAATCGGTGAACCCGAGTGATATTGCTAACTTTTACACTGCTTGTTGGCTAGTTGTTGCCGGTTAAAGTGAGTCACGGTTGCTGATTTCGATGCTCGATTTCGGAGAGAGCTTTGATGCGGAGTGCTTCTCTTCTCATGTGTTTTGTCGCTGCTGTGACTTGTCTCGTTTTGATTGGATGGAGGCCTAGAGCCAATTTTTGAGCCAGCTAGCTAATGGCAGGTTGGCAGGTAGGTAGCGAAAAATAATATCATCTTAGAGCCAGGTAATTTAACTTGGTAGCTAGTAGTACTACTAGTAGCTAGCTATGTTCCAGGATGTATTTTGCTTTAGATCTGCTGTGTTCCTCCACCTGGGGTTCGCTTTCCTTCTCGTCCGGTGCCATAGGTGAAACTTTTAGCTACTAGATAGTAGCATGTGATGCTCACTCTACTGCTAGCTCTAGAGCTAGCTAGCTACTAGTTTGTAGGTAGTAGAGTAATGGGCAAGCCAAGGATGATCTTGCATTTCTGCGTATTTTAGTATTGTTTTTAATTTATTTATGGATGAGGGATTTTTGGAATCCATTTACATGTAAAACTTCTTCCAGCAGCAGCCCCTAAAGACAACTTGGAGACATAAAAAAGAAACTTCTGCCAACACCTGTCCAGATGACTTGGAAAAAAGAAAATGAAATGCTGCTTCTTGCTGAGACCTAGGCATTCATTGAATTCTATACATACATTCCATACATGTTCTTCTTTTTCATGATTTATCCAAATCCCTTGGGCGGCTTCGATCCGGGGACTTCATATCCATCGTATTCATCATCGTCTTCGTCATTGGCCTCCAAATTATCCAACCCCGGTACAATGAGATCGGCATCCAAAAATTTGAGAAAGTCGGCATTTTCCGGTTTGGGGGGTGGGGGCGGCGGGGGTGGATTTTGGGCTCGTCGTAATGCTTTGAGGGCGTCTCGTTCGGCTCGTTGTTGTTGGCGCAAGGGCGATTCACTATTGGAATTGGCGGCCTTCACCTTGAGGCGTCTTCCCTTAAACTCCCAGTTTTCTAATTCTTGCAAGCAAATCGTGGCATAGACGGGTTCCGTAAATTGCACAAAGGCAAATCCTTTGCTGTCGCCCGTTTTCCAATCCTTGACAATTTGAATTTTGGTAATATCCCAAGGACTGGGAACATGTACTTCTAGTACCGTGCGTAATTCTGCTTCGGTCGTGGTAAAATTGAGATTTCCAATATAAATGCGCGTCGGATCGGCATAGCGTTGGGTGCCAATCTTGCCGGCCGTTTCAATCCGATGCCGATGATTCGTCATCATGTCGTTGGTTTCCGTCAATTTCTTAAAGGACTTTTCGCGTTGGGGTGACTTTTCTCTGGGATTTTTGGGCGTGCTGCCTTTGGGATTTCGACTCTTATTAACTTTTTTGGCCGTATAAAAGAGCGTCGTAGTAGTAGTTGTGGAGGAGGACAAGCCTCGATGATGATGAAAGCCAGTAGAAGCAGTAGTAGTACCAATCACAAAGGAGGAAGCCAAATTACTGCTCAATACGTAGAAAAGCACTACCATCATCATTAAACCAAATGCAAGCGTTTGATTCCGTACTGCAAATACTGGACGACGACGAGAAGCCGAGGACTGACAGTCTATTAGGGAGACGGCGGCAGCCAAGCATGCTGGTACTGTTTTTGTTGGGACTCCCAGCCCGGTGGTGCTAGTAGCAGCAGTAGCAGCAGACTCTTGTTCTGAAGGAGGAGGAGGAGAATCAGCCTCTTCAGCCTCTTGTTCGTCCACGAGAACAAAATCACAGGAATCCCTCATTCTTCTTCTTACTACTATTATTCTGGTTATTCTGGTTGTGTAATAATGATAATTATTACAATCAATCCATAAATAAATAACGCTTCACTTGAACCCCTTCCTCTTGTCGTTCCGATGCCGACTCACTCCGTGTGCTTGCTTTTAGACAACTCTGTAGTAGATCGTTACTGCCAACTTCTACTACTGTACTAGCTAGTAGATGGCTCGCTGCTAGCTAGATAACTAATACTTACAGCAAACTTCGTTTGCGTGTTACTGATAACAGAGCTGCTGTACTGTAGCGGAAGAGAATTACTAGCTAATAATAATTAACATCCAAGAAGAAATCGAGTGATGTGATGTCAAAGATCGATCAAAATGCAGTCTTCGGTCGATGAATTCATTGGCGGCGATGGCAATTCGTGAGTGGCTATAATCATGTATCAGGGTCGGGCTGAGACGCACATGGGATCCTTATACAGGTTATCAGCTCCGTTCAATCACAGATTAGGCATAGGAAATGGACTCTCATGGAATTTCACTCCTCAAGACCTGCACCGGCAGTTTTGGTTTCTTTGATTTCATCAGTTTGGTGGGGCTATGGAGACAGGACATCGCCACCATAGGAGATTTACCAAAGCACTCAGTTTTAGGTGACCTGCTGACAACCGTGCAAATCCATGCGATCATCATGTTGTGATGCAGATGTCTTTTTCAACAACTTTGGATTGCCTGTGCAGCAAATTGAAAACAGTGTCCTACAAAAGAAAATCAACACCAGAGTGACATTGACTGCCCCTTTATTTAAAGCTGCTAACAAAATTTGTTTGGTTTGCGAGATCATAAACATGTGATAGCTTTGAACAACCAGAGCACTGCCAATTTGATGTGCTTCACATAAGAATTTCAAACTGAGGCCCCAGCTGCAAATGTTGAGCAAACATGGTGAGTAACAGTTCTGATGTTTTTGCCAACATTTTGTGTTGTCAATCAAACTAGTTCATGTTCGTGATCAGAATCGAAAGCATCTAAAATTAGTTGTATTCTCTCATCCTTCAAATAGCATAATGGTTGGTTCAATGATTGATTTGTTTGTTTTCGTTTTCTTGTTTGGGCACTTCAGACAATGCACCCAAACCTAAAAAAACATCACTGGTGAGCAAACAAATGTTGAGTCTGATTGGCATAAGTCAAAGTTGAAGTCATCAATCAATTTTTAGATTTGGTTAGTTTCAGACATCCTGCTCAATCTCTTTTTGATGCTAGAAGCTAGTTGAGCACCTGGCAACTGTTTGTCTTCTAATCTATCAATTCCTGGTAGATTCCGGAGGGGTGCCGCTAGTTGGTTTTGAGGGCCTACCGCATGGAGGGACCTCATCTCCACCCGTTTTCCAGCGGACCTTAGTTTTAGGAAATGTTTTACAGGCGGGAACCAACTGATGGGGGTACTCAACATAGCTGTCCCCGTGACGTGGCATTCGTGCGAAAAGCAGATGAGGTGCAAAAAGAACGTCAGAGAAGGTCTTAAGTACACGAAAACTTCAATTGCAACCGTCGAATACGTTCATGCGCGCTAAACAATAGGGTTTAATGCTGGGGAGTGCTGCTTACCTCGGTGGGAATAATGTCGACGGATGTTAATCATTGTTGTTGTTTCTTCAATCAATAGGGTTTCCGATTAGCTATTAGCTCATGGTCGGATCTGTCATTGTCATAAAAAATTCGCGTGTATTTATGTAGCTACAATGACGCTGTTGTGGCAATGTGTTGCTATATGTTTATTTTTATGTATTGTGAATTTAGTGTTGTTGTAACAACAAAAGAAATAATGCGCGAAGAACGCAATGTTGTGGTTTCCGGTACAACCGATTTGGCGAGCAAATCAGTTATGTTATTTTTTTGTGTAATTAGAGTGTTCGTTTTTTGTCGTTTTTTATTAAATACGGGGGCAACGTCATTGCGCTGTAAATGCCTAGTTTATAATTCTCGTTTGTCGTAACGACATTTTTTGTTCTTAGGGTGTAACGCCCGCGCTTGGTTTTCTTCTTATCGTTTTAGTCTAAATGTAGCAATTCGTTAGTCGTTGTAAACTAGAAAAATCCTGTTTGTTAGGTGATTGTAATCCCTCTAGTTACAGCAAATGTCCTAAGATGCGCAACTATGGCATGTGTTGTGCAGAGATATGTCTCACTGGTGTGATCGGTGGTGTTCTCTGACTAATAGTTTATCCGCTCACATTTTGGAGTAGCTAGTGTCACTTCATTAGGTAACGATCTGGTATCATTCCAACAGTTTATTCTTGGCAACGGACACAGGTACTAAAATAATCATTAATCTATCAACTGCTTTACAAAAAACCTCTTGCGTTATCATCCGTTGTTCCTTCGTCGTCGTTTTCTAAGTATCCATTTACTATCTCTTGGTGTGCTTCCAATGCCAATTCATTTTGCCTTTCTCTCTCTCTGAAGACTGCCGATGGCACTGCCTCCACTAATGGAACTTGAGTAGCTTGTCGTCTTCTTATGGTGTTGTTGTCGTTATCATCGTTGTTGCGTCGTTGAGTAGTTCCTACTGTTGTTGCATTGACTGTTGCTTCCAATTCGTTGTCGGTTTCTGTTGCTTCTGTTGCGGCGCTGTCATAGTCTTCGCAGTCCTCCACTCTAATCAACATGTCTGTTGGCTCCCAAGGTTCTTCTACCTTATCAACGCGCAGTGTTTCCGCGATTGCGAAACGCACTGTTGCTAGGCCATCCATTAGGGCTTTCCATAAGTCTCCCGCATTAGCGCGGCGCCACATGAACTCAAAGAGGCATTCTTGTAGGTCTTCGCCGGACCGCTTGTGGATTGGGATTGATTTTTTTTGTGCGCCCCAAGTCCCTTCGATCATCTGTGTGTTTGTACGAAAACCATCTGTAGTGTTTACGAATTCTTTTTTGTGGCACACTTTCCTGTGCTTGTAGTCCATGCCCATTTTCTCAATAGGATTGTATGCCTTCCACATGTCGCTGTGTATAATGGAGCCGCGCTTCACATATTTCTGTATGATATTCACACATGTGGCGGCGGTTCGATCCTTAACGACCACCATGGCGCACTTCCTTTCGCGCGTTCTCTCTACTAATCCTACAACCCAGTCTCTGTTGACACGCCTGCCCCTGTTATATTTCCTACGTGCAAACTTTGACTCGTCGATCTCAACGATGATCGGCTCGCCCTGTGCGTTGTAGCCACCTAACTGGCACCCCTCACCGTCAAGATCCAGCATCTGCACAATGATTTGCCGAAAGAATCGGTACCATTGAGAGGTTGTATCTGCCTTCCATCCTAGCATGTCCGCTGTGATGGACGAAGGCACCTTCATTAGCCAAAGACACGCGCAGTGTAGTACCTCGTTTTTTGGTAGCTTACATTCCTGCAGAAATGACTCTCGGAAGATGCTCCATTCAAACTCAAGTCCGTCTCTCCATTGCCATTGACATGTTGTGCAGTTGGCTATCTCCTGCGATACGTTCGGCACCATTGTTCCTTTGCATCTCTGACACTGTTTTGGGCATGTGAATGCACAGGCCGGACGTCTGCAACGCACTGTGAATTTGCTGCTGAGTTTGACGTCATGGGAGCACCTGGGGCACCGTTCGTAGCTGTCAATTATTCCTCTTTTTGATAGAAATTCAATTGTTGCCTCCTCACTGTCGAAGAGTGGCTTCAGCTCCTTGTAAGTTGGTAAGTTGCCGCCTAATTCCAACTCGTCTAGGGATCTCACCATGGCATCGCGGAACTCAAATCTGTTTTCTCTTTTGTGTTTTACATTTTGGCTTTTCTTTGCACGTTTACGAGGTGCTTTGTTCGTCTTGTAGTCTGGTTTCTTTCTTCCTTTTCCCGGCATTCTTCTTGACCCTTGTGAGCGTGAACTTCTTTACTGGTTCCTCCTTGCGTTTCGGTACTATGTGTGGCTCAGCTCTCTTGCGTGGTTGCATCGGTATCGCTTTGACGGTGTGCTTCGGCATGTTAGCAAAAAAGAAAATGTGAGCCCAATGGAAGCGGCAAAATTGGCCGTCGCACTCGCTCATCCGATACGATCTTCCCTATTAGCGAAATACAAAAAAGCATTGGTCTAATGTTAAAGTAATTCGTTCACTAATAATCATTACAGCTCGCCAAGGGCAATGCTCATCGTTGCGTCGATGCATCCTCGCTTTATTTCTTATGTAGTTTGTTCGTATTACATTCTATTGGCTTTTGCCGCCTTTTTACTTAGCCGTCTCCGAGCCTGGCGTTCCTGGAAAGTCACGCTTTGTTGCTTGTCGCCGTTGTTGCTTCTGTTGGTTGGAGCGAATCCATGAATGTCGTGATGAGTTTGGTGGCTTGGTCTGGACAAAGGCTCATACTTTGAGTTTTTATCAGACGAAGCCCCAAACGAATCACGAAAACCATGCTTTCTTCTAACTTTCCTGCTGCTGCGGCCGCTAGACTTCATAGTCTTTCCAAGTCCACCACCGCTAGTGGCTCCACCACCATTGAATCGTTCACGCACACCAGGGAGACGAC
>ENA-ORBV01004919-ORBV01004919.1-microbial-mat-metagenome-genome-assembly--contig:-NODE-4919-length-25095-cov-6.592813_pt1 | contig 25095 bp, 18 predicted proteins | sample MGYA00237777_ERZ505514 | MGnify/ENA primary metagenome ERZ505514 (study PRJEB26160, sample SAMN06269048) | microbial mat metagenome | isolation source: Oligotrophic lake microbial mat | place... | reverse complement strand
TTTTCAAGCAGAAGACGGCATACGAGATTCGCCTTAGTCTCGTGGGCTCGGAGATGTGTATAAGAGACAGGCTCGGTCTGCTCCTCCCGTTTGGCCCACTGCTTCGTGATCACCTTCCGTTCGCGATCGAGGTCTGCTTGCATGGACGTGAAGCCTTCCGCGATGGCCATCGTAGCGTTTGCGCGCATCGAGAACATTCGGCGAAACACTTTGTTCGGAGTCATTCAGCAGCGCACAGGCTCGCGAATCCGGTGATCGCACTTCTTCGGTATCGATTCTCGAGCGCACCACAGGAAACGCTGTAGCGCGGTTGGGGCGGTCGATCGTCTTGCCAATGCGTTCCGGCCGCTGCCTGGACTTCTGCATACGCGGCGGAACGCGATCGCGGGCCGGATGCCTGCCGCGTGCGCTCCCCGGTCGTGCGCGCCGACGCTACCGATCCACGCCGTCAGTCCTGTGCACCGTGCCGCGCCCACCCTTTAGGTGCTGGTCGAAGTACCGCACAATGTCGTCGTACATCGTCACCAGGTTCTCGCGCCGCCGGACATAGTAGTTCTCGTTGGGGTACGTCTTGTACGCGAACGGCTTGTAGTTCATCTCCAGCCGGTCGGCGAAGATCTGTGACGCGGCCGAGCGAGGCAGCTGCGCCCCGGCGCCATGCAGCAGCATGATGGGATTGCGGATGTCGCCGATGTAGAAGAAGGGCGACGAGCGACGATAGCGCGCCTCCTCCCTCGGCAGCGGCCCGAACTCGTACTCCACGAGCTTCAGGTGCCGCATCTCCTGCTCGGCAATCATGTGCAGCCAGTCGCCATAGCCCGACACCGACACCGCTGCCTGAAAGACGCCAGGCGCAAATGCCGACGCCGCGAGGCTCATGCACCCGCCGTAGCTGGTGCCCGTGATGCCCATTTGCGCGCCATTCACGTAGGGCAGCGTGCGCAGGTAGTCCACGCCTGCGGTGACGTCGACGAGATCGCAGCGGCCCCAACAACCGTTGTTGGCATCCTCGAACGTTTTGCCGTAGCCTGAGCTGCCGCGAATGTTCGGCAGGAGCACGGCATAGCCGCGCATGGCCAAGTGCTGCACTTCGGCCTGATAGGTATCGTTGAATGACGAAGTGGGGCCGCCGTGGATATAGAGAATGCCCGGTGCACTTTCTCCCGATTGCAGGATGGGTTCGTACAGGTAGGCGTGGATCGTGAAGCCGTCGGGTGACTTGTACGACACCTTCTTGGGACGGATGAGCGCCCTACTGATGTAGGCTGGTCCTGCGGAACGCGTCAGCGCCGTGGGGGTGCCTCCGCTTGCAGCAATCACGTATACGTCGGCGGGATCGACTGGGCTCTCCATGGTGAACGAAAGCCGTCGCCCATCGGGCGACCACTCCGCGTTCGACACCATCCCCATTCCTGCAGGAGCGGCCAGCACACGCGGGGCGCCGCCAGCTGCATTCACCACGCGAAGGTCCTGCGTCCCGTTCCAAAGCGCCAGGTACGCGATCGACTTTCCGTCGGGCGACCAGCGGGCGCCGCTCTGATTGGCGGCCTCGGCGGCTATCTGCCGTGGCGTGCCGCCTTGCATCGGCACCACCCAGTAGTTGATCCATCCGCTGCGGTGCGACCGGAAGAGGAGTGTGCGGCCATCGGGAGATGCGAGAGGATAGCCGAAGCTCCCTCCCGCCTGATAGTCAAAGAAGCCGGTGTCGCTGACGATCAGGCGCGCGGCGCCTCCCTTTGACGCGTCAATCTCCATCACGTCGTGATCGAGCCAGCGGTCGTCCATGCGCGTGTACACCACGCGTGCGCCATCGGGCGTCCAGGAGGGGAAGACCTCATACCGGAGGTCGCTGGTGAGCCGGCGCGCTCCGCCAGCCACAACGTCGACGATCCAGATGTCGAAGTTGCCGAACTTGTCGCCCGCGAGCGCGATGCGCGCGCCGTCGGGCGACCACCCATACGAATTGATGCGAGCGCCGAGTCGGGTGAGTTGCCGCGCCGAACCGTCAGCAATGGAGTAGAGGTGCAGTTCCGCCGCGCCGTCGCTGTTCGAGATGTAGGCAATCTGTTGTCCGTTCGGCGAGTACTTCGCCTGATGCGACTGGAGGAAGGCCGCCTCTCCCATGCGGTGGTTGAGCGATTCAGGCCAGCCGCCGTCGGCGGGGACTGTCCAGAGGTCTGATCCACCGAGGGCGCCGCCGATGAGGAGTCGGGTGCCGTCGGGCGACCATTGCGGTGCGACGCCGCCCACCACGGAGCGAACGGACGTGACTTCGTCAGCGCTCAGCCGTGCGGCGGTGGAGGGGGGCTGAGCTCGGAGCGACTCTCCCAGGACGAGGAGAGTCGCAGCGGCAACGGTGAGCTTCGAGCGGTACATGGCGTGGCCTCCTCTCTGTAGTCGTCTGCCTGATGTGGCCGGGAACATACGGCGCGCGCTGGAGTGGGGCGAGAGAAGCGACAAGCCAGGGGCCGGTGCCCCCGGACGCACCCGGACGCATCCTACTTGCTGCGCCTCGAGGTTGACCGCACATTCTACGCGCTGCCTCAAGCGCGAGGCGGAGTTCACGTCACGTTCGGCCCTCGGGGGGATCGTATGCGAAGGCACGTCTTTCGAATGACGCTGGCGGCAGCGGTGCTGTTGCTGGCGCCGCAAGTCGTAGCGGCACAGGAGCGCCGCGTCACCGGGTTGGTTACACGGCAGCTCTCCGGCAGCCCCCTCGAGGGAGTCGAGGTATCAGTGGTCGGTCCAGTGCGCGGACAAACTGTCCGCACCGGTCCTGACGGACGTTACGCGCTCACGGGTGCCGCCGGTGAGATCAGGCTGCAGGTGCGACTGATCGGCTACCGCCGCGTGGAGTTCACGCTCCCCGCGACCCAGAATACCGCCGACTTCGCGCTGGCGGAGGACGTGTTCAACCTCAGCGAAGTGGTCGTGTCCGGCCAAGCCACCACCATCGACCGGCGGAGCGCCACCACGTCCGTTGCCCTCGTCACGGGTGACGACATCAAGCGCGTGCCCGCATCCTCGGTGGAGGCCACGCTCAACGGGAAGATTACCGGGGTGAACCTGCAGACGAACTCCGGCGCCCCGGGGGGCGGCATTCAGCTGCAAATTCGCGGCAACAACACCATCCTCGGCGGATTTGATCCGCTCTATGTCGTAGACGGCGTGATTTACTCCAACGCCAGCATCCCGAGTGGCCGTGGATTCACCAACAACGCGGCCAGCGTGACGCTTGAGGCCGACGCGGTCAATCGCCTGGCCGATCTCAACCCGAACGACGTGGCCAGCATCGAGGTGCTCAAAGGCGCGGCCGCGTCGTCGATCTACGGATCCAAGGCCTCGAACGGTGTCGTGGTCATCACCACCACGCGCGGTCAGCGCGGCGCGCCGAGGGTCAACGTGACGCAGCGCGTTGGCCAGTTTTCGCCGCTCCGCCTCATGAAGCACCGGCGCTGGGGCCTGGACTCGGCGCTCGTGCGCTATGGTGAGCCGGCGCGCGCCTTCTTCGCAGGCAACACGTCGCCATTCTTCGACAACCCGGCCGCCATATACGATAATCGCGACCCGTCGTACGAGACCGTGACCGACGTGAGCGGCGGCGACGGCAACACCCGGTACTTCGTTTCGGCCAACTGGAAGCGGGACGAAGGGACGGAACGGGCCACCAATGCGGGCAAGCAGGGGCTTCGCCTCAACGTTGACCAAACGTTGAGTCCGACTCTCGATCTGCGCATCTCCAGCGCCTACGCGCGCAACACGAACCAGCGAGGGTGGAGCAACAACTGCAACAATTACGGATGCCACGGATATGCGCTGGCCTACATTCCGAGCTTCGTGGACCTCACGAAGCGCAACACCGACGGCACCTTCCCCACGCCCACGGTGAGCGTGCAGGCCAACCCGATTCAGCTCACCGAAAACGGTGTCAACGCCGAGGAGACCAATCGGTTCACCGGTGGCATGACTCTGGGGTGGAACCCGAAGTTGACCGAGGGCCAGACGCTGCGCGTGGTGGCGGCGGGCGGCCTCGACGCCTTCGACCAGCGCAACGACGTCTGGACGCCTAACGACCTGTTCTTCGAGCGCGTACAGGCGCTGCCGGGCGAGTCGGTGGAGAGCGGCGGACGCAGCCGCTTCTTCAACTACAACATCAATGCCGTACACGCGTGGAACGTCGGCGGCATCTCCGCCAATACCGCCGTCGGCTTCCAGTATGAGGACCGGCAGCTCTCCACGTTCCTGATTCGCACGCAGAACCTGCTGCCCGGGCAGCGCAATGTGAATCAGGGCACCAACATCACGGCGCAAGAGAACCTCACGCAGGAGCGTACGATCGCGTTCTACGGCAGCGAGGAAGTTCGCTTGTTCTCCGAGCGCCTCCTCGTGCGCGCCGGATTGCGTGCGGAGCGGAGCAGCGTGATGGGTGACATCGCCAAGTACTACGTATTCCCGCAGGCGTCGGCGTCGTACCGGTTCGAGCACCTGTTCGGCGCAGGCAACGAGTTGAAGCTGCGCGCCGCGTATGGCGAGACTGGCAACCAACCCCTGTTCGGGCAGAAGTTCACCAATCTGCTCACGCCCACACTGGGTGGCACGCAGGGCGTGGCCGTCTCCACAGCCGCCGGATTCGCGGGCGTGAACCCAGAGCGGCTGAAGGAACTCGAGTTTGGTGCCGACGGCTCATTGATGAGCGAACGCTTCACCTACGAGGTGACCCTCTTCAACCGCAATACCACCAACCTCCTGCTCAATCGCGTGCCCGAACCGTCGTCTGGCTTCGCCACGCAGGTGTTCAATGGCGGACGAATTCGCAATTGGGGCTACGAGGTCGGTGTGGGCTACAGCCTCATTCAGACGGCGAGAACCACGTGGGTGAGCCGCGCGACGTTCACTGCGTACGACAGCAAGGTGGAGGACCTCGCCGGGCTACCGCCGTTCTTCCCGGCGGCCTCCGGCTTTGGCAACCTTGGCCGAACACGCATCGAAAAGGGAAAACAGATCACCCAGATCGTGGGCTTCGGGTTCAACGCCGCGGGCAATCGGGCGGCGGCCATTTCGCAACTCGGCAACACGGCACCCAAGTTCCGCATGGGCTTCGCCAACGACATGTCATACCGTGCGCTCTCGCTCAACACGGTGGTCGACTGGCAGAAGGGTGGCAACGTGATCAACCTGACCGAGTATCTGCAAGATGACGGTCGCACCTCGGAAGACTGGGGCTCGAGCGCGTGGGCAAAGCGCTACGACGGCTACCTCAAGGGCGTCATCTCTCCCTACATCGAAGACGCAAGCTTCGTGAAGGTGCGCGAGATTGCCGTCAACTATGAGCTGCCCCGCGGCTGGTACGAGATGCTGAACGGCGTGCGATCGGCGCGCCTTGGCTTCTCCGCACGCAACGTGTTCATGTGGGCGCCGTATCGCGGGCTCGATCCCGAAGTGGCCAACTTCGGATCAGCCGCAATTCGCAATAATCTCGACATTGGCCCGTATCCGCCGTCGCGCAGCATCTTCTTCAACCTTTCCCTAGGCTTCTGATGCATATCCTTCATTTCATCAGCCGCTGGGCGGGCCGGTCCGCCGCTGTGCCCGCTGCGCTTGCGGGAGCGCTGCTCACTGGCGCGTGTGGCGATCTCGATATCCTCAACAACAATGCGCCGACGGTCGAGACCCTGACCTCGTCGCCCACGCGCGCGATTCTCGCCCGCGCGGCCACCGGAATCTCCGCCCTGGCGTTCAATGACGTGGCGACTGAGGTGGGCGTGTACGCCCTTTATGGACGCGAGGGATACAACCTGCTGGGCAACGATCCGCGCGAAACGCAAGAGCAGTTTCGCGGACCGCCAGACCCCACGGGACGTCACAGCGCCAACTGGATTGGACCGTACCAGACCATTCGATCGGTCAACACGTATCTGCAGGCGCTCCCCGTGGCGGCGGGACTCACCGCCACAGAGGTCAAGGCGTCGCAGGGCTTCTCGAAGACGGTGAAAGCGTGGATGCTCCACCGGGTGGCCATTCGCACCGGCGTGATGGGCATTCCGATCCTGGTGGACCAGCCGCTGGGGACCGAGCCTGCCCCCTTCGTAGCGTTCGATGTCGCCCTCAAAGCCGCATCGGACCTGATGGACGAGGCGTACGCCGACCTGCAAGCGGGCGGTAGTGCCTTCCCGTTCACGGTGGCTCCCGGCCACACCGGCTTCACCACGCCGGCGACGTATGGACGGTTCAACCGGGCGCTGGCGGCCAAAATGCAGGTGCATCGCGCGACATTCGTGAACTGCACGGCGTGCTGGGCGCTCGCCTCAACGGCGATCAACGCGTCGTTCGTCACCGCAACGGGACTCCCGAGCTCGCTCACCACCGGCGTGGACTACGCGTACTCCACCACAGCGGGTGAGCCAGCCAACCCGATTTCCGAACCGCTCAGTTCCAACCGGTACTGGGTGCATCCGTCCATCGTGAACGGCGCACAGCGGCAACCCGGTGGCCAGCCCGACCGTCGCCTGACGAGCAAGGTGCTGGCCGCCGGCCGCTCCCTGAACCTCAACGACCTGATCGGCACGCACAAGCCGGTCATGTACAACCTGGCCACAGCGCCGGCCAGCGCCAACCTCGGAGCCCCCATTCCATGGATCAACAACGAGGAGATGCTGTTGCTCCGCGCCGAGGTCCGATGGAACACCAATAACCCGCAGGGCGCAATCGACGACCTGAATCTCGTGCGGCTGCACGCTGGCGGGCTAGGCGCATCAACGCTCACTAGCGCGAGCCCGACGAGCGCGTTCGTGACCGAAGTGCTCTACAACCGCACATACTCGCTCATGTGGACGCAGGGCACGCGCTGGATCGATGCTCGGCGGTATGGCCTGACGGCAACGCTCCCGCTCGACCGCCCCGGGGACATCATCTACCCCAATATGATCATCCCGGCCGCCGAGTGCGACGCACGGCGGCTCCCGGTGCCGTGCACCCCGCTGAGTAACCGTTAGGCAGGGCCAACCGGCAGCTTCATGACAGACGGGCCGAGAAACGGCTGCATCTCCGTTTCTCGGCCCGTCGCGGTTGGTGGCCCTTGGCGGCGGGCCACAGGGCGGCGACTGTTCGTACACGACTCTTCATGGACGGATTCGACATGTCACCCATCGGAAAGCGCACCTGCAGCGTGATCGTTCTCGCGTCGACTGTGGCGCTGTCGCCTGTTAATGCCCAGGGGGCTGCTCGGACTTCAATTGACCACCTGCAGTCGATTGCTCCGAGCATCGGAGGCAACTCGGCGCCCGTCTGGTCTGCCGATGGAGCCTCCCTATTCTTCTTCAGCGGTTCCGGCCTGTGGGCGGTGGGTGCCGATGGTGGCGCTCCCACCCGCATCGCGGGTTCGCTCGATGGCGCCACCCAACTTCGGCGGTCGCCCGATGGTCGCCTGGTGACCTTTGTGAAGGGCGTACCGGGCGGCAACGACATCTTCGGCTGGGATCTCACCTCGAAGACCGAGCGCCGGATTTCCACGCTCTCGGGTCAGGTGCGTTCGTATTCCATTTCGCCCGACGGACGTTCGATTGCGCTCGCCAGCGATCGCAACGGGAGTGAAGACATCTGGGTGGTGAACGTGGCCGACGGCGCCGCCAGGCGCATTACCAACAGCCCGCTCTATGACGTCTTTCCCTCGTGGACGCCTGACGGCAGCAAGGTCCTCTTCACCCGTCTCGATGCTCGTTGGGTAGACCACGACGTGTACGAAATGGCACCCACGGGAGGAGCGACGCGTCTCGTGCTCGGGGACAAGGACTTCTTCGACTATCGACAGGGCGCGTCCTTCGGTTTCGTCTCGGTGTCGCCCGACGGCCGGACGATCCTGTTCCGCTCGCAGCGCAGCGGCTGGGCGACGTATTGGGTGGCACCGCTCGCTGGCGGAGCGCCGCGCCAACTCGCCCCCGAGGCGGCCGACCAGAGTGACGCGCGCTGGTCGCCCGATGGCGCGCAGGTGCTCTTCCTCTCGATGACCAACGGAACGCAGAGCCTCAAGGTCGTACCGGCGGTCGGGGGTCCCGCACGCACGCTGGTCGCCCCCGGTGTCGGAATGGTCGCTCGGGCCGAGTGGTCGCCCGACGGGCGGAGGATTTCGTATGCGTTTGGCAGCCCCACCAAGGCGCAGGACCTCTATGTGGCGGAGGCGAGTGGCGGCACGCCCAAACAGCTCACATTTTCCGATGCCGATGGCACCCTCGCCGGCGCGCTGGTTGCGCCGGAGAAGATCAGCTGGGTAAGCGACGGGCTGACCATCAACGCCTACCTGTACAAGCCGAAGGGGCTCCGCCCCGACGAGCGCGCTCCCGTGATCATGTACGTGCACGGGGGACCCACTTCACAGTTCAGCGACAGCTACCAGCTCCAGCCGCAGTTCTTCGTTAGCCGAGGCTACGTGGTAATTGCGCCTAACGTGCGGGGCAGCTCAGGCTACGGCAAGCGTTTCGAGGACCTGAACAACGACGACTGGGGCCATGGGGACCTGCGCGATGTGCTGGCCGGCGTGGCGTGGGCCAAGCAGCAACCGTATGTCAACCCCGACAAGATCGGCATCACTGGAGTGAGTTACGGCGGGATGCTCACGATGTACGCCATTTCGTTCGCGCCGGGCGTGTTTCAAGCCGCGATTTCGGGGTCGGGTTACGGTGACGTCACGGACTTTCACACCATTGTGCCGCAACTGCAGCACAGCCAGTTGCTTCATTACGAACTGGGACAGTGGCCGTCGACTCCGTCGGTAGCCGCCGTGTATCGACGCAGCTCTTCCATCCATTGGGCCAAGGACGCCACGGCGCCGGCCCTGATCATTCACGGGTACGGCCTCGACGTGCTCGATGCCGATTACGCCGCGTGGAAGTATGCGCGCGAGCTGGCCAAGCACTCCAAGCTGGTGGAGTACAAGGCGTACCCCGGTGAGACGTACTACGTGTACGGCCGAGAAAATACGAAGCAGATGCTCCAGGACATGCTGGGATTCTTCGATCGATACTTGAAGGACAGGTCGGTTGATGCGGGCGGAACGTGAGAAGCACATACTACGACTCATGCTCCCCCTCCTCCCCACCGCCTAACGCCTTCAGCTCGAGTCCTTCAATCTCCTGCAACTTCCTTCCGGCAATCCCCTGCAGGTCTCCGTACATCCCAACGGTCGCTTGCATCACCCGCTCGATCTGCTCCTCCCGTTTGGCCCACTGCTTCGTGATCACCTTCCGTTCGCGTTCGAGGTCTGCTTGCATGGACGTGAAGCCTTCCACGATGGCCTCTACACGATGCCGAAAGCGCGGACCGGTAAGGTACTGGTAGACCATCTCCATCTTCGTCTGTTGTCCGTCGCTCGCCTGTCGCGCGCTGGCGAGGGCCACTAACGACTCCCGAATCAGCGTGGCGACCGGCACCACGACACGAGGGTGGATGACCCACACCGTGTCTATGAGATCGAAGGCCTCGACGTTTTTCGGAAGTACCTGGCTTACGATGATCGCGACTTCGGCCTTCGCGACGCGCTGATCTTCGCGGAGTTTGGTCAACCAGCCGTCACTCCAGTTCTTCGTTCGCTTCGATTCCCAGAGTATCGTGCCGCAGTGGTTGCCCAAGCCATCGGTCACCCTATGCAACACGTCACCGCCATGTTCGCCCTTGGGCACCGGTACAATCGAATCGCGCGTGAACTTTCCGGCCAACAAGGTCTCGAGGGCGAGTTCCATCACCTCACCTTGCAGCTGTTGTGAACCTTGTTCCGCGCGCCGCCTCAGTTCCTCGATCTGCTTCTGCATCGAGGTGATGGTCTGCTCCTTCTCGGCGACCTTCATGTTCAGCTCGCTCTCCACATCTCGACGGGCCTGTTCACGCGTCACCAGCAGGCTCTCCTGCACGCGCTTCTCGACCGTGAGTTCCAACTCACGCGTGGCGTCGTCCAGTTCGCGCTGCTTCCGGAGCGCGTCGGACTGCGCCTTCTGCGCTTCGACCAGCTTGGCGTCCTTTTGCTCAAGCACGCTCTGAAGTTCGCTGATCTCGCGCGACTTCTGCTCCATGTCGACGGCGAGCGCCTGCTTCGCCTTTCGCGCTTCGTCGGAGGCGATCTGCTGTCGTTCCTTCTGCAGCTTGGCCAGGACTTCCGCGTCTACCGCCTCGCTCGCGAGACGCACTGCTTCTTCCCGCGTCGTGATCGATGCCTCGCGTCGCTCGACCTCGCTGTCCTTGTCGAGCAGGCGTTGCTCGAAATCCTTGCGCGCCCCTTCGAGCAGCGGCGCGGCCAGTGATTCTGTCAGCTTGATCTCGGTATGGCATTTAGGACAAACAATTGTTGGATCCATCACAAGTCTCCGTACTATGAAATGGTCGGCCTCGACACTTGGCTCGGTAGGAGGGCGATGCGGCGAGCGCACAAATCTGCTCGTCCGACCAAGGCGTGCTAGCGCGCGTCGCTGACGGCCGAAATTCCAAGCACCGGATGCAGCTCTACCCCATTCGCCGCGCGCCCCCGCTGATTGTGCAGAAAATCAAAGAAACCCACCCCCACCACCTCCACCCGCGCGCCCTTCCGGATTCCACGCAGCGCTTGCCTAACTCTCCGAAACCTCTCCTCATATCCGCTCCCCACCGCACACTCCGGTAACGGAATCTCGGCGATCATGGTGTATCGCGCGTCCTCGACATCCCGCATCACGAGATGCCAGTCGCCGTCGTCCTGCACCGAGATTTGCGCGATGACCGCCGTCACGCGATACGTCGTGAGTTCCAACGGCGCAATCCGTCGGTCGTTAGGATACGGAATGTTCGGAATGGGAATGCTCCCCAGCTGCTGCACGGTCGACCGCACGGCCGCTGTGTCCACGCGTGTACGATCACGATCGGTAAGGGTTTTCACTGGCCAGCGGTCGGTTCCGCACCTGGGCACTCGGGCTACCTGCTGCGCGGCAAGCGCGCTGGCGCACGCACTGACCAGGGCGCACAACACCGAGGCCTTTAGTTGCACGTTAGTCGCACGACTTGCCTCGCACACCGCGATGTCCTTTGGTTCGTGCATCAGCTTCGGTCATGAACTTTCCTCGCGCAGTCTCCCCGTAGTAGCGCGACCCTGCGCAGTGATAGACCCCACTCGCGGTATTCACCCAGACCTTGACCGTTGACGCTTCGGCCGTTGACGCTTCGGCCGTTGACGCTTCGGCCGTTGACGCTTCGGCCGTTGACGCGTGGCCGTCCACTGAACGGCCTGCTGCGTCGTGCGAAGTCTCCGGCGCGAGATTTGAAAGAGCGCGGCACCTCTTGCCGCCAACCCCACGATAACCGCGCTTGAGTGCTATGGCTTCGCTGAGATACAGTCCGCGTTTGGTCGCGCCGAAGTATCGCGTTCCCGGGCAATGATACACCCGGCTCTTCTCGTTTGCCCACACGGTATCGGCAAGTACGACGGCAGGAGTCGTGACGGTGGCGACGGGTGGGGCGCCGAGCACCAAAGCGGCGCCAAACTGCGGTGCTTTGGCCTGAGGCCACGCAGTCGGCCACGGCACCACGCCTAAAAGCAGCGCAACGATCGTTCCGGCGATCTTGCGAAGTGTGCGAGACCAGACGAAGCCGCCCGGGCGTCTGTCTGCGTACGATCCGTCGTCGAACGCATGGTCCGCCCCATGCTCACCATGCTCACCATGCTCACCCTCCTCACCTTCCTCGCGCTCCTCAGACATGGTGCGTCCTCCCCCAAGGTCATTCAATGCATGTATTCTTTCCCGCCCAGACTCAAGGCAAACTCGTGCGTGGCAAGCGAGCATGCAAGACGCCCAGTAGCAATACGATCACGCCAATTCCAACTTCTAAGAAGTGGCAATAGTCGCGCAGGGCACAGAGACGGCCACACGCGCTCAGCATCGCCAATGCCCGCTGCCGAGAAACCCTCGTGCATCCCGCCCCGTAGGCCTGCGATACTCACACTCGCTCAAGAAGCAGAGACATGCGCGAGATTCTCGTGATAGCCGCCGTCGTGCTCACCACGCTTTCTACATCGGCGGGCGCTCAGTCAACCGCAGCCCCGCAAGACTCCTTGGCCATCGCCCGACGCTTCGCGGAGTGGTTCTTCACCAGCCAGAAGGACTCTCTCTGGGCCCACTCGAGCGACGACCTGAAGGGACAAATGAAGAGTCCCGACGAGTGGACGACCGCACTCGAACAACTCACCGGCAATCTCCATCGATTGAGTCGACTGCTCGGTACGGCGTGCGCATACCCGACGACGCGCATCCCGACCACTGTCCCGATGGCCGCGCCGACCACGACATCACTCGCCCAGTGCTTGTTGTTGTAGAGTCGAGACGCACCGACCAGCGCTGCGGCGGAAGAGAGAAGCGAGGTGACAACCCGCGCGGCCTGCGGATGAGACGCCTGAACCTCTCGGCTGAACGAAGCCGCAGCAGCGAACGCCGCAGTCGGGTGCCCCGATGGCGTGGACGAACATCCTCGGCCGAAACCTCGTCCTGGTCGAAAGACGCCGGCATTGTCGTTGCCGACGGTTAGGGGTCGGGCTCGGCCCACGAGCCCTTTGAGCATGAAGGTCGTGAGTCCGCCGATGACGACCGACTCTGTCGCATGCAAGGCGGCGTCCGTCAGTCGTGAGGACGCCTTGATCCTTCCCACGGTGAAGAGCGAACCGGCGATGAGAAGGCTTCCTGGGTTGCCTAACGTACGGTATACATCTGCGCCGCGTTGTAGTATGTGACTCTGCTGCGGGCCGGCGCGTTGCAAGTGCGTGGCCCACGGCCACCGAACGGCGAGGCGAGCGCCGCCACCGCGGCCAAGGAGCCAAGAACCACCACCTCGCGCCGAGTGAGAAGGCGGTGCACCGTCGCGCTGGACAGCGCTGGGGATCGCGTGGCGACGCTGTCCAGCCCCTGCGCGGTGCCCAAACTCGCGAACGGGAGCGTTGCGAGTGCGGCGACCACGAGGACTCGAGGCATGCGGCTCCGCTGACGAAGTAGCGTGATCATCGCAGAAAACTACCATCTCGCCATTCGGGCGCCTGTCCGCCTAACTTACCCCTTTCCCGACTGGCGGACCCGACATGCGCATTGGAATCGACTTGGGCGGTACCAAGATCGAAGGCATCGCTCTCTCTGCCGACGGAGAGATTTTCGTGAGGCAACGGGTGAGCACCCCGAACGGCTATGCCGAGTGTCTCGAGGCGATCACGTCGATGGTGCTCGCGCTTGACCACGCTTCGGGCGCGCGCGGGTCGGTCGGCGTGGGGATTCCGGGGACCATTGTGCCCGCCACGGGACTGGTCAAGAACGCCAACACGACCTGGCTCAACCAGCAACCCCTTGGCCGCGATCTTGAGTCGCAGCTGCAACGCCCGGTGCGGGTGATGAACGACGCCAACTGCTTCGCCCTGTCCGAGGCATCCGACGGTGCCGGCGCGAACGCGGACGTGGTGTTCGGCGTGATTCTCGGGACGGGTGTCGGGGGTGGAATCGTGGTTGGTGGACGATGTCTTGTAGGGGCCAATCTCATTACCGGAGAGTGGGGACACAATCCCCTGCCTTGGCCAGAGCCCGACGAGCGACTCGGCACCGCCTGCTACTGCGGCAAGTACGGCTGCATCGAGACGTGGGGCTCGGGGCCCGGCCTGGAGCGGGATCACGCCCGCCACACCGGGCAGATGCTTTCGACACGCGAGATCGTATCGTTTGCAGCTGCCGGCGACCCCGATGCGAGCACCACCATGGCGCGCTACCACGATCGCCTCGCCCGCTCCCTCGCCTCGATCATCAATGTCCTCGACCCCGATGTCATCGTGCTCGGCGGGGGCATGTCGAACATCGGCGGACTCGCCGAGAGCATCGCCGGGCGCCTCGCGCGTTATGTCTTCTCGGACTCGGTGGTCACGCGCGTGGTACGCAACGCGCACGGCGATTCCAGCGGGGTACGCGGTGCCGCGTGGGCGTGGCCGGTGGTAGGGGAGTAGCGACGCCAGGCCTGCTCGACCACCGGACCTGCGACCATGGGGACGGTGGCGGTATATTCTCCCGCACGACATTAGTAGGTTAGTGTAGCCGAGGCCTTCGAGGATTCGCATGTCCCAGTCGCTTGCCCAGAACAGCACCGAGGTGCTTCCACCCCTCTACGCGCGTTGGGTGGACGAACTACTTCGGCAGCCGCTGCCGCTGGAAACACTCTCGCCGTGCAACGACTGCGTCATGTGCAAGCCGCCGAGCGTAGTGCCGCGCCCAGAGTCGCGTGGCCAGTTCAATCCGGTCACGAAGTGCTGCACCTACATGCCGACAATTCCCAACTACCTGATTGGTGCCGTACTGGTAGACGACGATCCGGCCGCTCTGGAAGGGCGCCTAACGCTGGAGAAGCGCCTCGATGCCGGCGTTGGGGTTGGTCCGCGCGGGGCGACCATGACGCCGGTATATCGCCTGCTCTATCAACATGGAGAGAAGAAGGCGTTCGGACAGGCGGCATCGATGCGGTGCCCGCACTATCTCGATCGAGAAGGAGGTCAGTGCGGTATCTGGCGTCACCGGAACTCGGTCTGCTCGACTTACTTCTGCACCTTGGAGCGCGGCCTGGTGGGGCAGCGCTTCTGGATTGAGATGAAGACGTTCCTCGAGTCGGTGGAGATGGCGCTGAGCGAGTGGTGCGCACGCGAGCTCGACATCGGCGCGGATGCATTGACTCGTTTGCGCGCGCCGCACGATCCCGACGAGTTCGTGCAACTCACTGCGTACGATCTTGACGGCATCGCCGATCCGCACGAGCAGCGCGCGCTGTGGGGCACGTGGTACGGCCGCGAGCGGGAGTTCTACATCGCGGCGGGGCGCATGGTGGCTGGGTTGAGTTGGGAGGAGGTGCTGCGGCTGGGGGGAGCGGAGGTTACGGCGCACGCGCAATTGCTCGGGAGCGCGTACGCGGCGCTCATCAGCGACGAGGTGCCCGACTTGCTCGTGATGGCAGCGTTTGAGTCGGCGCAACTGAACGCCGACGTGAGCCGCATCTGGGCGATCGATGGAACGGTGCAACCGATCGAAGTTCCCACATCGCTGGTGGCTGCGCTGCGTCACTTTGACGGGAAGACGAGCACGCAGGACGTGATCTTCACGATCGTCTTCGAGACCCGCATGGGGCTGCAGAAATGGCTGGTACGGCGCCTGATGGATGCGGGCATACTGTTCGCGGCGCCGTCGCTTGGTGCGTCGCAGGCCTAACCAGTCGCAGTAGCTGCAGTAGTCGCAGTAGCAGCAGTCGTAGTCGTAATCGCAGTCGAAGTAGCAGCAGTCGTAGTCGTACTCGCAGTCGCAGCAGCAGTCGCCTTAGTTGTCAGTGCCACCGTGCGGGCCCATGCTCGCATGGTTCGCTCTTTCCGGGGAGTATGAGCCCGATGCAGCGTCTCACCATGGTCGTCGCAGCGATACTGGGCGCAGCGGACGCGCATCTCCTCGACGCGCAGACGGCTACAGATTCCGCCCTTTTCGCTCCCCTGCGCTGGCGAAACATCGGTCCGAACCGTGGAGGGCGATCCATTGCGGTGGCCGGTTCGACAAGCCGTCCACACGAATACTTCTTTGGTGCAACTGGCGGCGGTCTCTGGAAGACCGTTGATGGCGGCACCACATGGGCGCCGGTCACCGACGGGCAGATTCGGAGTTCGTCGGTGGGTGCCGTAGCGGTCGCGGAGTCCGATCCCGATGTCGTGTACATGGGCATGGGGGAGACGGAACTGCGTGGCAACATCATGCAGGGTGACGGCATCTATCGCTCGTCCGACGCGGGAAAGCGATGGTCCCATGTCGGTTTGGAGAATACGCAGGCCGTCGCGCGTGTACGTGTTGATCCCGCGAATGCCAACCGGGTGTACGTAGCGGCACTCGGTCACCCATACGCGCCGAACGTCGACCGCGGCGTGTTTCGTACAATAGATGGGGGACAGAGTTGGACCAAGATCCTCTTTCGGAACGATCGCACCGGCGCCGTCGACCTGATCATCGACCCTAACGACTCGCGTGTATTGTACGCGACGCTGTGGGAGGTCTACCGCCGACCATGGATGCTCTGGAGTGGTGGTGCGGGATCGGGACTCTTCAAGTCCATCGACGGGGGCGATTCGTGGACGGAGCTGACGCGCAACCCCGGGCTACCTGTTGGAATTCTCGGCAAGATCACTGTGACGGTGTCGGGTGCGGACAGCCGCCGCCTCTGGGCGAATGTCGAGGCGGGCGACGGCGGGCTCTATCGCTCCGACGATGCGGGCATGAGCTGGATCAGAGTGAATGGTGGGCGGAACGTGTGGCAGCGGGCCTTCTACTTCATGCGAGTTGTCGCCGACCCCAAGGATCGCGAGACGCTCTACGTTCTCAACTTCCAGTTGGAGAAGTCAATCGACGGCGGCAGGACGTTCAGCGCCGTGGATTCGCCGCACGCAGATCACCACGACTTGTGGATCGATGCGCATGATCCGCGACGGATGATCGAGGCCAACGATGGCGGAGCCACCGTATCGGTGACGGGTGGTACAACGTGGACTGGCGAGCGCTATCCCACGGCGCAGATGTACCGCGTGGCAACAACCGATGACATGCCTTATCACATATGCGGCGCACAGCAGGACAATACGACCGCGTGCGTGGTGAGCGACGGCGGGCATCTGGCGCCGCCTAACGGGAACGGGGGCGATTGGTTCTACGAAGTTGGCGGCGGCGAGAGTGCCGACGTCGCGCCCAAGCCGGGAGCCCCCGACATCTTCTACGCGGGCTCCACCAACACCCTCACCCGGTACGATCGCCGCACGGGACAGGCGCGCGACGTGCAACCACATCCGCGCATCGTGATGGGCGAACCGGCGTCGGCGATGCCGGAGCGTTGGAACTGGACATATCCGCTTGCGGTGTCGCGCCTGAGTCCCCGCACGCTGTACGCGGGGTCGCAGCACCTGTGGAAAACGACGGACGAGGGGCGAAGCTGGCGCAGGATCAGTCCCGATCTTACGCGGGCGGACCCGGCGACCATGGGAAACAGCGGTGGCCCGATTGTGCTGGACCAGGATGGCCCGGAAATCTATGCGACCATTTTCACCATCGCCCCGTCGCGCCGCGACACGAACACGATCTGGACGGGTTCCGACGACGGACTGGTGCACCTCACGCGCAACGGTGGTGCCACCTGGCGCAACGTCACGCCGCGCGATCTACCACCCAACACGCGGGTCAGCCGTATCGATGCTTCGCCGCACCACGCAGGCACAGCGTATGTTGCCGCCGAGCGACACCAGATGGATGACCGAGCGCCCTACATATGGAAGACTGGGGATTTCGGGGCGACGTGGACACGGATCACCACCGGCATTCGCGACGACGACTTTGTGCGTGTGGTGCGGGAGGACCGGGTGCGAGCAGGGCTGCTGTTCGCAGGCACCGAGCACGGCGTCTACGTCTCGTTCGATAACGGAGGGCGCTGGCGTGCTCTGTCGCTCAACCTTCCCGACGTTCAGGTTTCCGATCTGGTGGTGGAGGCGCGCGACGTGGTCATTGCGACACATGGACGTGCCTTCTGGGTACTGGACAATATTGCACCGCTGCGGCAGCTGACGGCCGAGATGCTGGCCGACACCGAGCGGCGCGCGGCGCGACTCTTTACGCCCGCACACGCGGTGCGGCGTGTGTATTCCGCGCACATCGACTATTACCTGGGTGCGCCCGCAGACAGCGTACGGCTCGACATTCTCGAGCCCGGGGGGCGACTGGTGCGCTCGTTAGGTGCGGTGGGGCGCGGGCCGGGAATGCATCGTGCCACGTGGGACCTCCGCTACACCGGGGCAACGGTCTTTCCTGGCATCGTGTTGGAAGGGGGCGATCCTCGGCGGGGTATGTGGGCGCCACCTGGGCGCTACATGGTGCGGCTGACGGCCCGTGGGCCGACCGGTGTGGTGACTGAGTCGCGCGAGCTGGTGGTCACGAAGGATCCACGACTAACCGACGTCACCGACGCCGACCTGCGGGCGCAGTTCGCCCTTGCCGAGCGGATTCGCGACAGGGAGAGCGCAGCCAACGAAGCGGTGATTCACATCGGCGCACTTCGCCACCAGGTGCGGTCGCGACTTGGCCGCGACACGTTAGGCATGGCACGCGGCATGGCGGCGCGCTTGGCCGACGCCGGGCACTTGCTGGAGCAGGGCATGGGTGAGGTGGAGCAGGCGATCTATCAGGTGAAGAATCAGAGCCCGAAGGACAAGATCGCCTTTCCGATTCGCCTCAACGACCGACTCACCGGATTGCGCACGAATCTTGAGAGCGGCGACGAGCGCCCCACAGCGGCGCAGCAGCGGATCTTTCTCGAACTATCGCGGGAGCTGGATATACAGCTCGACCGGTTGGCGCTCATGCTTGGGCGCGACCTTTCGCGGTTGAATGACGCGCTTCGGGCCGCTGGATTGGCGCCGATTGTCGTACCAGGACGAGCGCCGGTGAGCTGAACCAGCGGGCGCGAGTGAGGTGCACCAGAAGGTGCACCAGCGGGCGCGAGTGCGTTGCACCATGGGGCGCCATTGAGGGCACGAGCGGGCACGAGTGCGTTGCACCATGGGGCGCCATTGAGGTGCACCAGCGGGCGTGGGTGCGCTCAACCGAAGCGCGGCGGCGCTCGCCTCACCTCACCTCACCTCACGTGAGTGCTGCATAACACCTACTCGTACGCCAGCGCCGCCGCTGTCGTTATGCGCAGCGCGCCAAAGGCCGGCCAGGTACATGCCACCAGCGATACCACCACGACCACACCAAACCAACTCAGCACAGCGGCAGCATTGGGAAGAAAGGTGATGGGAACCGGGAGCATGATGCGGCTGAATGCCTGCCCGAGAAGAACGCTCATGGGGAGCGAGAGGGGGATAGCGACGATCCAACTGAGAATGGCAATCACCAGTCCTTCGACCTGTATCATGGTGATGATCGAGCGATGTCGCGCCCCGATCGCTCGCAGGACGCCGATCTCGCGTGTGCGTTCGAGCACCGCCAGGCTCATGGTCGAAGCGAGGCCGAGTCCTCCGACGACAATCATGAGTTGCGCCATGATCCCGAGGAAGTCGGCAACCATGAGCAGATGATCCTCGATCACTCGGCGATGCTCCGTCGTCAACTGGCTCGTTTGTACCTCGAAGCCGGCGGCGGCCAACTCGGCGCGCAGGCGCTGCACGAGGTCGAATTGTGAGGCGGCGCCGGGGAGGGACGCCGAGACGACCGCCAGGTTTACGCGTCCCCCGGCGACAAGCGCGGCAAACGATTCTCTCGCCACGTATGCCGAAGATGACGGCCCGCCGTCGACCACGCCGACCACCTTCCATGGCGTCGACTTCCCGGCAATGCGCAGCGTGACAGTGGCGCCGACGGCTAGTCCGGGTTGGTCTGCCTAAAGCCGGCGATTGATCACCACGGCGTTGCTGTCGCGCGAGCGCAACCATCGCCCGCTTGTCACCTGTGCGCCGAACATGCGCGACTCGGCTGGCGGCGCCGAGATGGGGAAGGCATTGCCTAACGTGCCATCGGTGCGCTCGTGGTTGGCCCGTCCACCACTCCACGTCTCCACACGCGCTACGCCGGCCACTCGCCCCACCGCGGCCTCGAGGCTGTCGGCCGGCCAGGAACGGGCGAAGCGCAGGAGGATGTCGTAGCGTTGCGCGCTGAACAGCAGGTCAACCGCCCCCCGCACCGATTCCTTGAGATTCAGCGCGCCGATATACACCGCGCCCCCCATGGAGAGCGTAACGAGCGTGAGGGCCATGCGCTGGCGACGTCGGAAGGCATTGCGTACCGAGAGAATGAGTGGGCGCGTGAGCCCTCCGATGCCGGTGAGCCACGCAGTACTGGCCCCCGCGCTGCGCGAGATACCGAGATCGCGCAGCGCCTCACTCACCGACATCCGGCAACCGCGCATCACGGGGATGGCGGCCGCGAATAGCGGAAGCAACGCACCAACCGCCAGTTGCAACACGAACGACCAACGTGGAATGGCGTATCCCGTGGTACTGAAGTTGAGCAAGTCGGCGGTGAAGTTGGCGTACTGTCGGCCGATGAAGGCTGCGGTGGGAATGGCCACGGCGGTGGCGACCAGCCCGAGGAGACGACGTGGCATGTGGGACGGACGAGGTATCTGCTGCACCTCTCGCTCAATCGGCTCGAGGCACGACTGGATCGCGAGACGTTTCTCCGCATTCATCGCACCCACATCGTGAATCTCGACCGAGTGAAGGTCTTCAAACGGATGCCGAAGGGACGACTGGTGGCCGAGCTTGACGACGACACTCGGCTCGAAGTGAGCCGCAACCGCGCACGCGAGATTCGCGAACTGGGGGCATAGGCACCGCGCCGTACCGGCAATCGGGCGCAGGACGGACGCAGATCGGGCGCACGACGGGCGCAGAACGGACGCAGGCGGTGAACATCGGCCCGTCATTCCGCGCTTCCGCACGTCGGTACCGCTCATGCATCATTGCAGTCACTCCCTCTTCGTACGCATCCCAAGCATCCGCCGCATGGACAACATCACCCACACACTCGCCGGGGCGCTCCTGGCGGAATGTGGCCTCAAGCAGCGATCGCGGCTTGCGTATCCGGCACTCCTCATCGGCGCGAACCTGCCGGACATCGACATACTCTCCTACGTCTTTGGCGGCGGACTGAACGCGCTGTCGTTTCGCCGCGGATGGACGCATGGGGTGCTGGCCATGTTCGTGCTCCCCTTCATGCTCGGATTCCTCTTGATGCTGTGGGAAGGGTACCGTCGACGACATACCAGCGCGTACGTGCTCGCCGAGCGAAAGCGTCCATCGCTTGGGACCCTGGTCGGGATTTCCGCAGTGGGCATTGTCTCGCATCCGCTGCTCGACCTGCTCAACACGTACGGCGTACGACTCCTGATGCCGTTCTCCGATCGCTGGTTCTACGGCGACACGGCGTTCATCGTCGATCCGTGGATGCTGCTGATCCTGATACTCGGCATCGGGTTCACGAGGCGTGGCGCACGCGCTCGGCCGGGCTACACATTTCCGGCGCGCGCGGCGTTGGTGGGTCTTTTCATGTACGTGGGAACGATGGCGTGGATCAGCCACTCCTCTCTGCGTACGTTGGCGAGCGAGGCAGGACTTCGCGGCGCACGCACGCCCCGTCTCCTCATGGTCGCCCCGGAGCCAATTCGCCTAACGACTCGCACCGGACTGGTAGACACGGGACTCGCGTACGACGCGTGGCGGTTGACATGGAGGCCTTGGCACACGAGCGCCGAGCGACTGGGGACGCGTATCGAGAAGGGGACCACCGATTCGCGGGCAGTGCGGGCGAGTGCCAGCGTGGACGGGAAACGATTCTTGACGTGGTCACGCTTTCCGTACTTTGTGTCCGGGGTCGATGGCGATTCGCTGGTCGTGCATTTGGGCGATGGGCGATACAGTACCGGCGTGGCGCCTTCGTGGGCGACCACGCGGGTGCGGGTGGGGACTGCTGGGCAGTAGGAGCGCACAAGCGGCCATGTGCACACGCGCAACTCGCCGCGACGGCATGCAGCTCAGTCGCGGCGAGTCGAAACGATTGTATGAAACGTCCCGCACCGGCAGGTTGCCGAGCGAGGCCTAATGCGCCGACGCAAGATACGGGAACGTCGTGCCGAACGGCTTGTCGTTGGCGTCTACGTTGTCGGTCGTTAGGCCAGGCGTCACATTGTTCGTGTTGCCTAACAGCGTCCCGAAAATGGCGCCGAGCCCGATGTCGACCACATCGTCGCTCAGCGAACGACCGCCGTAGCCGCCGAATACCCAGCTCAGCCAGAACACCGGCTTCCCATCACGCTTCGGATAGATGAGCAACATGTCGGGAAGGAGGGCGCCGGCGATTACTTGCGCGTAGGCTGCGTCGCGTCCGGCCACGCCGGTGACAAATCCGCTCACGTCGCCGTTGAAAGTCGCAACGTCGGTGGTCGGCATTCCGGAGTTGTACAGCTCATGACGCGCCTTCACGACGGTGACTTCACTCACCAGCGGGTTGGCGAGGCGGTCGAGCTGCGTGAATACGCGACGACCGGCGGTGCTGGGATCCTGGGCCAGCGCGGCGTCGGAGACGCGGGGTGCTGCAGTGGTGGGTCCGTCCTGGCAAGCCGCGAGCAGCGCAGCCGTCGCCACGACGAGGGCGCGCGAGATGTTCGAATTCATGTAGTTGGTCCTCGGATAGGTGTGGAAGGCCTAACGGCTGGTGGTGGCCCAAACGCCGATGACCGGATCGGAGCCGGAGCTGGACGTGAGCAACATGCTTTCCGGAAGCTCGATCACGATGCCCAAGGCGTTGAATCCGCGGAGGAAGTCCATGCCGGGATTGCGGAACGACGAGGCGGGATCGGGGAACGCCGACAACGGTCCGCGCGACGGGCGGCGGTCGGGAAGAATCCGGAAGAACTGCTTGAGGTCGATGAAGAACGGGTCATCGAACAAGCCGGCCTGCAGTTGAATGCCGCTGGCCGAGCCAAGGGCACTGTTCGTGCTTCCTGACAGCGTCGGCTCAGCCTTGACCAGCGTCGTCATGTTCCCCGTCATCGCTGGTGCCACGGGCCCGTACAGCTCCACCCGCTGATTGCGTCCCTTGCCGATAAACCTGAGCTGGAACACGAGGTCCTCGATCTTGTCGCCGTTATTGTCGACCTTGATCTGGTACAACAGGCTGGGATCGAAGCCGATGGTGGGCGACTGCGCCGGTGTGACAGGCGAGGCCGTGGTCAGTACGAACGCCAGCCGGTCGGTGCTCGACCCTGGGAACGCGTACACATCGTTGATGTCCGGAAGCTGTTGGAGCTCCACCGTCACGGTGTCCTGGTGGTCGGATGCGCGCACAGCCGAAACGATTCCGACTGCGCCGATCGACCCGAGCGTCAGAGCAAGCGCCACTCGGCGCGATGCAACTGTCGTAAAGCGAGGCATAGTGCTCCCTCCTGAGGAGTCATTTGGCCAAGCTACGCCACCCGATTGAAATCGGATTGCCGTATGCTCTAACCGCTCTGTGCGACTGCCCTGAAATGGTGACGATTTGGTACTTCGACCCGTCGACTATCGCTGGGTCAGCCACTTCTGTCCGCAGGAATTCCGTGCGCCGCCACCTCACCAAACTCTTTCGCTCCCGCACTGCGGGTTGGACACTTGCGGCACTCTGCGTGGGGGCCTTGGGCGTCGCAGGCGCACGACTGCGCACCATTGAACAGTCGGCAGTTCAAGGGCCGACTACAATGCGCTACAGTGAGTTTCTCACCGCGCTGCACGACGGGCAGGTGGACTCGATACTCATTGAATCTGGCTCCGCCCTTCGAGGTTGGACGCGCCGTACTGACGATAGCAAGGCTGAGTCCGGATTTCGCGTCGAGATTGGCGGCGTCCGCCAGGACCAGCTACTGGTCGCCGCGACCGCAGCGCAGGTAGGTGTCGCCTTCGCCCCTCCCGCTGCGGATCGTGCATCCGTAACCAATCTGGTCGTCACCCTCGTCGTCGCCTGCGGCATCGGTGCCGTTCTGTTTTTCGGCATTGGCCGTCAGGCGTCCAGCGCGGCGGGGGGTGCCGATGTCACGTCGGGGCGCGATGCCACCACGCGCACAACCTTTACCGACGTAGCCGGCAATGCCGCCGCCATCGCCGACTTGCGCGAAGTCGTCGAGTTTCTACGCGAGCCCAAACAGTTCGCCCGTATGGGCGCGAAGGTCCCGAAGGGCATCCTCCTCGAAGGCCCACCGGGCACCGGAAAAACGCTGATGGCCCGTGCGCTGGCCGGCGAGGCGAAGACCAACTTCTTCGCCACGTCGGGGCCCGACTTCTCTGGAATGTTCGTCGGGGTCGGGACGATGCGCGTCAAGGCGCTCTTCAAGAAGGCACGCCGCGCTGGTGGTGGCGTCATCTTCATCGACGAAATCGATTCGCTCGGCGGAAAGCGTGGGAGGCAAGGGGGGCACCAAGAGGACGACCGCACCCTCAATCAACTGCTGGTCGAAATGGACGGATTCGGGGCAAGCGACGGTATTATCGTGGTCGCCGCCACCAATCGCGCCGCCGAACTCGACCCGGCGCTGCTGCGAAAGGGGCGTTTCGACCGCTCGGTATCCGTCGGGCTGCCCAGCGTGGACGAGAGGGCGGCGATCCTCTCCCTTCACGCCTCCAAACGGCAAATGCCGCTGTCGAGTGACGTAAACATGGACCGGCTCGCGCGACTCATGCCCGGCGCAAGCGGGGCCGACCTAGAAGGGCTTCTTAATGAAGCCGCCATTCTCGCCGTGCGCACGGACGCGAACACGGTGGCCTGGTCGCATCTGGAAGAGGCGCGCGACCGCGTCCTGCTGGGCCGAGCCCGCACCGGCTTCACCGTGAGTGGCGAGGAGCGCCGTTTGGTAGCGTTGCACGAAGCGGGGCATGCCTTGGCCGGACTCGTCTTCTGTCCGGCCGATCCACTGCACAAGGTCACCATCCAGCCACGAGGGGCGGCCATGGGGGTGGCCTACTTCCAGCCGGATCACGAGGCGCATCTGCACTCACGGACCTCGCTCGAAGGACAGATTCGCAAAGGACTGGGCGGGCGGGCCGCCGAGGAACTCGTCTTTGGCGCGAGCCGGATTACGAGCGGCGCAAGCAGCGATCTCCAGCATACCACGCGCATCGCGAAGGAGATGGTCTACCGGCTGGGAATGGGTCGCTCGACCGGACTGATGATATTCGACCCCGAATCGGGGCCCGTGAGCGGCGACGTGCATTCCCGGATGGACGCCGACGTGCGCGCCCTGCTCGAAGAGGGGTACGACGAAGTGCTGGCGCTCTTCCGCGACCATCGACGGGCACTGGAAGCACTCGCCGATGCACTGCTCGACCGCGAGACGTTGACCGGCGCCGAGGCGATGGATGTGCTCGCCGCGCATGGTTTGGGTGAGGGGAAGGCGGCGGCGTAGGGCGGACTACTGGAATACTACAGAAGACGAATACTTCAGAAGACAAATACTACAGAAGACGAGAAGACGAGAAGACGATTACTTCAGAAGACGAGAAGACGAGAAGACGATTACTTCAGAAGACGAGAA
>ENA-ORBV01004918-ORBV01004918.1-microbial-mat-metagenome-genome-assembly--contig:-NODE-4918-length-25096-cov-5.168432_pt1 | contig 25096 bp, 18 predicted proteins | sample MGYA00237777_ERZ505514 | MGnify/ENA primary metagenome ERZ505514 (study PRJEB26160, sample SAMN06269048) | microbial mat metagenome | isolation source: Oligotrophic lake microbial mat | place... | reverse complement strand
TTCTGAACTCTCGGAGTCTTCCTTTTCCAACCTCGACAGCTAGACAATCAAAAGTAAATTTAATTATCAGTTAAAGTAATAGTTAAGTTGTGAGAAGTGAGCAAAAAAATACAACCAAGATTTTTTTTTGGAAAAAAACAAGCCGTTGTTCTTGTGCTGACGAAAACCCACGTTAACTTCAGTGCAGTACCATGCAGTATACTGCATGGACGACGAACACAGGCACCAATCCCCACCCAGTCCTCGAAATTTGAAATTTCCCGTGTCTGAAAACTAAGCGGCCAAGTCAGCCGTTTGTTGTGTCTACTATGGGTACGAGCCTAGCTAGCTAGTGCGTACTTGGGGTTTTTCAGTACCGGTTCAGCGACACATCATTAACGCCACATTTTACCCGACATCTACCTACTTATGTAAGGTACACTAACTAATTAGCTAATAGCTACCTGACCATCGCAACATTCACAATGTAGCTCCTAACTACTATGAGGAAGTCAGCATTGGAACGACGCGATGGTCAAGTAGCTTTTATGCACCCTAATTAGCGTCCTCGGCACATGAGATCATCAAGGGGTTTAACCAGAATTTAGGGTTGGAGATTAGGTTATGATTCTACGAAAAAATGTGGAAACGCATACATAACCGGGTGGACACACATGCATTAGTAGATTCTCCGATTAAAATGACTTTCTCCGGAATTCACCTGATGGATTGACAGACAGTGCTGGCACTGGCACCACATGTCAAACTAAGCTCACATTTTGTATGGAATCTGAAACAGAACAAAAGATAATCAAAAAAACCAAAGATCATTCCAACCGACCCGTTTGTCTATGTGCAAAGCTATCCACATATCTTGCCTGCTTGCAATTGAACGGATCTCCACTAATGGCGTTGTTGTCAGTCGCACTGTGTTCTAATCTATCCATAATGTCGAGTAGCAGCAATGATCGAAATGGTAGAACTGACGATGGTAATCGCCGCAGCAAACGTCGAACAATTTCCCCAATCCCTCCCTGCAATCTCTACAATGAAGAAGCCAATCCCCTACCAAAAAGGCAGCGCACAAGCATGCGGCAGTTCACGAAAGAGATCAAGCATTGTTGTGACATTGAAGGCATTGAACATGCTTTTAAATGCGGTGGATGTTCAAGATGGGATGAATCGAAAAAGCTCAAACCATGAGACGAGATGAAAACACGGGAGTACCAATGTCTAAAAGTGTGGACAATTGATGAGAAGAATGCAAGCGCAAGACACACAAAACACTACAACGCTACTGTGACGCACATTGAAACTGCGTGCGACATTGATCGAAGTGCGTTGGTACAAGAAATCATGGAAACAACAACAGCAGCAACAGCAGCAACAACGACAACAACAACAACAACAACGACCGACAATGCAGTTCCAACTCCATCCCCACCGCAACCGAAAGAGGTGGAAATGATGACAAAAACGGTCCGGAGCTATGGAAGGGAACGCACCATTGAATTTCCATCAACACACAGACTTCATCATCGAGACCACGTTCAACGATAGAAGAACGACAGTGAAACTCCGGCTAGAATTCGTGCAAAGCTTCAACAACCAAACTACTCTACAAACTCGGTATTTGCACAGACACTATGGGCTGTTGCAATGACATCAGTGCCGGCCTTGGCATTGTCCGCAGCTCAGTTCGTCATCCCATTAATCATCATGGCATTTTCACATGACACGGCTTTGTTCACTGGCATGAAGATTGCCAAGCACATGACATCCTTCCCGTCAGACAACACTCTTCGAAAATGTACATTGCACCAAGTCGCTCGCAACACAATGATGCTTGGTGCCATTGTGGCCAATAAGTACATTTATTTGGCCTGTGACAAAGGCAACAAGAAAGGTGTTGGTCATTTCATCAAAATGCTTTCATGTTGGAATTCGGAAGCCGGTAAAGTAGATGTACGACTTCTAGATATCGATGCTTTAGGAGGAACAAGTGCCGACTGTGCGAAAGCAATGCAGAGTTCAATGAAGAAGCTTGCTGGCAACAATGGCATACCGTTGCTGTCCGGACAGGTAACTGACAGTGGTGGAGGCGGAGTGCTAGACAGTCTTGCGGACGAAATGAGGTTGCTGGCATTGCTCAAGCCCAAAGAAGAACATTTGATTGCCAATTGCTGCATTCACGCAGCACAACTGATGCTTCGGAATGCCATTTATGCCGCCCTAGGAGACGGTGGATTAGGTAACATCAATGCCATGGAAATGCCCCATTCGGTTTATGACCTGCAAGAATCCCTCGAATTGGAAGAATGGAGGCATGTTCTTCGTTTGTCGAATGACTATGTTGTCAGCTTCACCAACAACGCGGTTGACAGCGACACTCGTCTTACGGCAGCTCAGCGCAACAAGAATGATTTTGAGGAAGCGTGCACGAAGATACTGACCTTCCACACCAAGTTCAAAACAACGCCGCTCGATCTGGAAGCAACTAAATTGAAAGGAACGATCCTAGCTAAGATGACAGCTCCAATTCTCACAAGATGGTCAACTGTTGGTGCAGGAGCTGCTCAGTTATTTGATATGCAGATCTTCCATGCTTGTCAAGTTGTGATCAATGTCTTTGATTCTGGTTCTTGCCCTCATGGTATCGCCTCGTCTCTCTTTTCTTTGATGAGCGACACCAACAACTTTATTGACTTGACGCTCATGCGTTGCTTCCACCATGGCTTCATCAGTCCACACTTAGATTGGTTGCAATCAACCGAGGACTTGACACAAGAGCTTGCCCATCAGTCACACAACATGGCAGTTCGTTGTCATCTCATGGACTTGAATTCGACGAAGCTTCCGGCATTCGACGTGATGAAAGATTACCATGAAGCAATCGATCGAGCTGGGCATGTGCGACGCAGCCCCGAGTGGAATCATCATCTAAAGAAGCTCAGCGCCTTCATTAATCATAGCAAACTTAGACTAGACAAACATTTCAATCAATGGGTGAGTCATAAATTGCTGCCGGCTGGTTTGTTGAGTGAAACACCAACAGCTAAGGTCATTGCAGCAGTGATGCTTCGCAAACCAATGCCTTTGATCCAAGAGCTTTGTAATCCAGGCAGTGAGCGGTATTCTTTCCACTCGAACGTCCACAAGAGCAGCGTTGACTTGGGATGTTTGTGTGCATTCATCAGCAATTGATTGGTCATTGATGAAAGCGAGTTTCTTCCGCAGGCAATAGCCGCAGCAAACAGGCTTCACGAAGACGGAGTTGATCTGCGTTCAAAAGACTACAGCTCACACCATGGCGCATTGTTGAATTTCATGCATTTGGTGTACCTTCCCCTTCCGTGTCAGACTCAGCATGTTGAAGCCGGCGTCAAGGATGCAGCCAATGTGTCAACGACAGATCGTTCCGAGCAACAGAGATCATGCTACTCCATTGTCCGTGCATCAACTCCACTCGGATTGCATGGTGACCTTGCCATGCGCAACAAGATACAAGCAATGACAAAATCGGCGATTGACAGAGCGAATCCACACATTGTGTGGAGAAGGAACATTGCCAATTGTGGTGACAGGTTGAACTCTGTCTTGAGTTGCTCACAAGCAGACCATTTCCGGCATGCAAGAATCGATGACAAGAAGGCAAGAGTGGACGACAAAGGCTCAAGCTTCAAGAAGCCTAATGTCATTCAAAAGCAGAAACCGCAGCAACAAACGCCAACTGTTTCCGGCCTCATACCATGCGGAAAACGTTTCCAAAACAAGGATGGGCATGTGGATGGATTGCAAGCCGAACTGCTCGAACGCGGCGTGCCACTTGAAGACATCCACAAGCTGCGGATAACAGCAAGGAAAGACAAGCTGAAAGAGCTGGAAGTGGAGTGTTTGATGAATGAAGGAGTGCCTCAAAAATCCCCCGAAGAGCTTGGCAGAAAACATTTTAAAGTCTTGTCAAATGCAATGTTCAACATGATGGATATTTGATGTGTGTGTGTTTTTGTTGTTGTTGTTGTTGCTGCTGTTGTTGATTGCTGATCGATAACTCGATTCTTAACTTTGATTCCATGCATGTCCACAGCTCACTTGTCGGCCTTTCCATTGAATGAAACAGTCAGATAACTCAAGCCTAGGAACATCTATTTGGGATGACAACAAGGCCAAATTTGGATAATCAGAGGCCACAATGGGGCAATGAGGTGAGCAGATGCCGGCGTCTGAAATGGTTCTCCACCAAACTCAAATCTAACAAAATTCGCCTCTTCATTGACTATCCTCACTAATAAAGCATCCACAATGGTTGACAGTGCGCCGCATGTAGCTATCAGCTACTAACTAGAGAAGATTGCATGAAAACAAAAAAATCCTCGTGTCATTGCTGCTTGTTATTTGTTTTATTGTTCATTCACGGATTCTCACGGGACCGGACCCCAAAAGCACGTACAGCTCGTACCCTATTAGCTAGCTAGCAGCTACTGTAGCAGCCAGCTACAAGTAGCAGGATAGCTGATAGTAGGTCCGTCATGCATCGAAGGCAGGCCTGAGTGATGGGAGTATGCCCTAAGTGGTCACGCTCAAGACTCAATAACGATAACAAGCTATACCATGGAAGAAATGCTGGCATTATGCCAAACAAAGGTGCACAGTCATTTTTCTAGTATCAGCATACCAGTGACGGCCAATTCATTATACACATCGGGATTTGAAGAATTGGGTTGCTCAAAAGAAACCGCTTGCTTTAGCCTATGATTTTATCAAAGCTGCTCGCACTACAGTAGAGCAATTGAACAATCAAGTACTGTGGATAGGCATCAATCATTTAATGACAACTAAGCTAAAGAATAAATTAAATGATATTGTAAACCTTTTTCAGCTTCACCACGAGCCGCCAATCTTCGTTTTCCAGAGCATCACGGAAGTTTTCTTTGAGTGCGTCAATAGATGCTCGAGTCAGAGTGGAATACAGCATATTCGTAGCATCAAACTGACGACCATACGTAAGAGTAGGGTTGGACTCATTCACAATCTTGACGGCAACCGCTGTGCCCTTGCGCGCGGTTTCTTGCTCTCGACCGTTGCTCTCAATAGACGCAACTTTGCCCACGTGCAATCCACCCAGGGCAGGAACACAGAGCGGCGTGCCTACCTTGAGAATGCCCTCCACAACTTCGATTCCCAAAATGATGGGGTCCTTTTGATTATAAACGTGCTGAGGTAAAATCTTGCATATGCTCGGGAACACAGCCACCCTGCAGAATTGAATAGTGAGGCATGTGAGTTCATAAAATTATGGAGTGACAGATTGTGAAGGGAAGCGCCGTATTCGAAGCCAAAAGCACACAGAGCAGCACTTACGCGGCTGCCTCCTCTCGTCGTCGTGTCGTCAACTCTTCCATGAAACGTGTGAATTGATCGAAGAGATGGTAAATAATGTCCGCCGTCATAATGCGCACATTCATCTCCTGAAAGTTTGTAACAGTTAGATGTGGTCAGATGCAAGCTGTTCCAGCAATACGCACAAATCAAAACAGCGGAAGAAGTCAAAATACGACTTACCTGGGCGTGTTCACGCGCTTCTTTCTCAATGTCGACATCAAACGCTAGAATGGTGGCATACTCTGGATGCCCCTTTTCGTTCATGATAGAAATTTTGGTCACGTCGCGTTTGTGGATAGTACCAATACCGATTGCGCTGACGGGGATCGGAGGTTTGGTGTCCTCTCGCAAGAATTGTAGAAGAGCTTCCAATGCGCCCAACGTCGACGCCTGTACAAGGACGCCTTGCTTGTCTGTGCTCAGCTTGTCTTCCAGCTTTGTGAGGTCAGACATGACCTCTGCCTTGATATCCTCCTCTTCGTCACCAGGGCCAACGACCAAGACAGGGGTTCCCGCCATGACCTTATCAAGGTTGTTACCTATTACTTTTACACCGAGAGCTCCCTTCACCTGCTTGTGATGAATGTACTCCGATTTTATTCGCATTTCACGACTCGGTGGCGGCGTAAGTAGACCTCTAATTTCAGTGACAATCGGTCCATCTAGAGTACAAAACACAGCTTTGTCGCCTTCACGCAAATGCCCATTCACTACCAGGACATCCACAGTCATACCCAAGCCATCGATTGCTTTGACCTCCAAAACAGTACATTGTAGATTGGCACACCACATGAGCTTTTCCCACAGCTTACGTTGAGAAATTTGACAAAGCAACAGAAGAAGATCTTGGACACCTTCCCCTGTCACAGCTGAAGTGGGCACAAGTGGGATAAAATCTGAGTTTGTCCAATCCTCATCTCCCATTTCCCAGTAGAGATTTGTGTTTACTCCTTGTTCTTGCAACTGAAGTTTAGCATCTGACGCTCGACTGCGAAATTCGGATATTGTGCCTTCCTCTTGCTCTTTGAGGGCGTCGCGGATTGGAGCGTCCTTACAAGTCTTCCACGCATAGCACCTGTCTACCTTATTCAACGCCACAACAAATGGGACGCCCCTATTGCGCAACATGGTCAAACTTTCGATGGTTTGCTGTTCCAGGCCATGCATCAGATCAACGACGAGAATCGCGACATCACACAAGGAGGAACCACGAGATCGGAGATTGGTAAAAGATTCGTGACCAGGCGTATCAATCACAAGCATACCAGGAACTGTTAGTTCGACTTTCTCTGTCTCGTTCAACTTGGCGGTTTGAGTCTCGAGGGTTTTCTTTTCGAAATACGTAGCACCAATTTGCTGGGTAATACCTCCTGCTTCTCCCTCCTGCACATTAGTTTTTCGAATTTTGTCGAGAAGCTTTGTTTTGCCGGTATCAACGTGACCCATGCTGCATTCAAGCGAGGAAAAAATATCGTGTATGGTTAAGCACGAAGTATTACAACACAACACAAAAGCCCCATAAAAAAGAAACCCGAACTTCGGAATAACTCACATGACCACGATAGGGCAACGAAGATCATCGCGTGTTCGTGCAGCAAGGTTCGTTTTTTCTTGCGCTTCTCGCTTCAATCGGCCCTCTTCTCGTTTCCTCGCTACCATTTGATCTTTGAGATTCGCTTCCTCCTGCTCAGCCATCATCTTTGCCATCTTTTCCGCTTCTATTCGCTCTTGCTCGGCTCGCTTCAACCCCAGCTCGCGCAGTCGCTCTTGCTCCTTCTTCTTTTCAAGCTCGATCAAGTCCTCGACATCATTATCAACAGACACTTTCTTTAGTTTTTCCGCAAGATCATCAAACTTGCCCTCGTCGTCGCTGTCGCCAGCATCCCATTCGTCTCCTGAAGATTCTGCATCTTTCTCCAAATCATCTCCGTCGGGAGTTTCTCCCTTTTTGCCTTCCTCCTTATCCACGCCGCTATCCTTAGATTCAGCAGCCTGGAGATCATCCTCGTCGTCCTTGTTATTTTTGTTGTCTTTCTTCTTGCCATAGACAACCTTCTTCGTTTTTTCAGCATTTGGATCTGGCACCTCAAGACCAGCAGCCCGCATGGCTTCTAATCGCTGTTGAGCAAGTCGGGCCTTTTCCTTTTCCTTTTTTGTCATATAGGTTCCTGCGGCTTTTTGCTGGGCAACCTTTTCCTCTTTTCTTTTCTTCTGTTCTTCCTTTTTCTTTTGGATTTCAGCTTGTTTTCGGGCTTCCTCCTCCTCTTCTTCCCGAATTCGGCGTTCTTCTTCCTCCTCTAGAGCCTTCAGCCGCTCTTCTTCCTCCTGCTGCTTCCGAAGGCGCTCTTGGATCAATTTTCCTTTCGCCGAGATCTGAAAGTAAACAAAAAAAGCAATAAGTATGAGTGACATGTGAAACAGGTAAAAAACTCCCTCTCCAAACTGATACAACGTTAGCGACCACCCTAGGCTCACCTTCTCAGGCTTTTCTTCTGCTTTAGCTTCGCCTGCGCCACCTTTCTTTTTCTTCTTCTTCTTTTTGTTGTCCTTCTTGGCGCCGCCTTCATCATCCACGGCGAGACCCTGGGCAGCCAAAAAGGCAGCAGCCGCATCTTCAGCAGCTGCCGTTGCTCCTCCGTCGTCCTTGTCGGCAGTCGTTTCGTCTTTGGCGCCGTCGTCTTTGCTGTCATTTTTGACGTCTCCTGCTGGCTGATTGGCTTTTTGGGCCTCGGCCTCTAGCAGAGCCATTTCCCAATCGTCGTCACCGCCATCGTCTTGTTGCTTTTTGCCGCCACCGCCGCCTCCTGCTTTCTTTTTAGCTTTACCCATTGTGTTTCGTTACTACTTGCTTATTTTTGCTTGGTATGTATGGTGCTTCGCCCTTACTGCAGACGCTCTTCTAGCTACTCCTGGGGTAGTTGTTCAGCTACTATAGTAGATTCACTTGGTAGTACGCTGGCAATGTTGTCACCTGTTACGTTGTCTGATAGCCACAAAACAAATCCTTCATTGATTCATTGCATGGCGGGAAATGAACGAGAGATCTGGAGGCTTGAAGTCGAAGCAAGCAAACGTGCGGTTTCCACAGGTTTCAACCGAAACTTGCAGCAGCATGCGGCAAACTGTCCATCGTTTGGCGGGACTTACTTGTTCGTGACTACAACGTCAAAATTCCAAAATAATGACGTCAGGTTTATCATTGAATCAGTGATTGGCCGTTGTTTCATTCATTCCACTTGGACCCCACGTGGAAGTTGGATGAGGCAGAAACAATATTTTGCTTTCTCAAATAGTCATCACAAATAAATTCGATTCTGTTGTTGGTATCATTGACAATACCTATTCAGCTATAAAGAAACAATCCTGCCTGACTAAGGAAAATATCTTAACAAACTATACCAAGCAAGAATTAAAAATGGGATTTCGATCGCTTCGTTTTTTCAGCGTTTCGGCGCTGCTAGTGGTGGTAGGTTTTCATTAGTATAATGTTTATCGGTTCTTCTTGCTTCTCAACGGACGAGATTTTTCGGGTAGAAGGAAATTAACTTCTTTTTGTCACCTAAAAACATCATGATTTTGTCCTCGCCTATCCACAGCCCGCCGTCGCACAATTTGGAATTCCAATGCGAAAGAAAGGAACGACATTTGAAGATTTGAATGAACAGGCAGCAAAGGGCGGCGTTGCCAAAAAAGGTGCAGGAGCAGCTGGTGGTATGCCGGATATGGAGGACTTGGCAGCCATGTTTGAAGGCGTCGATATGTCGCAAATGCAAGACATGTGGAAGAATGCTATGCAGGACCCTGAAATGATGAAGGTATGTTTTTGTCTGCCTGTAGTTTGGTCGTCTTGCACCACGGCCTTCTAACTTTCTCCAATGCTCTTCAAATATAAAAGCAAATGGAAATGATGGGAGGTAAATTCGAAGAAGCGCTGCAAGAATTATCAAAGATGTCTCCAGAACAACTACAACAACAAATGGCAGAGGCCATGAGCATGCTCACTGATGGTGATATGGCATCCCAAATCATTGACAAGAAAGATGAAGTCTTGGCCAGCTTGGAACAAACCGGTATGGTTTCTGCCGAGGAATTGGCCAAATTTAAAGCCGACCCCGAATATTTTGAACTGAAAATGCGTGAATCGTTTGATCAGATGAAGGGTGTCTTCAGTGACCCCAAGATGATACAAGGGGCAATGGATGCTATGAAAGGATCACAGGATATGATGCAGGAAATGACCAAGGCTTTCACCGAGGGACTAGATACCGATGAAAAGATCGAAGAAGCCCGGCTTGAAATTTTGAAAAACCCAGAGCTTACGGGCAACCCGATGCTGAAAGGAATGTTTGACGCTCCTGAATTCAAAGAAGTTCTAAATGATCCATTGAAGTGGAGAGACAGCATTAAAGAAGGACAACAGGCATTTGCCAGTGTCGGTGCTGGTGGAGCTGGTAAAGGTGGGGGAGCTGGAGTGGGGGAGCTATAGAACACGTATTTGGCACTATCTAGTTTTAGTTAAATTTCCTCATTTATAAATGTCCTAATAATGATACTGTATGTTCTTCTTAGTTGCGTCGTACCTATGGCACCAAACTAAGGAGTAATATTTCAGTATCAAAATGAATTTTACATTAGCAACCTGGCGAGGTAGTCGACCGTACCATGGGTGTGGTAAGCAATCAAGAACTACTATTTAAAAGCACAGATTTTTCGGCATCGGGTATCGGACTCCAGCCCTCCATGGACTTCTTCCAGCGCACTAGTATTATAAAGCCGGCAGCAAGAATCCCTAGGACTGTCGCCAAGAATCTGGAGGTATCAGCTACAGGGGGCTCGAAGCCGACATCTGCTATAGTATCTGGAGCATCCCAGGCAATAGGATCGCGGCCACTGTGGGCGAGACAGTGGGGGCCAGTCCACCCAGGGTTGCATTCGCAAACGTGACCCGACGTACAACGACCACGCTCGTCTCCGCCGCAGGCATGTGGAGTCATTCCACTTCCACTTCCACTTGCCTTAGGGTCGCATGAACCGCGGCCAGTTTGCACGCTTTTTAGGGGGGCGGCCTTCGGGTCCACGAGAAGGCAAAAAAAGGAGAGAAAAAGTAGGTTAGCTAACAATCTCAAAGCGGAGAGAAGATCTACGTCGGCCGCGGTGCTTTCCGGCAACTTACATCTTGGTCTTGTTTGTACATGTCGGCATTTGCCTCAATCCATCTGCGTGTGGGGCGCTCCGGTGTTGAGCATCCAACCTTTTGCATCGGGTCATTTGGATCCTGATATACACGGACCCAGTTCACTTTCATTTGCGGGTCTTGCTTCATCATGTCGCAGAAGCCTTCTGAGAACCCACATGTCTCACTAAAGGCGCTAGATTGGCAATCGTAATGTTTACATGGACAGTTGGCAGGGCATGATTTGGGAAATCCCCACTCAGAAGAGATCGCTGTGTTGAAAAGGATATAGCTGGGCTCAGACGAGATAACTCCACCTGTCAATAGAAAAAAATGTGCGTGAGCGGTGCTTTCTCCGACCCTCCATTGGGGTCACAATGATAAACGCCGACCAACAAAACTTACCTAGTCCCGCGTCAGCCAAGCTTTTGCCGTTAAGAGAAAAGACAAGTTCGCCATCCAGAAACCAATTGAGATGACCATATCGATCGTCGGTTGGAGTTTCCCACTCCAGTCTGTAAATGTGTCGTTTTTCAAAATGGTCCTCGTTGAGCTGTGCATTGAAGCTAATCGCATCGCTCCAATAGTCAGACTTGGCAGGATCGTAGTCACCCCTGAAATGATTGTAGCTCCCATAGAACTGCACATTCAAGCATGTGTTATTTCCCCCGATCAAACCTTCGTACCATTGACCAGGGCCCGGCCAGTATCCGTTTCCAGGTCTTACCGCCGATTTTCCAGGTGCAATTTGATAGGAAGAACTCATGAAGGGTTGGCCAACTGTCATTTCTTTAAAAACACCAGTATGAGCAGGAACGTTTCCAGGCTGGACTTCATAAATATCGATTTCAGGAGCTCCTCTACCAACGCCAACCTCCATTCCGTAGTGAACGATATTGTGGCATGCAGTTATTTTCTGCGACACCGCACTCTTTTTGGTACAATTCAGCTGACTCCATGGCCAAATGTGCTCGGAGGAACCAACGTAGGTATGCCTTGCAAGATTTCCCAACATCCAAAAAGCTGGCCAGAGTCCACCGATGCTGCTCTTTCCAGGTAGAATCACTTCAGCCTCGACAATTCCACCCGTGAAGCAAAATTTGTTCCAACTTTGAAGCATGGCAGATTTAAAGTGCTTGGTGACATGTTCCTTTTTTCGCTTGACGTCATTGTAGCCAATGACTTCGGTGTCAGCCGCCTCAGTCTTGACAATTAATTCTCCATCTTCGTTTGTGAAGGCATTCGCGGGGCTGTAATAATGCAAGGCGTTGTTTGTGTAATCATTCTTGTCCAGGGCAGTCCATCTTGGATCATTTCCATCACCAAAAGTACGACCAGGAGTGTTAAATTCATCGGAGAAGACCAACTTGTAAGCCCCCTCAGTGGAACTAGGAGCCGCTGACGGACATGCCGTTGGAGTCGTTGGTGCCGAAGTTGGCTGTTGTGTAGGCTTTTTCGTAGGCTTCACGCGTTTTGGCAGTCTCATTTTCGTCCCGTTTTTGTATTTCTTCGCTACTAGAGAGTCATCATCGAAGTAGTAATCATCGTCGTACAAAATAGTAGGAGCATTGGTCGGCTTGGGAGGCTGGTGGACTGTAGTAGCCGTCGTACTACGGAACTCTTCGGGTGTATCTGGGTCGATCCAGTCGCCATGAGCTGCTGCTCCTGAGTAACATAGGTTGACCACACAGAAGAACAGCGCTGTCAGCTGCAACCGTACAGATGGAGTCTTCATGCAATTCACTTGCTGATATTTTCTATTCAGTACTACGGTCGACCCTCTGGCCCCTGAGGACTTCTGCTCCATATTCAACATATTTTGGATCGTGCGCTTTTCGGCTTGCAAGTTGCAACGGACTATTAGGAAAGAGGGGGTCTCTAAACGGCGAAGAAGACTATTTTCTGCCAAATGCGATCACAAGGACAAGGTAGACAGCGACCGCTCCACTTGTGTTGCTGTGCCTTTGTTTGGCGCAGGAGGCTACGAGCTTTTGATAGATTACTAGCTATATAGTACGAGGTTTAGATCTATTGAATTGTTTTGTTTGCGTTTGTTATAGTTTGCAGCACGTACAACAACGATCTCGCACGGAACCGTCGTCGTCGGTCGAGAAATGTACGTGTGTGCGGTCGATGACGTACTCGTCCTTTTGGAGACCGGATTTTGCATCATTCATCGTTGAATGAGTGAGTGTGTGTTGAAAGCATCCTTATTGGCTGCAACACATTCATGACTGGTGGGACTGAAGGGGAAACTGTGGTTACTTCCATCTCCTTTGTTGACAAGGCTACGTACAGCTAACAAAACCATGTCATAGTCTCTCTATGAGTGGGCATTAGCACACCAGACAAACAATATTTCTATGTCTTGCCACAGTCCTCATATAATGTGATGTGAAGGAGCATCTGTGAGAGACATGTTAGGGACAACCCCCCCCCAACAATTGAGAAATGAGTTGGACAAAATGATTAAAAAGTGTTCTTGAAATATCGGTTCATCAGGTTGATTTCTCAACCCTAGCTCCTGTTGCTTTGAAACAGATGTGTGCTGAAATTGTTGATGATGCTTTCCTTTGCAATTTTCTAAAAATGATCATGTTGATTGTGTTGTTTGTTTTGTTTCATTACTCTAGAGTTCCCAACGGACATTGCAGCATCAGCAAGCTATGGCTAAAATTCATCAATGTAATCTACCTTGTGTATAAGTCATTAATTTGATTGCCACACCCAAGGGAACTGACATCAATTGTTTTTGCTAGAATTGCTGATTTGCTGTGTCACATTTTCCACTGTTGAGATACACTGTGCGTCTAACTGACAAGAGCGCCACCCATTTTATTGATTCATTCATTCCATTGATGGGCTGTCAGAAGAGAGATACAAACCATAATAATGATAGCATCCAGTGTGTGAGTTTCGCAGTGTGTTTCGGCAGGAGCTTGTCGCCCTACCCAAAGAATAATACTTCGAGAGATACGAATTGGTATCAGAGTCCATTATGATTTTGGTACCTTCAATTTGTGGAACCATCCAGAGTTGCCAAAAAATATTCGTCTTGTCATTACTACTGCCGACTCTTGCTAGTTGCTTCATAATACACCCATTTCGATCCACAAGGGGTTGTTTCGATCATATTGCTAGCCCTGAGACAAGTGACTCGACTGAACGATATGCTTTCACTGGAAGTGGGAATCCGGATTGGCGTCAAAATGGACGAAGCAAAGTGTGGATCGATCGGGAATTTGTGCTGCACAGCGAGAAAAAAGGATTCGGACCAAGCAGCAGCAAAGAAAAGCAGGAGAAACAAGCAGCGACAAATCATAAGGAAAATTTGAAACGAATATACTCTGAGCCTGCATTATATGATTTGGCCATGGGGTACAGAAATTATGAGAGCGAAGTGGAATTTCTACTGGATGCACACAAACAATTTTCAGGTGACAAGAAGATTCCCAAGTCTGTCCTGGAAGTCGCATCGGGGCCAGGGAGACACTGTATAGAGGCCTTAAAATCCAACATAATTAAAAAGGCTGTGGCTCTGGATTTGTCTCCAGAAATGGTAGAATATGGCAAAGGGGTCGCAAAAGAAGAGCTTGGCGATAAGATGTCAAATTTCCATTTCGTGTGTGACGACATGAGAACATTTTCGTTGGAGCAACCTTGCGACACTGCGTGGATCCTTGCAGGATCTTTACAGCACATGACGACAAACGAAGATGTCATCGCGACGCTTTCGGCTATTCATCGAGCTCTAAGCCCACAGGGAACCCTCATCGTGGAACTCCCTCACCCTAATGAAGTTTTCAAGATGATTGATTCAACGACAAATAGCTGGCAAGTGCCACTTGAAGATGAGGACGGCAAAGAATATGGAGAGCTTCAAGTTGTTTGGGGCGACGAAGATGATGAAATTGATACAATCAAACAAGTACGACAAAACACAGTTGTTCTCAATCTCAAGGGAGTCGCAGACGCCGAAAAACAAAGTGTGAAAGGCGTCGTTCCGTTAAAGCTATTTACTACACAAGAAATGGATCTTTTCGCGCGATGCACTGGCTTTGAGGTTGCCGCCATGTATGGAGCGCTCTCCGATGAAGTTGATATCAACAACGAAGATACAGCCTTTCGTTTGGTTTGCATCATGCGAAAAAAATAGATTAGCCAACTACGACTACCTCTGTTCCCATTCTCGATGTGACGATTAAATCACGCACCGATTCAACAGCCTACGTATTGTATTCATTCACGACAAGATAGAATTTTCGATTTGGGTAGAATTCTATGAACTCCTTAAATCATACTACTGTGGCCACCAATCGGTAGAACATTTAGTCGAAAGCATCTTCATGGGACACAGGCTGGCCCGTCTCAAAGTCTACCTCGACGTTTCCTATGTAGAACTTCATTGAACTAGGTGGAAAATCTAGATTGCTTTCGTCATTTTGCCTAGCATATGTTCCATTTGTCAATGAGGACCCGGGTGACGTGAAATTCGGACCGTCGGGCGCTGGAATCTCTCGTACGGAGATATCGTCTGACTGGGCGTGTGACCTCTGCGTCTCTTCTTTGTTATCCTCACTGTGATGACGTTGAAATTTTCGAATTCCCTTCATCTTTCTATCACTGTATGTATCTCCTACAACTTCCTGAGATCGATTTTGTCTGAATCTAGCGAGCTCCTGTATTTGCGCATTGTATTCTTCCTCCTCATCTTGGAGATCAACGTCGAAACCTGGCAAATCCACAGGTGTCGGGTGGTGCAAGAGCCCGCTGCTTTCATTGTTTGCCCCCCTATTTGGCAAGATACCTCGGTGCACTTGATGCTGATCTAAATAGAGTTCGTCGGTTCCACATCCGTCAAACATGCCAAATGAATCAGCTGGAAAAGTGCCGATGTCGTTGCCTGAGAGATGAAAATTGCGAGGCAAAGACCGCACCGAACCGTGTGTAAGATATGGTGCTCCTCCACCTCCCCTGGTATAGGTGGGAGGATACCCGTGGAGTGATGAGCTGCCTCTTGGGAGGTGGTGGGTCTGACGATCGGAATAAAGTGTGTCATCTTCGTCCAAGTCTTGCCCAGAATGATTTTCTAGATCCGAAACAAAGTCTTCCGAATACCCATCGAATTCGGGCTCCGCTTCTGTGACGAGTCCGGCAGCATGTTCAATTGGCTTTCTTTGAAACATTCGGAGTCCACAGTTCATTTGTCCCTGTCGTCCGAAACTAGCATGGTCTTGCTCAAAGAGAGGTGTTGCAAGTTGTTGTCCTCGTTGATATTGAGTTGAGGGGTGCGCATAGTTGAACTGCTGAGTTGCCTCCATGCTAGTTTGCCCGATGGATTGCCGTTGAAAGCTCGCGGTCCTGTAGGTCTGCTGAGGATAGCTCCCTTGCGATCGAATCGATGGTGGGAGCGTTCGATAGAGCTGTTGTAGTTGTGGTGGTGGCTGTGGCTGCTGTTGCTGTTGCCAATTTGGTCCTCCTGGGTCGTTCTGGATTTGGCGGGACTCTTCTGGTGATATTGCATCGTAGCTGCTGCTGTTTCTATACGGCTGTTGCCGCGGGTCACGTAGTCTATTTACATGGATTGATTTTTGTGCCGATTGGTATTGTCGGTATGCATTGGCATCCCGTATTCGCCTCTGGGGAGGGATGTCTTCTGGTCTAGTGCCATTTTCATCATGTGCAGCGTCTGTTTCTGTTTCTGCGAGTGGTCCTGCCCCCCCAACGGCAACAATCCCACGTCTTGCAATCGGACAAGCGTAGGAACTTCCGAGGTCTCTCACTATATGTATGAAGCAGAGCAGAATTTTGGGTAAGGCAAATATTGAGACTGAGAAAAAATACGAACGATACTCTATAAGCGCGCGCAGAGACAGAGGTTTCTCTATCGTTCCCTTTCGCTCATTGTTTTGCTTTCAAGCGAGTACTTACTGGCCGTCCTTTCCAAGAAACGCGGATGGTCTTTTTGCACGTTGCTTAAATCTCGACGATACCGCTTGATTGGTTGGAACCCCATGTACACCGCACGCGATTGAGCGCGGTGCGCAAAGGAACGATTTTCCTTGGCCTTTAGGCGATTCTTACCGCTTGTCATCCAATGCGACATAGCTGATACGTTGTCAAAACTTTCCCTGGAATAGCCTTCCTTGTTTGGTCTGACTTCGCAAATGTGAGTGTTGCTTCGGGCTTGGTTGCACGAACAAGAAGAGAATAGCTTGGTTTGACGGAGCAGGAGCGGGGACCAGATGCGACAGAAGCTGTGAAAATACAACAAAAAACTGCCAAGGCAAAGCAGAATTTTCGTCTCCAAGTTGATGATTGCACTTTAATTGACTCTCCGAAGTGATGGTGTCGGCCTTTTCGTCGAAACGCTGGGACGAAATGCGTTTGCTGCGACAAAAGGCAAAAGCAAACGACAACGTTTGTATTTCTCGAGAAGGTGTCAGGCTATGCTTCAAAACTGAAAGTAAATGGGGCTATTTGTTCAGGCGTCGACTACTACTAGATTGGATGGTAGGTATGGTGCGGTGCGGTGCTTGTTGTCTCTTACGGTGCTCAACTGTGCTGTACCGGTATGAAGTGACCAGCTTCGATGAGTGAGTCTTTTGTCATTGGTTTGCTGCTATCTATTATGTAGCAATCGCAGCGCGGAGATCGCTACGCCACGGCACCAGTGTGCGACTATTTTCCCACTATCCATTCATTTATTGATCCCACTCGATCATTCATGCATTCATTCAATTGATTGATTGCGACGCATGATGGTGAAAAAAGAAAGGAATAATAAAATGAATCAATAGAGTCTTGATCTGCCGCCCCGGACCAGCAGTGCATCTATACATCAGAGCTATTAGCTATTACTAGAAGAGAGAGCTAGCTAGCTAGCAAGGCGAATAGTTCAAGTCAGCTCCTCTCTCATGTCATTCCGGCGGTAGGATAGATGCTCGTTCGTCCCCACAATTCGCAGCCATGGCCAAAAAGAAGAAGAAAAATTCCACCACCAATACTTCAAGTAAAGCGAAGGAATCTCATAGTCCCCGGGCACACCAGACTGTAGTAGTTCAGGATGAGATTCTGGAATTACAGTTAAAGCAGTCTGAAGGCAAGCCTTCGTCTACGGCAACGCCCTCTCTAAAGCACGCCTCGCCAATACTTTCACTGGATGAAAGTGACGCCACAAGGATTGGAGCTCAACGAAATGATGAAGTGATTGTTCTGTTCAAGACAAAAGACGACAAAAACATGCACAATGAAGAGATTCGAGGGGCGCTGATTTGCACACTTGACGTTTTTTCGGCCCAAAGCCAAAGTCCAGATAAAACCTCCAAGCGGCGCAGCCCGATTGCACGGGGAACTTGTTCCATCAGACCACAACACGTGGTGGACGCCATAATAAACAGACACGAGACTGATGTAGCAACAATGGCACTAACTCCTAGCACTCCTTCTATCCAAACACCGACTCCGACTAAGTCAACATCCGGTTTTTCGTTTGCTGTTGGAGGTGGCGGCGACCTCCTGACAACGCCTACACAGTTGTCGACTCCCAAAACACCCAACAAAAACAAATCATCTAGCAAGAAACCGCCGCGCGCCTCGTTGATGCAGGTGTGGATCATTCCCGTCACATCGCCTTTGGGAAGCGATATGGCAAGCATCATATGTCAAAAAGCCAACAATATCGTTACCGAAATATCAGATGAAGGTTCTGTGCTCTCCAATCCGACCAGATTATTCTCTTGTCAAAAAATCTTGCAGACACTCTTTTTGGCACAGGTCTCTGGTCGCCATGTCCATGATTCGGATGACATTTCCATATCCTTTCAGGGGAAGCCATTGAAGCTAAAAATACAAAAAATTGATTCCAATATGACAGCTGATCAACGGAGCAAGCTACTGCTGGAATTCGAAATGGAAACCTTGGAGATCCAGGACGACTTTCCTGAGGAAGATCAACAACCTGATATGGAGACGCGATTGTGGAAACTCTTAAGAACGAGTTTGGACAATAGCGATTTAGCTCAATCGTTGGTGCTCTCCAAAATATCAATGGATACAAAAGTCACTTTTTCTTTCAAACGTGATGGCGATGATGCTGCCCCTGCAAGCCCCAGTCCACAGTCTGACACCCCCTCGCCGTCCTCGTCCCTTGTAGCCGGCTTGTCGTCCACAATAGAACAGTTGCGATGGCGAGTGCTGATTCCTCTGTTAAAACCATATTTGTTTTCCAAGGGCTCTCTTAAACCTCCACGTGGGGCATTGCTATACGGGCCTTCCGGGGTGGGCAAATCTTGCTTGGCAAAACAGCTCGCTCACGACCTTTCACAAGAATATCCAACAGCAATCCGTGTGGAGTTTGTGAATTGCGCCTCCCTCCAGTCGTATAGCTCTCAAGTAGGAGAAGCGGAAAGGCGCCTGTGTTCTATATTTGCGAAAGCATCGATGCCGCTTCGCGACACTAGTGGAGGAGGAGAACAAACAGGCGACAAATTTGCAGGCACGTTGTTGATATTTGATGACATTCACTTGATTGCGCGCAAACGTAGTGGATACCATCCTGGTTTGGATCGCTTGACTGCAACTTTGCTTGGTTTGTTAGATGGCATTGGTTCTACGACAGGAAAAGGACGGGACAATGTCCAAGGTGCCATCAGCAAAAACATTGTCATTTTAGCCATTACCAGCGATCCTTCAGTCCTAGACCCCGCCCTGCGACGGCCAGGGCGAATCGACTATGAAGTTGAAGTACCTGCACCGGATAATGCCGAAACAAGAGCTGAAATTATTGAATTTCACCTCAACAAGCTAGGCAACAACAGATACTACGACATGCCTCAATTTACAAAAGAGCAACTCCATGCTTTGGGGGAACTTGCCAAGGGCTTCACTGGGGCAGACTGTATGCTAGCAGTGAAAGAAGCTTCGCGAAGAGCCATTCTGCGCCGTCAAGAAGCCGAAGAATCGGGAAGCGTGGGTAGGCAGCAGGGGGCTTGCGAACAGTTAAGCATTGTTGACCTGAAGGCCGCAATTCGAGCGACGAAGCCGTCCGCTATTAAATCCATCACTGTTGAGATACCAAAAGTTCTTTGGTCGTCCATCGGGGGTATGGACTATGTCAAGAAAGAGCTTCGTGAAGCTATTGAGCTCCCACTAACTCACGCTCATGTGTTCGAGAAACTGAGAATTCCACCTCCTAAGGGTATCCTACTTTACGGACCGCCCGGTACGCAACTTGTCTATTGCTATTTGGGTTTTTAGAGAGCTATTTTCTGACAATTTGTTGATTTGATGATTTCATTTTCAGGTTGCTCCAAAACACTCATGGCGCGTGCATTAGCGACAGAGGTTCAGATGAATTTCTTGGCAGTCAAAGGACCTGAACTGTTGAGCAAGTGGTTGGGTGAAAGCGAGAGGGCGCTTGCATCCTTATTTCGTAGGGCTCGCATGGCGTCTCCTTCCATCATTTTCTTCGACGAGATTGATGCAATAGCAGCCACTAGAGGCAGCGGTGGGATTAACACCGGGGGCGGACGTCTTCTCTCACAGCTCCTCACGGAGATAGACGGTGTACATCAATCAGGCGGTGTGACAATCGTTTCTGGGGAAACCAAAAAAACGACGCCCAAAGTAGTTGTGGTTGCTGCTACGAATAGACCTGACCTTATCGATAGTGCCCTCATGCGACCAGGAAGAATAGACAAAAAAATTTACGTTGGCATTCCAGATGAAGAGAGCAGGCACCGTATCTTTGAGATTGGCTTGAGCAACAGAGCTTGTTCCGAATGCATAGATGTAAGTGCTATTTTTCGTGTTCTGGTCTTTCCAGAACTCCGTTGTTTATCTCTCACGATATTGGTTTGTCGACTTTTTGCTGGAATAGGTATCCAAGTTGGCAGCCGAGGAAGTAAGCGGCGGATTTTCAGGCGCCGAACTTGTCGCTGTATGCAAGGAAGCAGCGCTCCTAGCACTTGAAGAGGACGAGTCAACCCCTGCTACTAGCAACGAACTCCCAAGTATTAAAATGCGCCACCTTCTCCAAGCTATAGATGGGATGAAGCGTCAAATAACTCCTGAGATGATAAAGTTCTACGAAGACTTCAGGAGCACCATTTAGTAAAAAAAATGTTGAGGACATTTCCTTTTTTCTTTGTTCATAATTTTATTGCTGAATTCCCGTTTGTGGAGATTTTGTGTCGATGTACTCTAGTACGCGTAGTCACGCCATTTCCACCGCTCAAACAGAATCAAAGTATCGCCGCGTCGGTAAATCCAACCTGCCGACAGGCACTTTTCAGCGTTTCAGTATCAGTTTCTCCGAGCTCGACCAACTTTGCAGGCATCACTAGCCCGGCTCTCAAACCTTCGCACGATCGTGACGACCTTGCAACAACGACAAAAGGCGACCAGCTCGATATCCTTGCTTCTTCTCCGTTGGCCTGCAGATTAATGCAATCCAAAAAAATCTCGCATTTGTTTTCCCGACCTTCCACAAGTAAATATCCTCTCTCTCCGATCCTTGCGTACCCACCAAGACCGTGCTTGGCTGCCAAAACCTGAAGAGAGACAATGTTGCCGATGAAGTTGGTCTGTAAAAGAAAGGAACCGATTTGGATAATGTGTTTTGAAGCTGCATTTCCATTGCTCGATGCAAGATGGTTGGCCTGTATATCAAACCAATCAACCTGCGTCCAGTAATCCGCAGTAGTCAACACGGGTATCAAGGCGCCGCCGCCAGCAGAGCGCTCTGCCTCACTGCGACAAGAATCGATCAAGCTCGGCAAAGACACTTGCAAAAGCCTCTTTATGTGTTCGTTCGCCTCCTGGTTGTCGGCAAGGGCGGCATCCACGTGTAGTATCCCGTGATCTGGATACCCACTTGGCAAGTGCATCTTCAAGGTGACAAGCACATCTTCATTCAGTCCGTCCACGGCCAACTTCAAATTACGGGTGATCTCCCCTTGACCCAGATGAATGTCATCGTGGTCGTACATTGATGTTACAGCGTTGAGTTCTGCACCTAGACGATCTGTAGAGCCGTGGCTAGACATGTTGCTGCAAGGAGCGATCCGGGAGGACTGTGCCTTGCTGAATCTAGAGGTCCCTGGATCAAAATCGGTCAGTAAAACCAAGTCTGAGAGTCCCGTAAGAAATTCTGCCGATTTTTTGTCTTCCCTGTGCTGGCCATTTCCAACTGCCAAAGGGGAACTCGTCCAATCGCCAAAGGGCGATTTCATCCTTTCTTCTTGTAGATTTTCACGCAAATATTGCACTTCGCGGTTCAATTCCTCTATTCTATTTTCTGCTGTTTTCAGTAGCTTTTCTGTGTTTTCTCGTAATCCTCGTTCTATGGAAAGGTCAAGCTCAAGTTTTCTCAGCTGCTCGTGTTGGTCTACATCAGGATTCAATCCCTGTGCAGTGGCAGAAAGAAAGCCGCTATCTCTATTTTCTTCTAGCATTTGAATCTTTTCTTCCGCAGACTCTCTCAGCGACCTTTCAAACGTAAGATCCTTCCCTAGCCTCTCTACATCGAGAGCCGAACGCTCTCGCTGCTCTTTTTCAGATGCCAAGGCCGACATTAGTTTGAGAACACGTTGATTGGTTTCTTCTCTTCGATTTATTTCTATTTTCATCTGGTCTTCAATATCTTTCTTCGCTTTGCGCTCAGTCATGAGCTCGTTAGTTACCTTGACGAAACTCTCCGTCATTAGATTGAGTTTGTCGTGCGATTGGGTGTATTTGTTTGGAGAATCTCGCATCGTGATTGTGCTTGGTGAGCTGGCGCAATGACTGCCATTGCTCATCGGAGTACCGCCCGATGCCAATGCATTGTAGTGAGACTGCCCGCCAAAAGTTGCCGATGTGGCAGAAGAGTCATCCTTTGTGGGTGATAGGGAAGTAGATACCTGCCTCTGCTGCATTGAGGCGACGTGTTCCGTAGCTTCTTCTTCAAAACTTCGCTTCATCCGTTTGATAATCCCAAGCAGATAGCCATGCCTATTTCGAATAGCATCGCCCTTTTTCTGAATCTGTTCATCGTATTCTCCAAAGGCAACATTGATGTGCGCAGCAGGTAATTGTTGCACTGTCTCGAGCAATTCACCCTGCAGCATCGCCAAACTTACAGTTGGAGGCAAGACAACACCCTGTGGTAAGGCAAAATGAGGACCCGATCGAATAATCCCCAGAAGATAGGCATTTTTGTTTCGGATAATTTCGCTCTTCTTCTTGATTTGATCATCAAAGTCCCGGAAACAGCTGTTGATGTCTCGCGCAGACATCTGTTTCAAAGTGTCCACTAGATCTTTGTCTTCCAACATCGATTGCGAGATGGAGGGAGGAATCGTGACGCCACTGGGGAGACCGTAGCGGCCTGCGGATCCTTTGAGAATCCCTCGAAGATAAGCTCTAGGGTTGCGAATCTCTGATCCTCGCTGTGTCATAGAATAATCATATTGCTCAAATGCGGCGTTGATACGGTCAGGAGGCAACTGCTTGAGAATCTCTGTAACATCCCCTTGCAGGATGGAAGGATCAATCGAGGAAGGCATCTTGACTCCTTCAGGTGGACAATAAACCTCGTTCTTGTTGCTATTATTATTGGGACTTTTGTTATACATTCCACTGCCACCCGGACTGGTAGGAGCGCTGCCATTGCGGCCGTTGTGGCTGCTGCTTGGTTTATCCATCTGCGCCAGTCGTGTTCGCTTTCTACAGCCAACGATCGAGAAGACAGACACGTTGATTGAGATATCACGATGGTTAGATCAGGATAGCAGACCAGGCTTCAACCAACCACTGGGTGAAAGCAAGCTCGAGATTATAAAGATATGAACAAACGAGTAACGTAAGAAAAAGAAAAACCGGAATACTGTATTATTACGATCTGCAGTGTTTCGCTGGAGGTTTGGTCCTGCGTTTCTTTGCTGGTTCTATAACGTACTATTATGGTACCAGTATGGTACTGGTACACACAAATCAGCTGCATCGAATGAATCAATCAATCAGATCCTATTGTCGTGGCGTACGATAATTAATTGTTGTTTCCCTTCCATCCGTTAATGGACGTCATACTCTCAACGTGTGAAGTCCATCAACGCCATGATGCTTACAGAAAACGCGATATAAAGAGCGCTTGGGAGTGAAAGGAATTTGAAGATTCACTCTTCGTACAAATTTCAAACCTAACGTTTCGACGCACTTGCGATCGTCTCTATACTAGCTAGCTAGTAGCTAACACTTGTGTTTCTTATTATTATTATTTTGAGCATGTGTTAGTCTGCTACTAAGACCAGCTAGCTAGTAGCAGTATCTATTCTACTAGTATGGAGCTCTTGCATATCCACCAAGAATAAAATATGTATACCTATGTAGTGAAATCTAGAGCCCGGCTTCCTGCATTAACAGTAGGCAGAAACGAACTAAGCTGTCACTCACACATTCTCTACGAACTCCTTTCGACACTCCAAAGCGCAACTTTCAATCCTTGCTTTCGCAGTCACTGTCAAAGTCGGCGCTGTTCAACTCGGGCAATCCTTCTTCAGAACCATGCCGCTCGTGATCTCTCACATCTCTCTCTGATATTAACAGTTCTTCCAACGCCGATAAACGATCTTCTGCTCGGTGCTTCTCGCCTCGTTCCACTTCAATGCGATCTTTCAACTCTTGAATTTCTTTTTCAATGGCTGCGCGGCGGTCTGCTTCATACTTCAATGCTGTTTTGTACTCGGCTTGTTCCTTGTCTCGGATCTCCCTCTCCCGTTCCAATTCGGCCGAGGTTGTGTGTAATCGCTCTTCGGTTGTTTCCCGCAATACCTGTTCGGATTTAGCAATGGCTTCAAAATTATTCCTCTTTTCTCGTTCCATCACAAGCTCACTCGTAACTTTGGCCAGGCTTTCCGTCAACGACTGGACTTTTTCCAGACTACTGGCCAGCAATGCCAGCGTATTCTCCATTTCGTCATCCGCGCCTTGCACATCCGCAACAGTAGTAACATTGTCTGGTGTGGTTCTGAGATCGATTGTTTGAGATTGGCCATTTCCACCATTTCTCACAGGAGCATTCACCACAACGGTCCTTGTCGTAGCGCCGTTAGCAGCAGTGCCATTTCCTGTCTCTGGCATGGACCCAATGACATATTGATGCATCACAGGTTTTGGTTTGGGAGGAGGAGGCATGTTCTTTTTGTGTTTCCGAATAATGTCGGCCAAGAAGGAATATTTGTCATAAATAGTAGACCCTCGTGCGCGCATTTCCGTATCGAATTCCCCCAAACAAGTATTGATGATAGGCACTGGCAAGGCATTCAAGTCGTCCAAGACTACTCCCTGCATCAAACTGAATTTGACAGACGGTGGCACCACCACTCCTTGTGGCAGTCCCATGCGAGGGCCGGAGTTGATGATTCCCAACATGTATGCGTTTTTATTGCGAACTCCCCCCTCACGGACACATGTATCGTACTGTGCTAGCATGAGATTCACAATATCGGCGGGCAAGCGCTTGAAGGTTTCCAATATTTCGCCCTGGAGCAACCCATGATTGACAGATCCAGGAACCACTAC